>Ga0181520_10006647_pt1 | contig 17529 bp, 18 predicted proteins | sample PEATcosm2014_Bin_29_FD_132451 | JGI IMG/M metagenome (GOLD analysis project Ga0181520, IMG submission 132451) | Peatland microbial communities from MTU Mesocosm Facility, Houghton, MI, USA - PEATcosm2014_Bin02_30_metaG | ecosystem: Environmental > Terrestrial > Soil > Wetlands > Peat | place... | reverse complement strand
CGGGTTGTGCTTGGACAGCACCTTGGTGATGGCCGCCGTCAGCGTCGTCTTGCCGTGATCGATGTGCCCGATCGTGCCCACGTTCACGTGCGGCTTCGAACGGTCGAACTTTTCCTTGCCCATTGCCCTTTGTTCCTTTCGTTGGTCTTTCTCGGTCGCCTCGGCCATGCCGCCGGCGAAAACTCAATCTCCGTCTCAATAGTAGGCGTAAACCCTGAAAAACCTTTGCCGCGACTCCGCCGGCACCGCTTCCACCAGTTGCAGATACCGTTCTCGGATCAGTCCCCGGTCGGATACCGGCAGCGCCTCGTAAAGTTCCGCCTCAGCCTTGCCCAGCAAGCCGCGCTCAAGAACGCTCTCGAAGTCGCGTATCCGCAATCCGCTTTTCGCCGCGCGATTCAGGAAGGCTTCCACATTCCGCGCCGCGAAGGCCGCTTCGATCTGCGCATGAAGCCGCGTGTGGCCCTGCTCGTCCTGAACGGCTATCGCTGCCTGCTCAAACATCTTCCGCCCCTTCGCCCGCAACCGAGCCTTGCATCGCTCGTCCGCGCTCATTCGACTTTGGAGCGGGAGACGGGACTCGAACCCGCGACCAACAGCTTGGAAGGCTGTGACTCTACCACTGAGTTACTCCCGCAAAAAACAGCCGCTAGCTTCTAGCCATTGGCTCCTAGCTTGAACTTGCCGCGCTTCACGAAACAAGCTAGAAGCTAAAAGCTGGCAGCTAGAAGCTGAAATTCTGGAGCTGATGACCGGGTTTGAACCGGTGACCTCTCCCTTACCAAGGGAGTGCTCTACCAACTGAGCTACATCAGCCCTTCCTGCAAACTCTAAGAGGCCGAACCGCCGCCTCTATCCCCGCCGCGGCGAATCTTCTCCGCCTGATGCGCCAAAACAGTGCGCAACGCCAACCCGCCCAAAACCAGAAGCGGAAGCAACCGCATCTCCACCGGACGGCCCATCACTGAAACCTGACCCTCACTCATGGTAAACCAGACCAGCGCCGCCAGAACCCCGTAAAGCGCTAGAGCCACCCAGAACTTCCGTTCCAAATCCGAACCGGCATCCCGCAAGTCTTTAGCCGCGTGCTCCTGCCCGGCCCCACGCGTACTCATCTCGGCTTGTTCATCCTGCCTGCGCCCCTTCGCGCATTCCAGCCCCTCAATTCGTGGTGCACAGGGGAGGATTCGAACCTCCGTAGCTCCAAGGAGCGGCAGATTTACAGTCTGCTGCCATTAACCGCTCGGCCACCTGTGCCCAACCCCTGCCCGCTCCCCGCATCAGCCCAGCCAGCGCCACTCTTTCAGCGCATTGAACCCCTTCCGGAAGATCTCCGGCTGGTCGGAGCATCAACTCTGAGGGATTGCCGCGGAGGACAGGCCCGGCGCAAAAAATACGCCGAAAAAAACATTCCGCCGTCTCGGCCCCCGTTGACCATTTCCGTTGCGTGGAGCTGGCGAAGGGATTTGAACCCCCGACCCTCTGATTACAAATCAGATGCTCTACCAGCTGAGCTACGCCAGCCCATTCCACCCGGAAACCGTCCCCGGACCGCCGAAATTCCGCTCGAACGCACACTCCCGCTCCGCGCGGACAACGGCACAGAAATCAAGAGTAGCACACCGCTGCCGGCGGAGCAAACCGGGGACAACGAACTCACGCAGCCCTGGGCGAAACCCGCTTGAGCGCCGGACTCCGCACAGCCCGGCGCAGGTTGTACTCGTTCTGCAAATTCAGTCAGAACCGCGCCGGAAGCCCGAAATAAATCCCCAACCGCAACGCAGTATCGGCAGAGGTCGCCCGCTTTCCGCGCACGATATCCCCCACCAGCGGCGCGGGCACAGACAACTCCTTCGCCAGCCGGTAAGCCGTCAGTTCCAGAGGATCCATGAACTCCGACAAAAGAATCTCTCCAGGATGAATCAAGGCGGCGGTTGCGGACATATTTAGACCCTCAAGACTCAGAGTAATCGAATATGTATGCCGGAATCCGCCACCTCGAATTCGAAGCATCTCATATCGTCGGGGAAAGGCTAGTATCCTCCGCTACATATGCATGCACTGCCGTGCCTTTCTGAATCTTTGATTCCTTACCATGGTGCAGCATCCCACATACGAAGCAAATCATCATCAGGCCAACGGTCCCACCAACCGAATCCTTACCTCCAGCCGCCTTGGTCCCGCGAAGATGTATTTTTTCATTTCCAACTTTGAGGTATTCGAGCCGCATGCTCAATTCGCCTCCCTTGCCCATCATCTCTGATTTCTCTGCTGCGGTGACCTCTCCCACGGCCTTGGCGCCGGCCTTTGCAACAACCACATCGCCAACCTTGAGATCTTCGGTCAGAACAAGGGTCACCGGATCGCCGTCGTGCGAGGTCTTGGAGCTAATATCCTCATCCAATACAAGCATGACATCCGATCCCTCTGTCAGGATGAATTTGCCCGTCGCCGAGGCGGAACGGATACTTCACCGGGCGGATGCCATTCAGACCAGTCTCATTGCGATGGGCAAGCGCAGCCACACCATCCTTCATCGCTGGATGCTAGGCTCGAACTCGGAGCGGGTTCTCATATGCGCACTCTTTCCGGTCATGGTCGTGCATTGAGGGGAACTTCGGCTTTCAATACATGGAGGCATCGGCTTGCAGAAATACTCGCTGATTGCGCTGGGCGGAGCGCTGGGGTCCGTAGCCCGGTACTGGGTGGGCGTTACGGTCGCCAACCGCATGGGAACGAAGTTTCCCTACGGAACCTTTGTCGTCAATATCACGGCATGCGCCATTATCGGATTCTCTCTCACCTTCCTGGCCCGGCGCGTCGATCTGAACCCCGCCTGGAGGTTCCTGGTGCCGGTCGGTTTTATCGGCGCCTATAGCACCTTTTCAACTTATGAGTGGGAGACCCTCTCCGCGATGCGAACCGGCGCCTTCTTCCTGGCCGCGCTCTATGCCATCGGCAGCCTGGTTGTCGGGCTTGCCGCAGTGTGGGGCGGATCTTTTGTCGCGGAGATATTCGGCTGAGAGCGCGAACAAAACTCGTTTCGTCAGCGCTTCCCAGTGCGTTCGATCCGGGGCGGAAAGTGCAACTGGCCTTCCATTTCGCGGCGGCAATGGCGCCGGAAGCCCCGGAGATGCTAACGCCGGCAACAGCCGCGCGATGCCGCGGGACGACGAATCGCATGGAGATTCACGCGCCAGGATGCGGCTCGCAAGCTCTGCCGGCATTTTTTCACGCCGCGCGACTTCAGTCGCACTGCAAACACGGCCTAAATGGGCGAACTTCAGCCTCCGAGGAAACGTTTCGGGGAATTTGATGTGAACTTGAGCCGTTTGAAAATGACTCTATTTGCGGCGGCCTGCACTAGAACGCTTACGATACGGCGAACTGAACAACTCAAGTTAGAACAATCCCACTTGCCTTCCCGGCATGGCCATGCCGAAGTGCTCATAAGCCAGGCGCGTGGCGACGCGGCCGCGCGGAGTGCGGTCGAGGAATCCAATCTGGATGAGGAACGGCTCGTAGACCTCTTCGAGCGCGTCTTGCTCCTCGGCGAGGGTCGCGGACAGTGTGCTCAGGCCAACCGGCCCGCCGTCGTATTTCTGGATGATGGCCAATAGCAGCTTGCGGTCGATCTCGTCGAAGCCGTGCGCGTCCACTTCGAGCATGGTAAGGGCGGCGTTGGCGGTGGGGCGGTCAATGAGGCCGCTGCCGCGCACCTGGGCGTAGTCCCGCACCCTACGCAACAGGCGGTTGGCGATGCGCGGCGTGCCGCGGGAGCGCAGCGCGATCTCCGCCGCGCCGTCCTGGTCGATGGGCACTTGCATCACTTCGGCGGAACGCGAGACGATGAAGCGCAACTCCTCCTCGGTGTAGAACTCCAGCCGCAGCAGAATCCCGAAGCGGGAGCGCAGCGGCGAACTGAGCAGGCCGGGCCGCGTGGTGGCGCCGATGAACGTGAAGGGGCGAATCTCCATCACATGGGTGCGCGCCGCCGGTCCCTGGCCGATAATGATGTCGAGCTTGTAGTCTTCGAGGGCGGTGTAGAGCTTCTCTTCCAGCACCGGTTGCATTCGGTGGATTTCGTCCAGGAAGAGCACCTGGCGCTCGCGCAGGTTGGTGAGGATGGCGGTCAGGTCGCCCTGAATCTGGAGCGCCGGGCCGGAGGTCTGCTGAAAGCCCACATCCAACTCGTTGGCGATGATGGTGGCCAAGGTGGTCTTGCCCAAGCCAGGAGGGCCGAAGAGCAGCACGTGATCGAGGGCCTCGCCGCGGGATTTGGCGGCTTCCAGGGCGATGGCCAACTGCTCCTTGGCCTTGGTTTGGCCGATGAACTCGCGCAGCCACCGGGGGCGGAGTTTCAGCTCGAAGCCCTGTTCCTCGTCGGCGCGCGAGGCGCTCACCAGCCGTTCCAGAGTGTTGTCGCCCGCGATGGCCATGCTGAGGGAAGTCTATCGGGCCGGGGTGTCGGCTGCAACTTCCGCGCGCAACGCGCAAAAGGATCGAAACATCGTGGGTGTGCAAACAAGCGTACTCATCCGGCCCGGCTTGTCTACGGGAGATTACCATGCGCGCTGCGCCCGATTTGCATATGGCGGATTCTAACGGTAGTATGGTTTGTGCTGAAAACGGCCAGCCGCTTGCTTGCGGAATTGTGTGGAACTGCGGCTTGGCGGCGGGCGAGTGTCAGCCGGCCGGTTAGAAATTTTCAGGAGACCTGAATGTTCGATAATTTTTGCTTGAAGGCATTGCTGTTGGCCGGCATTGTTCTGCCGTTTACTGGTTGCGGAACTTCCTCTGGGCTGGATTCCATCACGGTGACTCCCCCTTCCGCTAGCGACTCTCTGACCGCCGGCGGTTCCACTTTGCAGTTGACGGCTACGGGCGTATTCGGCAACGGCTCTCATCCCAGCTTTGAGAATATTACCGACCAGGTAACCTGGACCTCTTCCAGCACAGGCGTGGCAACGGTTGGATCATCGACTGGACTCGTGACGCCCGTCGCCGCCGGCACGACGACTGTTACGGCCACCGCCGCGGGCTTTGGCGGTCCTGTTACGGGCAGCGTGACGGTCACGGTAACTCTGCCGGCGGGATCTTCGGCTGGCGCGGGAGCGGAGGGGTTGCTTTCGATCCAGATTATACCTAGCCTGATTACAGACCTCGATTTGTTCGGTAACGCGCAGTTTCTGGCATACGGAACCTTCTCGTCCCCTCCAACCGTGATGGACGTCACCAACGGGGTCAATCACAACGGCTTCGTCAGCCCGGTCACTTGGATATCCGACGCTCCCTATGATTTCCCGGTCGAAACAGGAGGAGCGCCGGGAGCCGTCGGCGGACTCGTGACCGCCTGGGGATCTGGAGGCGCCAACATCTATGCTACTGCTGCGAACCCGGATGGCACCCTAGTTCAAAGCACGATTTCGACCTTCAATTGTCCCTACGCTCCCCCTACCTACGCCACCGTCACCAATCCCATCACTGGGGTTTCCACCACCACCATGACCAATATCGGTACATGTAACGAATACACGATTGGGGACTCGCTCTTATCGACGCTGACCGTCTTTAACACAGGCCTGAACCAGACCAACTGGGAGATCACCGCTCCCTCCGCCACTGGAACGCCGGACAATGTAATTCATTGCGGCCCCAGTACGCTCGCTGGCGGCTCGGTCTGTGAGGCGGCGTATCCAATAGGATCCTCTATAACATTGACCGAAACGTCGACGCCTGCGAGTTCTTTTGGCGGCTGGTCGGCGAACTGTGGCTATACCGATCCGAATACAGGCTTTTTCACGCCGGAACCCTTGATACCAACCTGCACTATTACGCTCGGAGGCGGTTGCGCCGTCAACAAGAACACCGGTACTTCCGTTTGCGATAACTACTCCAACGTATCCGTCGGAGCGGTTTTCAACTAGTCCGCAACCAAGCCAGTGCCTGAAAGCCGCTCTTCGGGGCGGCTTTCAGGCTTTGCGTCGCGGCAAGGCAACAGATAAAATATCTTCGTAACCTCAAAGATTTCTTATTTTTAGCGAATCAGTAATGTGCTCTCCCGGGGTATTGTGTACGATGGCAACCAGCGCGCCGGAACGGTGCGCTGGAGGAGATTTTTCAATGATTCCATAGAACGCATTGCGGTGGGAGTTCGATACTTCCACAAAGGAATGGATCTGGGCGACGGGAAGTGACGTAGCTAATAATTCCGCGGAATATTCAGTTGCTTACAGAGAATTTGGCCCTGGAAACACACCGGGATGGGGCACACTCACTTCCGCGCCTTGGGCGGCAGGGATTGCCCGCGGTTATTGGCCGGGGGGGTGGTGACGGGCTTGCGCTCGCTATTGCTGGGCTTGAGAAACGGCTCGCAGAGCGGAGAATCCTGGCCGCGCGCCAGCAGCGGGACGGTGTTCGTCGCGCGGCAGATCCTTTGCTGCATGGTCTCGACGGCCTTACCGGTGAGCGTCTGAGTGCGCTCCAGGCCGCTGAAAGGGTCCAGATCGTACTGGTAGAGATAGTCATCGGGCGGCTTGAGCGGGCCGTATTCGAAGCGACTCCAGGTGGCCATGATCTGGCGGCCGTTCGGTTCGGTCAGCGAGGCGTAGGCCTGCGTGAGCGCAACGCCCGCGGGTGCGCTGGAACTCCACACCGGCACGGAGTGCCCGCCGCGCATCCAGCGCGCCGCCCAGCCGTGGTTGGCGAGATCGTAATGGAAGGCGGTGAAGAAGGTGCTTGCCGCGCAGGCGTTGCAGTCGTCGTAGAGAGCGGTCAATTCAGGCTGGGCATCGGGAACCAAGCGCATCCAGTCCAGCCAGCGCAGATTCACGCCGGTCAATAGCGGAGTCTCGGCATGGCTGGTCAGTGAGACGCTCCACACCACGAAAGTGTCCTCGTCGGGCAGCGACTGCTGGCCGGGCCGGAGCGTGGTGACAACCAGCGCCGCATCGTACTGTACGCCGATCTCGCGGATAGCGGTCCATTTCTTGCGGTCCAGCGAACCCTTCACCCAGGCGACGATGTCCTGGTCCTTCTGGGCGTGAAAGTCCATCCAGCGGAAGGGATCCTGCTGGGCGTGGAGGGGCGCGGCCGGAGCGGACGCGAAAACCGCGAGGAGAGCCCAAAGGGATAAACTGCGCATGGGTTTAGATATATCAGACAGATAAGGCGCGGACCCATAACGCCGGCAAATCCGGCGATGCCTCAACCATGCCGCGCCTTCCACAGCAGATACAGCCCCCAGGCCGAGAGGGTGCAGTTGTCGCGGATCGTGCCTTCCAGCATCATCCGCTCGAACTCCTCGACCGCAACCGGACGAACCGTCAAGTCATGCTCCTCGGCATCTGGATGCCGCTCGGACTGCGTCAGTCCAGTAGCAAGAAAGACGTGCTGCCGCTGCCGTGTGAAGCCGTAAGCAATCCATAGCTCTCCCAGGCGAGTCATCTGTGCGGCTACCAGGCCTGTTTCCTCGCGGAGTTCGCCGCGGGCCAGCTCTTCGGGGAATTCGACATCCATCTCCCAGCCGCCCTGGGGCAGTTCCAGCGCCCGCTCCTGAATGGTGTAGCGAAACTGCTCGACCAGCCAGATGTGCCCTTCGTCGATTGGCAGGATGATGGCCGAGTCGTCCTTCTCCACCACGCCATAGAGGCCCTTTTGGCCATTCGAGCGCAGAATCTCGTCCTCGCGCACCCGCATCCAGCGGTTGCGATAGACCTCGCGGCTGGCAAGGGTGGCGATGGAAGCAGCGATGCCGATTTGCATAGGGTTCATGGGTTTCCTCGCGCTCGTTCCGCCATGGCGCGGTTGCTGTCGCCTTCCGGCGGGGAAGTAAATCCCCGCCGCAGATTCCGGATTCAAACAAATTATGGACCAACCGGCGGCGCGCAATGATGAATATACGCTCAATCGTCGCGCAGCCGGAACTTGCGCAGGCATCCGATCAACGAAGCCAAGCTCACGCTAGCGAAAGTTGCGCGGTTCTTCAGCGGGTCGAACTCGATCTTCGCTTCCACGCCGCATCGTACATCTTTATCCGTTTACGCACCTTGACGTATTCTTTTCGAACAGCTCGTACACGAGTTGCATGGCATTGCCAATCGGTATGGAGTGTGCAGCCATCCTGGATGCGCCCTTCGTCGATCTTTACCACCGGCCCCTAACGGCGGCCTTGCCCCGCCGACTGTCTCAACTCCCGCTTCCATGGTTGGCTCCATCGCTCATGCCTCAGAGGTCTCGCTCCTCCTGCTTGTACCAACCTCCAAGCGTAAAACCAAAATCAAATGTGCGAAAAATATCGTACGTTATCTGTGACTTTCAATTACGACGATTCTCTTGAGCGAGAACTTAGGCGGTTCGGCAAATGGGACATTTCGCGTGGGTACGGATTTCCACTCCCTGCGATCTGACGCTCACTTTCCCTCGCGCATCTCTGCTACCATAAGGATGATCGCGGTTCGGCCGCCATCAGGCTCATTGCACCCCTCGCAGGTTCGAGCGCACCGGCGGCCGGAGTCAATCCAGAAGGAGAATTCTCTATGCCTCTAGTCTCCATGCGGCAGTTGCTCGACGAGGCCGCCAAGGGCGGTTACGGCGTCGGCGCATTCAACGTCAACGATATGGAACAGATTCAGGCCATCATGGCCGCGGCCAAGGAAACCAAGTCGCCGGTCATCGTCCAGGCCAGCCGCGGCGCACGCGCCTTTGCCGAAGACCTCTATCTCTTCAAGCTGATCCAGGCCGCGGCCGAACTCAATCCCGAGATTCCCATTGCCATGCACCAGGACCACGGCAACAGCTTCGAGACCTGCAAGAGCGCCATCGAGCTGGGCTATACCAGCGTCATGATGGACGGCTCCCTCAAGACCGACGGCAAGACCCCGGCCAGCTTTGAAGAGAACGTCGAAGTCACGCGCAAGGTCGTCGATTTCGCGCACGAGCGCGGCGTCACCGTCGAGGGCGAGATCGGCGTACTGGGCGGCATCGAGGACGGCCACGGCGCGGGCGGATCGGGCCTGGAGCACGTCACCGACCCCGATCAGGCCGTCGAGTTCGCCGAACTCACCGGCGTGGATGCACTGGCCATCGCCATCGGCACCAGTCACGGCGCTTACAAGTTCACCAAGAAGCCCGACGGCTCGGTGCTCAAGATGGACATTCTTCTTGCCATCCACAAGCGCCTGCCCAATACTCACCTGGTCATGCACGGCTCCTCTTCGGTTCCCAAGGACCTTCAGGACATCGTCAACAAATACGGCGGCAAGCTGAAAGAGACTTGGGGCGTGCCGGTCGAGGAGATTCAGCTCGGCATCCGCAACGGCGTCCGCAAAATCAATGTGGACACCGACAACCGCCTGGCCATTACCGGCGCCATCCGCAAGGTCTTCGCCGAGACCCCGGAGAAGTTCGATCCCCGCGATTACCTCAAGCCGGCCCGCGAAGCCATGCAGAAGGTCGTCGCCCAGCGCATGACCCAATTCGGCCAAGCCGGCCACGCCGGCGACTACAAGGCGCTACCCATTACAGAGATTGCCAAAGGCTACGCCAACGGCACTCTCGCCACCCGTCCGCTGGTCGCCGCCAAGTAACTCCGCCGCATTCAAGCAATCCACAAAGGGCCACTCCGCAAGCGGAGTGGCCCTTTTGCCGGATGCGCTCGCCTCCCAACCTCGCAAAGAGCGCGGCGACGGCCACGACCCAATCCCGATCTCAGAGCTTCATGATGTCCTTGCCGCGGACCCCCTCGGCGAACTCGGCCAATGACCCGGATGGAGCGTTCGGCCCCAGCCAGACGCAGGTGCTACCATCGAAACTGACAGATGCAAACGAAAAAACTGCAAATCATTCCCCTAGGCGGGTTGGGCGAGTTCGGCATGAACTGCATGGTCCTGCGCTGGGAAGACGACATCATCGTGATCGACGCCGGGCTGATGTTTCCCGAGTCGGAATTGCTGGGCGTGGATATTGTCGTGCCGGACATCACGTACCTCATTGAAAACAAAAAGTGTATACGCGCCATTATCCTCACTCACGGGCACATGGACCACATCGGCGGCCTGCCCTGGATTCTGAGCGAGATCAAAGTTCCCGTCTATGCCACCGAGTTCACTCTGGCCTACGTCGAGAACATCCTCGAAGAACACGGGCTCCTCGACGAGACCGAGTTGGTCGAGATCACGCCACGGGAAAAATTTACGATCGGCCCCTTCACCATTGAGCCGATTCACGTGACCCACTCCATCGTCGATGCCGTTTCCCTGGCCATCGAGACCCCGGTCGGGGTGGTCGTGCATAGCGGCGATTTCAAGGTCGACCTTGCCCCTCTCGACGGCAAGTCCTTCGATCTGCACACCTTCGCCGAATACGGAAAGCGCGGCGTCCTGGCCCTGTTGCAGGACTCGACCAACGTGGACCGCTCCGGCTACACGCCCTCCGAGTCGGCCGTCATTCCCCGCCTCGACGAGATATTTTCCCGCACCAAGAAGAAGCTCTTCTTCAGTTGCTTCTCCTCCTCCGTCTTCCGCATCCGCATCGCCCTGGAACTGGCCCGCGCCCACGGCCGCAAGGCGGTCCTGGTCGGACGCTCCATGATGGAGAGCGCAGAGATCGCGCAAGACCTCGACTATCTCGAAGTTCCACAAGGGCTTATCATCAATCCAGGACAGATGCGCGATTACCCGCCCGAGCAGTTGATGATCCTCATCAGCGGCACCCAGGGCGAACCCATGAGCGCCCTCAGCCGCGCCGCCGTGGACAACCACAAGCACGCCCGCATCGATCCGGGCGACACCGTGGTTCTCAGTTCGCGCATCATCCCCGGCAACGAGAAGAGCATCTTTCGCGTCATCGACCACCTCTACCGCCGCGATGCCGAAGTCATCTACGACAACGGCTCCAACGGTCTGATCCACGTCAGCGGCCACGCCAGCCAGGAGGAGTTGCGCCTGCTCATCAACCTGCTGCGCCCCAAGTACTTCGTCCCCATCCACGGCAACTACGGCAACCTGCGTAAGCACGCCAAATTGGCCCAGGAGACCGGCGCCGTGGAGCACATCATCGTCATCGAAGACGGCGACGTGCTCGAACTGGACAAGGACGACGTCCGCAAGCGCGATAAAGTCACGACCGGCCGCGTACTGATCGACTCCGGTTCCAGCATCGATGTGGTCGAGGACCTGGTTCTCCGCGATCGCCGCATTCTCTCCGAAGACGGCATTGTGCTGGCCGTGCTGGCCATCGACAAGCGCACCGGCAAGGTCGAGCAATCCCCGGAAGTCATCATGCGCGGCTTCGGCGGCGCGGACATCACCGAGCAAGCCCGCGAGTTAGTCCTGAAAACCCTCGACGGCCTGAACGCCGAACAGAAAGCCGACTACGGCATGGTAAAGGAAAAGGTCCGCGCCGAACTTAAGCGATTGATCCAGAAAACCACCGGGCGCAGGCCCATGATTATGCCGGTGATTCTCGAAATCTGAGCGATTTCGTCTTATGTACCCTTTTGGAGCTTTCGTTTTGCGCCCATTCGGGCCGATAATGATCGCAGGAGGCCGCCATGACCCTGACCATCGAACTCGACCCGGAACTTGTAGCCGTCTACGCGGCGGAAGCCGCCCGGCGTGGATTGGAACCAGAGTCTCTGGCTCTTGAGATCCTGCGGGCCTACCGGCCCGCGCCGCTGGCCCCGCAGAAAAGCCTCACGGTCGAGGAATTCCACAGGATGTTGGATGAACTTGCCATCGGCGCGGAGAATCTGCCTCATCTGCCGGATTCTGCCCTGACCCGCGAGGGCATCTACGGGGACCATCCATAGGATATGAAATGAAGGTCCTGCTCGACAGCAATGTGCTTCTTCGCTGGAATATCAGGACAGCGCCGCAGTCGCAGCTTGTCATTCGCGCCGTCGATCTTCTGCTTGCCTCAGGCGATCTTCCCTGCTACACATCTCAGAATCTCGGCGAGTTTTGGAACGTTCTGACACGGCCGCTGGATCGTAACGGCTTCGGCCTGACGCCCGCCGAGGCTGATGGGCGGGCGCGTGTGATCGAAGACCAAATCCCGATGCTCCCCGACATCCCCGCCGTTCATGCCGAGTGGCGCAGGCTTCTGGTTGCTCACAACATCTCTGGCGTGCAAGTCCACGATGCTCGTATCGCCGCCGCTATGCGCGTTCACGGCGTCAAACGCATCCTTACCTTGAATACCCGCGACTTCGCGCGCTTTCCATCGATCGAGGCGATTCACCCCGAGCAAGTCTCCTGAACAGCCCCCGGAACAAGCCGCAGATTTGAAAACCACTGGGCGTAGGCCAACGATTATGCCGGTGATTCTGGAAATCTGAACACGGAGCCAGCGGTCCTCCACCTTTAAGTAGTAAATGGCTGCTGAGAGCGGATTTTGGCAGTCAGGAACTGTAGCATCGCCGATTTTTCAGGCGCTTCCCCTTCCCGTAGCGCATGTTCGACGTCATCCCACAACGTGTGGGTAACAACCGGGGGTTGCATCTTATAACCTCCATTTTTCTGCCGCTCGATGGCATAAGATAACCATGTAACCTCGCTATTGCCTTCGGACTGCCCTTTTATTGATGGCAATTCGGCGAAGAACGTTGAGTCTACAACTACAAAGAATCGCTTGCCCCAACGCCTGAAAATGGGAACTTTTAGCGAGAGTTGAGGCATCAAGCGCTTGGGACCGGAGGAGCGAAAATCCGTTCTTCGTCTTCCACTCTCCAACAGTTCCCCGGAATTGAGGTAATGATCGAAGGCAGGTCGAATTGTCTTTCCTGAAATATACACCGCTTGGATCTCAAGCGCAGCAAAATCAATAGCTTTCCTGTCTTCAATGTGGACGAGCAGGAAATCCACCTTCCCGATTTTCTTCTTTTTTGGTCCGTTGGTCACTTCCAATACGCGCACTTCCGGGACGGCAACGCATTCCTTTCCGTTGCCGAAGGCAATTCTGGCCGCGTCGTGAAAGATTCTGTGGTCTTCGTGGAACCGAACCGGACAAACCACCGTTGCCAAGCTTCCCTCACTGTAAGAGCATATCCCCAAAGGATTCGATATTCCTCCTTTGGTACAGGGAGAATTCCTGAATGGGCAGTGCCCTGATTTCCGCTTGGATGCAGAGGCCGGAACCGCGGTATCATGGCCGAAGACTTCGCCGATTTGCAAAGGCACCATGGCAACTCTCGTTTCCCAAAATGAACTGCAATTCGCTTCCCGCACTGTAAACGTCGCATCAGTGCGCCAGATTTCCCCCTTTCGCTATCCGGGAGGAAAGACTTGGCTCGTGCCGACCGTTTCAGCATGGCTGAAGCGACGAACCAAAGCTCTGAGCATTCTAGTCGATCCTTTTGCCGGAGGTGGGAGCGTCCCCCTGGGTGTCCTAAGTGAGGGACTCGTAGACAGGATTGTGCTCGGTGAGCTCGATCCTGATGTAAGCGCAGTATGGAAATGTGTGTTCGGCTCACACCAAGAACAACTGTGCCGCAGAATCGTCACATTTTCGATGTCAAGAGAAAATGTGGTCCGAGAGCTGAGTCGCAACCCAAAATCCAGAACCGATCATGCATTTCATGTGCTGTTGAAAAACAGAACGTTTCGCGGGGGCATTCTAGCCCCCGGAGCGAGCCTGATGAACGTGGGCGAAAACGGTCATGGTGTGGCTTCTAGGTGGTACCCAGAGACCCTTGTGAGGCGTCTCAGGGCATTGGGCTCACTCCGTCCGGCGATCGATTTTGTCGAGGGTGACGCTTTCACGCTCATCTGTCAATACATTCACCGAAATGATGTGGTTTTTTTCATCGATCCGCCTTACACCGCGGGAAAAGGCAAGCGGGCCGGGCGCAGGCTCTACAAGCACAGCGAACTCGATCACGCGGCGTTGTTTGATCTTCTTGTCCGCGCTGCCGGACTGGTTCTGATGACCTACGACGACTGCCCTGAGGTTGTCGAAATGGCAACCAGCCACGGCTTCCACATTGAGCGGGTTCCGATGAAGAATACCCATCACGTGAAGAAATTTGAGTTGCTGATATCCAACTGCGGACGGTCCGTCTGAGCCAGTGCTCCACGTCTCGTCTTTGAACTCGGCACGGGCCAGAAAGCGGCCGAACTCCGCAAACGCTTCCATCCTGGCGGAGTTGTCCGTTCTCGCTTCAGAGAACTCGGAATCCCGCGACCCACTGTTACGAAACCGGATGGACCCACGGAATCCCTCATCCAGCGCGGGTGGAACCGCCGCCAATCCGTGCGGAAGGTGAGTTGCGTCACAGTATACTTGGATGAGTTGCGCCTGCGGCGGTGAAGATCGAAATGTATTTGCTCTGGCTCCGAGTTGCGGCTGTTCTCTATGCGGCGGCGAGCGTCGCCGTCTTTCCGGCCGTGCTCTATGGGCTGGAGCGATGGCGCAACCGTTGCGTTCATCTGGGCGGGCTGGCGCTCTTCTTTCACTTCGTCTCGGCGGTGGAGATGATGGCGCTGGCGCATCGCTGGATGCCGGTGGGGGCGCGGGAGATCGAGTCGCTGCTGGGCTTGGCCGTGGCCGCGCTGTTTTTTCTGGTGTGGTGGCTTTACGATGCGGTTTCGCTGGGCATCTTCGCCTTGCCCGCTACATTTTTTCTGGTTTTCGTGCCCGCGCTGGGCGCGGACCGCTACACCTTTCCTTCCGCCGGGGTGCGGACAAACTGGCTGGTGGCGCACATTCTGGCACTGCTGCTGGGCTATGCCGCGCTCTTCTTCAGCCTGCTGGCCTCGGTGCTTTACCTGGTTCAGGAACGGCGCATCAAAAGCAAGCGCAGGTCTGGCCAGGATTCCTGGTGGGCGCCGCTGGACTGGATGCCGCCGCTCGATACGCTGGAGCGCATCGCCCACGCCACGCTGGAGTTCGGGTTCCCCTGCATGACCGTGGGGCTGGTCATCGGTTCGGTGCTGGCGCAGGAGACGCCGCTCGGCGCGGCCTATTTTCTCGATCCCAAGATCGTCGCGGCCTTTGTCAGTTGGGCGGTTTACGTGGCGCTGCTGCTGGTGAGGCGCGGCGCTGGGCTGCGCGGGCGGCGCGCGGCGTATCTTTCCGGCGCGGTCTTTGCGGTGATGATGGCGGTGTGGGCCGCCAACCTGTTCAGCCATGTGCATCGGTACGGTGGCGCCCCATGACTCCGGCGCAAACCACTCTCGTGTTGCTGGGCGTGAACTACAAGACCGCTCCCATCGATCTGCGCGAGCGCATCGCCATCTCGCGCGACGATTTGCCGGAGGCGACGCGGGCGCTGGCCGCCGTGCCCGGAGTCGCCGAGTGCATGATCGTCTCCACCTGCAATCGCGTAGAGCTGCTGGCCGCGGTCGGTTCATCGGATGGAGACGCGGAAGATGCCGACCTGAAGGGCTTCCTGCATCGGCAGTTCGGACTGGAGCCGTCGTTGCTGGCTGCGCATATCTACGAGCGGCGCGGCCGCGAGGCGGTGCTGCATCTTTTTCGCGTGGCCGCCAGCCTGGACTCGATGGTGGTGGGCGAGCCGCAGATTCTTGGGCAGGTGAAAGAAGCCTTTGCCGTGGCGCGCGCCGCCGGCACCGTTGCCGGGCAGCTCGAACGCTTGCTGCAAAGCGCCTTTGCCGCCGCCAAAAAAGTTCGCACCGAGACCGAGATCGGCGCCAACTCCGTCTCCATCGCCTCGGTGGCCGTGGAACTGGCGCGCAAGATCTTCGGATCGTTGCATGGGCGGACGGTGCTGGTGGTGGGCGCGGGCAAGATGAGCGAACTTGCGGCGCGGCACCTCGTCCAGCATGGGGCGGGAACGATTCTGGTCTGCAACCGCACCGAGGAGCGGGCGCGGCGCATGGCCGAGGAGTTTCAGGGGCGCGCGATTCCTTTCGGGCAACTTTATGAAACGGCCAGCGAAGCCGATATTGTCCTCAGTTCGACCGGCGCGCTGGAGCCGATCTTTCGTCGCGAGCACGGGCGCGCCTTCCTCCAGCGCCGCCGCAATCGCCCCATGTTTTTCATCGATATTGCCTTGCCCAGGGACGTGGACCCGGAGATGGGCAAGCTGGATGGAATCTTCGTCTATGACATCGACGACTTGCAGCAAGTGGCGGCGGCGCATATCGCCGAGCGCGGCCGCGAGGCCCAGGATGCCGAGGCCCTGATTGCGACGGAGGTCGAGCGCTTCCACCTGCGCCGGCGCAGCCTCAGCGCAGCCCCGGCGATCGTTGCCTTGCAGCGCCAGGCCGAGGAGATTCGCCAAGCCGAGTTGCGGCGGTCGCAGAGCAGGCTGGGCACGCTCACCGCCGAGCAGGCCGCGGCCGTCGAGGCGCTCACTCGCGGCTTGGTCAACAAGTTTCTTCACCCGCCGATGCAATCGCTCAAGCAGGCCGCGCGGGAAGGAGATGCGGCCCGCATGGAGGAGATCGGCGAGAGTTGGTCACTGCCGTTGGAAGAGGATCGGGAATCGTTGCCGGGGAGCGCGGAAACCGGTAATACATAGTTGGCTAACTTTGCCTGACTGATTCTTGGATGGTAGTGCAATGTGGTGGTACGCTGTTCTGTATGCACCTCTTCTTTCTGGATGAATCGGGAACTCCGCCGAGCCCTACCGGACATCGAGACAGGTATTTTGTAGTTGGCGGTCTAGCCATTGCCGATGGTGTATGGCATAAGGTTCGCGATTCGTTTCACGGGATGAAGATACGTCGCAAGTTGAATGGTGAACTTAAATGGAGATACTTTGCGTTCAATAATAACGAAGACGCCAATCCAATGAAAGGATTTACGCAAACGCAGCGGGACGAGATTAGAAACGAGATTTATCAGATTATTTGTGCAACAAAATCGATCAAGTCGATGGCCTGTGTCGCCTGTATAGAGTCTGCCTACAATACGTCGTTTGTTACTTGCAGCGACGACCTTTACCATCACACATACAAACCTCTTTCAGAAAGATTTCAATACTATCTTCAAGACCTTTCAAAGACAGTTGGACGCATGGAAACGGGCATTATCGTAGCCGATCATCGGGGCGCAAAGCCAGATGCCACATTCCGAAAAGCGCATGAGAGAATGTTGCGGTCGGAATCTGATTGCACCAGCAACTACCAGAATCTTATTGAAAGCCTGTTTTTTCTCCCATCGGACATTTCGGTAGGTGTGCAACTGGCTGATATGGTTGCGGGTGCTGTTTGGAGGAAATTTGAAAAGAACGATGACCGTTTCTACAGGTTATTGGAGCCTTCTATTCGTAAGTCTTCTACCGGACAAATCGACGGATATGGGATTGTCATATTTCCCAAAGGGACTTGGAAGTGAGGTCAGACGCCGGGTGAGACCGTAGTCTCAACGTGCAGGAAGCAGACGCACTCCCGGCACCTAAAGAGTGCCGTATATTTGGCACGATGTCAAGCATTACTCTTGTCCAACAGCAGTTCTAAATGGCCGGAGGAACCCGGGTTGCTATATTCCTTCGCGTCCTGCTGTGCTGTTTTTGAGGTATGGAGATTTTTGAGTCGCTTTTGGCGGGGTTTCGCGCGGTCTGTG
>Ga0181520_10006645_pt1 | contig 17532 bp, 22 predicted proteins | sample PEATcosm2014_Bin_29_FD_132451 | JGI IMG/M metagenome (GOLD analysis project Ga0181520, IMG submission 132451) | Peatland microbial communities from MTU Mesocosm Facility, Houghton, MI, USA - PEATcosm2014_Bin02_30_metaG | ecosystem: Environmental > Terrestrial > Soil > Wetlands > Peat | place... | reverse complement strand
CCCCAAGGCCGAAGCCGAGCTGCGCAAATTGACCGAGGCGGGTGCCCCAGGTCCTGAAGGGACCTGGGAAGGACCGCCACGGATGCTCAAAGAAGAGGTCGACGAAGAGGACATCGCCAAAGTCGTCTCCCGCTGGACCGGCATCCCCGTCGCCAAGATGCTCGAAGGCGAGATGCAGAAGCTCGTCCAGATGGAGGACCGCCTGCGCCAGCGCGTGGTCGGCCAGGACGCCGCACTCACCGTCGTCGCCAACGCCATTCGCCGCAGCCGCGCCGGCCTCAGCGATCCCAAGAAGCCCATCGGCAGCTTCATCTTTCTCGGCCCCACCGGCGTCGGCAAAACCGAAACCGCGCGCGCCCTCGCCGAATTCCTCTTCGACGACGAGGCCGCCATGGTCCGCATCGACATGTCCGAGTACATGGAAAAGCACGCCGTCGCCCGTCTCATCGGCGCGCCTCCCGGCTACGTCGGCTACGACGAAGGCGGCCAGCTCACCGAAGCAGTTCGCCGCCGGCCCTATGCCGTCATTTTGTTTGACGAGATCGAAAAGGCGCACAGTGATGTCTTCAACGTGCTGCTGCAAGTCCTCGACGACGGCCGCCTGACCGATTCCAAGGGCCGGACGGTGGATTTTAAGAACACCGTCCTCATCATGACCTCGAACCTCGGCGCCTCGCAGCTCGCCACCGCGTGGGCCGAAGGCGACGAAGGCTTTCAGGAGGCATCCGAGCGCGTGATGGGCGTGCTGCGCGAGCACTTCCGCCCCGAGTTCCTCAACCGCATCGACGACGTGGTCGTCTTCCACCCGCTCGGCGAGGAACAGTTGACCCACATCATCGACCTCCGCCTCGCCGACCTCGACAAGCTCCTCGCCGACCGCAAGATTACCGTCGAGCTGACCCCCGCCGCGCGCAAGGCCATCTTCAAAGCCGGCTACGACCGCGCCTACGGGGCCCGTCCGCTCAAGCGCGCCATCCAGCGCCTCGTCCAGGACCCGCTCGCCACCAAGATCCTCGACGGCACCGTCCGCCACGGCGACCACGTCCTCATCGACGCCGCCAAATCCGGCCTCACCTTCACCGTCACCGAACCCGCCCACACCGCCCGCTAACCAATCCGGGATTCTTCGCTTGTCATTCTGAGCGCAGCGAAGAATCCCCGCATTTTGCTCCTGCGCCCGGGCACCCCATGATCACCGCAGCTTCATCACGGTTATCGTGGGGTTGTTCACTTTCTCCGCCGGGTGCCGGGTGCCCCATTCATCGCAGCCTTATCGCGATGGGTGGGGGTAGGACTCAGATCACGCCGCCGTCTTCGCCGTCAGCTCAATCCCCAGCGCCCGCATCACCGCGAGCGTCGTCTTCAGCGTAGGGTTCCCCTTCTTGCTGAACGACCGGTAAAGCTGCTCCCGCGACAGCCCCGTCTGCTCGGCAATCGCGGCCATCCCTTTCGCCCGCGCCACCACCCCCAGCGCGTGCGAGATGTAAGCCGCGTCGTTGGTCGCGAACGCCTCTGCCATAAACACCGCAATCGCGTCATCCGACCTGAGGTCTTCCGCCGGATCGTAGGTGCTGAACTTTTTCTTAGCCATGCGTCGTTTATAAACTACCTCAAAATAGCGCTTGCCACGCGGTAACATCTACGTTACCATCTCAATATGGTCGAAGTGCGGGAGTACGTCGACGCACGCGGCCGCGCTCCTTACCGGGATTGGATCGTCCAGCTCGACGCGACTGCGCGCGTTCGCATCATTACTGCCGTGCTGCGCATGGAACACGGCAACTTCTCCGCCGCAAAGAGCGTTGGCTCGGGAGTCTCTGAGCTGCGTCTCGATTTTGGCCCCGGCTACCGCGTTTACTTCGGCAAGGACGGCGAGCGCCTCGTTATCCTGCTCGGGGGTGGCAGCAAAAGGCGGCAGCAGTCCGACATCGCCGAAGCCCATGAGCTATGGGCCGAATACAAGAAACGAAAGCGCGAGGAATAATCAGATGCCCCTCACACGAAGCTTCCGGGAAACCATCAAGGAGCAGCTTGCCGATCCGGCCTTCCGCCGCGAGTTCCTGCGCGAAGCTGTCGCCAACATGGTGGCCGGCGATCTCGACACGGCCAAATCGGTCCTGCGCGAATACATCAACGGCACGCTCGGCTTCATCGCTCTCGGCCACGCGCTCTCCAAGTCGCCCAAGAGTCTGATGCGCATGCTCAGCCCCGAAGGCAATCCGCAGGCGCGTAACCTCTTCGACATGGTCGCCTACCTCCAGAAGATCGAAGGCACTGTCCTCGAAGTCCGCGCCTCCGCCGCCTGAGCGCTGCCGGGTGCCCCATTCATCGCAGCCTTATCGCGATGGGTGGGGGTAGGACTCCCATACGCCGCCGTCTCTGCCGTCGGCTCGATCCCCCGGCGCGCCCCCAGCTTTTACGGTTGTTTTATGCGCCGCTCCCTATAATCCGGGTAAACCTGCGGGTCACCATGGTGGAACAGAGGAAGCAAACATAGGAGGCAACATGCTGAGGAGAATTAACTTCGCGTTTGGCATCGTGTTAATGACTGCAATCTGCGTCTCGATCGGCGGCGCCGCTCCCCAGACCACAGCCGCATCCCCAAAGTCCCCCAACAAGCTGGTCATCGGCGAGCCGCAGGTCAAACAACTGCTGCTCCTGATGGACACCGACAAGAACGGGAGGATCTCCAAGCAGGAGTGGATGGACTACATGTCAGCGGAGTTCGACCGGCTGGACACCGACCACAGCGGCGAGCTGGACGTGAAGGAACTCACCTACTCCTCCCTGCGCCCCAGTCATCCGCCGGTGCCTGAGAGTAAGTAGGCCGGGGCGCCGCAAGGGCGGTGGACCGTGGAGTGGCGTCAGGGTTCCGCGCGGGCGGATTCATATGCCGCCCGCGACCGGAACTGCTCTAGAATCTCCTTGATGCCTCAACCCACCAAGTACCAGGAGCCGCGCTGGCACGCGACCGTCGCGATCTTCGCCGTCGGCGGCTTGCGCCTGGCCCTGCCGCGCGAGCTGGCGGTCGGACCCGATTGGCTCTTTCTGGTCGTGGTCGGCGCACTGTCCGCCTTCTGTCTACTGGCGTCGCACATCGGCAGGCACCAGCTCGCCACGTTTTTCGGCTACCTGGTCGTCGCGGTCGTCACTGCCGATATGACCTGGTCGCTCTGCCTGCTCATCGCCGCGCTGCCCGCGCACCGCGAGACTCCGCTTGCCCTGCTCCGTTCCGCCGGCGAGCTTTGGATCGCCAATATCCTGGTCTTCGCCTCCTGGTACTGGCGGCTCGACGCGGGCGGTCCCTACGCCCGCAGTCTGCGCGACGAACACACCGACGGCGCCTTCCTCTTCCCCCAGATGACCCTGAGTCAGGAGGCGCAGGTCGCCATGGGCGAAGACCAGTGGAGCCCCGGCTTCATCGACTATCTCTTCCTTGCCTTCAACACCAGCACCGCGTTCTCGCCCACCGACTCGCCCGTCCTCTCGCGCTGGGCCAAGGTGCTGATGATGGTGCAGTCGCTCATCTCGCTCGCCACCGTGGCGCTGCTGGCCGCGCGCGCCGTCAACATCCTCTAGGCCGCCGCCCGGCTGCAATCCCGTTTGACGCCCGTCCGGCCCGGCGCTACACTTCGTCCCAGCCGAAGGCCGCCAGCCATGTTCGTTCTGTTTCGCACCCTCACTTACGCCACGCTCTTCATCGGGTTCCTGCTCGTCTATCTTCCCTCCCGCGTGCTGCTCTGGTCGGGCATCGTGCGTCCGGCCATCCACGCTCCGCAGATCGCTGGGATTGCCGTCGCCACCGCCGGCGCGCTGCTTGCTCTCTGCTGCATTGCCACCTTCGTCGCCATCGGCAAAGGCACGCCCGCGCCCTTCGACCCGCCGCGCCGCCTGGTGGTCCGCGGGCCGTACCGCTTCGTGCGCAACCCCATGTACCTCGGCGGCGCGCTCACCCTCGCCGGGGCCGCGCTGTTCTACCAGTCGATGTTTCTGCTCGTGTACGGCTGCATCTTCGGTCTCGCATTCATCGTCTTTGTGCTGCTTTACGAGGAGCCCACCCTGCGCCGCACCTTCGGCGCCGACTACGAAGCCTATTGCCTGCACGTCGGCCGCTGGCTGCCGCACAGGTAAGTTCCTCGAAAATGCTCGTCGGCAGAATCAGAGTCGGTGCAAGGCGCGGCTATACAGTCAAGTGGCTTCTTCATCAAGAAAAAGCCACCCGGCATACATCCTCCAACAGCACGTAAACTCCGGTTTTGCTCTAATCTATATCCATGTATGAAGACTTCACCGTGACCGACCGCTGGACCGGCGAGCCGCTCCACGTCACTTGGCGCGGCACCCTGGTCGCCATCGCGACTCGCCACGCCGACGCCACCGACATCCGCTTCGATGTCTCCGGTAAGCCCGTCTGGATCGCCATGCCCAACCTCGCCTGGGTGGAGCAGAAGCACCGCACCGGCAAGGTCATCACCGACTACCTCGCCGCGCAGACCGCCGGCCGCTATCTGAAGCAGGCCATTGAGTCCGGCTACGACAACGGCCGCGAGATGTACACCATGACCGTCGACGAGGTGCTGGAGCACGCCGACGCCGTGGTCCACGAGGCCGGCAGCACCCTCAAGCTGCCCTCCCTGCCCGTCATCAACGAGAACGTCGAGCCGGAAAAGCAGCTCCAGCTGGCCCTCCCCGGCGAGCCCCCAATTCCCGGCATCGAACCCCGCACCAGCGACATCCCATAAATGCAGTTGATAGTTGTTAGTGGCTAGTTGTTGGTTGGATGATGGACAAGGCTCGCGATCCCCACGTTTCCAGTTCCGCAGACCAGCTTGCAACGATCGGGTTGTCCTCAACGCCTCAGACACCCACCAACTACCGGCAACTAGCAACTAGCAACCAGCAACCAGCAACTAGCAACTAGCAACTATGATCACTCGCCGCCGCTTCCTCCTCACCCTCCCCGCAGTCGCCGCTCTCCCGCGCCTGGCGCTCACGGTTGCGGAGGCGCAGTCCTTCACCAATCCGCTCAAGAAGAAGCCGCCCGCTCCGCCGCCGCCCACCTTCGTCTACTTCGGCACCGACACCGCTAAAGGCATCGGCAAGGGCATCTATCTTTCCCGCTTCGACGCCGCCCGCGGCCAGCTCACCACGCCCGCTCTCGCCGCGGAAACCCTGCGCCCATCGTATCTCGCGCTCTCCGCCCCAGCCGGCGGCCATCGCCACCTTTACGCCGTCAACGCGGTCCCCGACGCCACCGCCACCGTCACCAGCTACCGCATGGACATCGCCACCGGCGCGCTCGCCCAGATCAACCGCGTCACCTCCGCCGGGGCCGGCCCCTGCTACGTCTCGCTCGACGCCACCGGCGAAACCGCCTTCGTCGCGAACTACTTCGGCTCCACCATCGCCACCTACAAGGTCCACGCCGACGGCAGCCTCTCCGAACCGGTCGAGCGTATCGACTACAAAGACCCCAGGTTCGGCAAGCGCGGACCGGTCGCCGCGCGCCAGGACGTCCCTCATCCGCACTCCGTTCTCCTCTCGCCGGACAACCGCTTCCTCATCGTCAACGACCTCGGCTCCGACGCGCTCTCGGTCTTCGCCGTCGACCCCGCCACCGCCCGCCTGGGCCCGCCCGCGCTCTTTTCCAACGAGCGCCCCGGCTCCGGGCCCCGCCACATCGCCTTCCATCCCAATGGCCGCTGGGTCTACGCCATCAACGAGATCGACTCCACGCTCGACAAGTTCATCTGGAGCGCCAGCAGCGCGCCCGGCGAGTCGCATGGCCTGCTTGTCTACACCGGCCAGCACGTCAAGACCATCGCCCCCAGCTTTCCCGTCGCCAAAAACACCGCTGCCGAGGTCGCCATCTCGCCCGACGGCAACTACCTCTACGCCTCCAACCGCGGCGAAGATACCCTGGTGGTCTTCTCCATCGCGGAAGCCGACGGCAAGCTGACCTTCGTCCAGCGCATCTCCTGCGGCGGCAAGACTCCGCGCCACTTCACCTTATCGCCCGATTCGCGCTGGATCCTCTGCGGCAACCAGGACTCCGCCACCGTCACCGTCTTTCGCCGCGACGGCGCCTCCGGCCGCCTCTCCGGCCCCACCCAATCCCTCCCCCTCGACTCCGTCCTGTTCTCCCTCTTCGCCTGAGGCTCCGCCGGGTGCCCCATTCATGACAGTCTCACCGTCATGGGTGGGATCGGTCGACCCAGCCCATTTCCGCCCACTTTTCCACAGGGTGCCCCCGGTCCCTCGCACTTGGGGACCGGGGAATGAAACCGCCCCTCCCTGTCAAGATAAATCGCGCAACCCGCCCCACCTGAATCAGATACACCCGCGGCACTGTCCCACCCAACGCGTAAAATAGAAGTAGGCCCGAAATCGCGCGCCGGGGTGGCTGACGCGATCCGGACCGGAAGCCCGCAGAACCTTGAACGCCCCGACCGAAAGCCCAGGCCATCGTGTATATACAGCTCCGTAACTCCAACAGAATCAACTCGCATTTGTATATACAGAACCGTAACCCCAACCACATCAACCAATCGGGTGTATATACAAGGGGGGTGCCAAACATGTTCGTACGCAAACTCACCATCGAACGCATCGACGCCGCCGGCGCAGTCCATCCCTGCCCCATCGCGCAGCTCGATAACTTCGCCATGCGCAACTTCACCAACGACGCCGTCTTCGACGATACCCTCCCCATCGCCGACGGCCTGCTCGAGGCCGGCGCCCGCGTCCCGCTCGACCGGCTCCACGCCGCCATGGAAGACTGGTTCCGCCGCAAATCCTACCTCGCCCCCACCGACCGCCTGCGCATCGCCGACCGCCAGCCCGTATCCACAGTGTCGGCCGGGGGGGTATCCGACTAGTTCACCCGGCCCAGCGCCGGCAGGCCGCAACCGGGCTAAACTAAAGCCGCTACGGATCTCCGCACCTCGCGTGCAACGGGAGCGGTTGCACCCCGTAGGAGAGCCAAGTCGGAGCTGACGAGTTGTTCGAGGATGTGTACTGGGTGGCCATTCCTTCCGCCGAGCCAGCAAGCGGCCTGGGACCGGTTGAGGAAATGGCCAGTTGACTGTACGGCGACAGCCCTGCACCATCTCTGATTCTGCTATAGCCGGTCCGCAGACCAGAGGCGTAACCCCATGGGTTCTGTCACGAATGGCAATTTCTGCCCGCGCGCTCCACGGTTCACTCTCCGAACGCCGGTCAGTATCCAACTGCCCGGAGGCACGGTGAAGGGCCGCTCCATCAACGTAAGCGAATCGGGGATGCTCGCCGCCCTCGAGCAGTTCCTGGACGCCCCGCCCCCGGGGCGTCTGTTTGCTGCCATCGGAGAAGAGCATATCAGTATCGACGTTAGCGTCGTGCGCGTTGAGGGCACCAAGGTCGGCCTCAACTTCCGGGTTGCGAGCGAAAGCGACCGCATCGCGATCCAGAAGCTGGTCGATCGGGCAATGCAGGCAGCCGCTTCCGCCCCCGCGGCCGCGCCTATGCAAAACTAGCCCAGCGTCGCCATATCGATCGCGAAGCGGTATTTGACATCGCTCTTCAGCACCCGCTCGTACGCCTCGCCGATCTGCCCCACGCCGACCACCTCGACATCCGAAACGATGCCGTGGTCCGCGCAGTAGTCCAGCATCTCCTGCGTCTCCTTCATCCCGCCGATGTTCGATCCCGCCAGCGCCACCCGGTAGCTGGTCAGCGAGAACGGCGCCACCGGAAGCTGCTTCTCGCTCAGCCCGACCAGGCACAGCGTCCCGTCCAGCTTCAGCAGCTTCAGGTAGGCGTTCAGATCGTGCGGCGCCGACACGCAGTCCAGGATGAAGTCGAAGCTGGCCGCGTGCTTCGCCATCGCGTCCGCGTCCTTCGAGATCACCACCTCGTCCGCACCCAGCCGTTTGGCATCGGCTATCTTCGACTCGCTGGTCGTGAACTGGACCGTATGCGCCCCGAAGCTGTGCGCGAACTTCAGCCCCATATGCCCCAGCCCGCCCAGCCCGGCCACGCCCACCTTCTTGCCCGGCCCCGCACCCCAGTGCCGCATCGGCGAGTAGGTCGTAATCCCGGCGCACAGCAGCGGCGCAACACCGCTAAGTTTGTCGCCAAACTTCGGCGAAATCGAATGCACATACCGCATGTCGCACACAATGTTGTTGGAGTAGCCGCCGTAGGTGATCGCGCCGTTGTAGTCCTTCGCGTTGTACGTGCCCACGAAGCCCTTCATGCAGTAGTTTTCGAGATCGGCCTTGCAGTTCGCGCACACGCGGCACGAGTCGACCATCACGCCGATGCCGGCCAGGTCGCCCGCCTTGAACCGCGTCACCTCCGCGCCCACCGCCGTCACGTGGCCCACAATCTCGTGCCCCGGCACCATCGGGTACATCGATCCGCCCCACTCGTCCCTCACCTGGTGGATGTCCGAGTGGCAGATCCCGCAGTACGCAATCTCCACCACCACATCGCGCGCCCCCGGCTCCCGCCGCTCAAAGCTCCACGGCCTCAGCGCCGTCTTCGTATCGAACGCAGCAACTCCATGCGACTTCATTCAGTTCTCCTCACGCGGATGATCAACATCATTGCAGTTCAATGCTCGATGTTACTTCACAAAGGCGAAGTTCACGTTGATGGTTGTCTCAACCTCAGTCGGAACGCCACTCAGAAGATATGGCCGGTAGGTCCAAGTCTTTACGGCATCCGTGGCTGACTGCGAGAGAATCTTGTCCGGGCTTGCGACTACATCCAAAGCGGCAAGTGCCCCCTGGGCCGTGATGACGCCGGTCATGAGTACAGTACCTTGAATATGCGCAGCCTTGGCTACAGCCGGATATTTCGGCTCCTTCCCCTTTAGCCGAAGCCCCGAAATGATATCTGCGGGTACGCGTGTAGGTGCTTGCTTCGGCTTGCTCTTCAAAACTGGAGAGGCAGGGAGTGGGTCCAACTCCGTCACGCGTAGCATAAGGGCCGGTCTTCCTTCGTACGATAGCTTCAGATCGCTGGGAACCTCGTGGCCACGATACCTGCGAAAATCGCTTTGCTCCACGACGTAGAGCGGCCCGGTCATTGCGACAATGCGATTGTCTGGATCGGTGCAATAAGCTACTGAACTCGGATTTCGGTTTGTGCCCGGCTGTACGAGGGAAAAGCAGTTTAATTCCGAATTAGTGAGCGACTGGTGGAATTCATCCATCGTGAAGTCCTTGCGCTCGATCACCGAAGGAAAGGGGCGAGCAAGTGCACGCAGGGCCTGATGCACTAAGTAGCTCTCGCGCGTGTAGGCCGCATACTTGTCGACGGGTGGCTCATCGCCAATCACAAGGGTGGGAGACTGGATGCGAATCTGCCTTCCATTCGTTTCCGTCCAGGATTCTTCTGCCGTACCCTTTACCGACGGTTTACCGTCAAGGTCGTAAAGCTGATATTCAACCTTCAGCAGAAATGGCTCTGACGGCAACCACTCCAACGTCGAAGCACGAATGATGTGAAGGTACCGCTGCCATGAAGCATCGTCGGACGGAGCCGCCGCGGTCTGCGGCGGAAGATTTGTTTGTGCAGCGGAAGTCAGGACACAAAGCAGAGCAATGGACGGGAAGCATCGGGCGCGTTTCAAGATAGACCTCTACGTTCGAGCATTGGCGCGATGCCCCATTTTACTCGTCGTAGTGCAGCAGGCTGAACACGTCGTATTCGGGGAACTTTGCCCGCCCCTTCAAAAAGTCGAGTTCGATTGCGAAGCCCAGCCCCGCGATCTGCCCGCCGAGCTGGCGCACCAGTTGCACCGTCGCCTGCATGGTCCCTCCCGTCGCCAGCAGGTCGTCGACGATGACCACGCGCTGCCCCGGCTCGATCGCGTCCAGGTGGATCTCCAGCGAGTCGGCGCCGTACTCCAGGTCGTAGCTGACGCGCGCGACCTTGGCCGGCAGCTTCTTCGGCTTGCGCACCGGGACAAACCCCGCGTTCAGCCGGTACGCCAGCGCGGGGCCGAAGATGAAGCCGCGCGCCTCGATGCCCAGCACCAGGTCGATCTCCTTGCCGATGTAGTGCGCGGCCAGCGCGTCGATCAGTTGCGCGAAGCCGGTCTTGTCCTTCAGCAGCGTGGTGATGTCGTAGAACAGGATGCCGGGCTTGGGAAAGTCCGGCACGGTGCGCACCAGCTCCTTCAGCACCTCGCAGTCAAACGGCTTTTTCGTCGTACTCGCAGGGGTCACTTACCACGCTCCTTCAATCTCGAATGTCTTCAGCTTCGCGCCTTCGCTCTCGGGCAGCGTGTGCTCGATCACCTCGTCCACGCGGCTCCCGCGCGAGCCCCGGCCCAGCGCCAGTTGCAGGTCCGTCAACTGCTCCGGCTCGCCCGCGGCCAGCACTTCAACGTGCCCGTCGTGGGTGTTGCGCACCCAGCCGCGCAGTCCAAGCTCCGCCGCCTGGCGATGCACAAACCAGCGAAACCCCACGCCCTGCACCCGCCCCTTGATTAGAAAATGCTGCACCATAACTTGCTACTGAATCCGATACACGTATGCTGCGTCGAGAAACCGGTTGCCGAACGTCTGGCCGCCCAGCCGCAAGCCGGTTATGTTCTTTACCTTGCCATATCTCTTGCGAAGATCGCGAATGAAGGGGTCTTTTGTGGGAAAGAGCATTACGGTCGGCAGCCTGGGAATAAAGTCTCCCCGCAGAACCCCCGCGACTTGCTCGTGTGCCTTGAGAGAGCGCGCTTGGTCGAGATCGGGAGACGATAGGACAAGCCGCCAATCCCCGTACTCGGGAAAGACAGCCATCATGGCGACCACGGGCTTCAAACCCGCCGCATCGAGAGCAGCCACTGCGTCGTGTCCGATTTCAATATCGGGACCTACCAGTAATGCTTGATCCATGTCAGCACCCCGTCCTTTCCCCGTACGATCGCGTCGATGATCTGTTCCGCATCGCTCTTCGTCCAGGTCGAATAGCGGCTCTCCTCCGTCCATTTGCAGACTTCGTCCCATGCGCCTGCAAACTTCCCGCTCTGCTTCTTCGCCGACTCCAGTTCGTCGCTCAAGCCGGTTAGCCTCAACAGCTCTCGCGGACTGTGCGTGTAGCTCTGCATCACCCGCGACTTATCCGGGAAATCGAATCGCTGGGTCTTCCTCGCGATGCACGCCTTCAAAGCACACTCTACCGCATATCCTGCTAGATAGTATGCGCCGCTAAACTCTCCCGCTTTGAAGAGAGTTTTGGCTTCACGAATTCTTGTTCCGGTAAGTCTCTGCAGGTCGTTCCGGTTCATCTTGCCCGTTCTTTATGCCCGGCTCATGTACGCGCCTTCGGCCGTGTCCACGCGGATCTTCTCGCCTTCGTTGATGAACGCAGGCACCTGCACCACCAGGCCCGTCTCCGTCTTCGCCGGCTTGGTCACGCTGCTCGCGGTGGCCGACTTGATGCCTGGCTCGGTCTCCATCACCGTCATCTCGACGTAGGTGGGCAGCTCGATGCCGACCGGCTTGCCGTCGTGGAAACTCACCGAGATCGACAGGTTCGGCGTCAGGTATTCGACCGCATCGCCCAGCGTATCGCGCTTCAGCACGGTCTGCTCGAACGCCTCGTCCATGAAGTAGAAGTCGTCGCCGTCGTTGTACAGGTACTCCATCTTCACCTCGTCCACCTTCACCCGGTCGATGGGGTCGGGCGAGCGGAACCGCTCCACGAACATGGCGCCGGTGCGCACGTTCTTCAGCTTCGCCTGGATGAAGGCCCGCAGGTTGCCGGGCGTCCTGTGCTCCACCGAGAAGACCAGGTGGAGCTGGTCGTTGTGCTTGATAATCATGCCCGGGCGCATCTGCGTGGCGGGAATCGACATAAGAAAAACCCCTGATTGTTCGCGATTGGCAGCAGACTCGGCGACGTTCCCATCCCGCAAGTCCGCAACCAACCAAGTATATCGCAGGGGCATATGCGAGTTCTTCCCTAATGCCGCACGAAAGGTGCTTGCGCTTTGAACCCACTATTGAGGTGAAACCGGGGACATTTCTATTGTGGTATGACATTGTTGCCAGATTGCGCTTGCAAAAAGACGCGCTTCGTGGCATCTTCATAGAGATTCTTACGAAAGGACGCCCATATTGACAGCTTTTCGACCCAAAACGCAAAGCGGGCAGCGCCAGCCGAATCATCGGCTTCGTTGCATCGGGGCGTCGTTTCCTTCGCGCTAAATAGTTCTCGGCGCCCTTCCGCACAACCTGAACCTCGCTGGATGACATAGATTCTCCGTCGCTGCCTGGCACGCAATGATCGGCGTCTCTGTACCGTTTCTTGGCCTCCATCCGCGGAGGCTACGCCCCTGTTCCGGCAAATGCCGGTTAGAAAGCACCGCCATGTTCGAATTTGTGAAACACATTCTGAGCAGCCAGAATCAGTTTGCCTCCGGCGGCCTGTTGCTGATGATGATCGGCAGCGTTGGCGTATTCCTGCGTGCCTTGCCGGCGAGGATTTGGTCCTCCATCGTTGAGCAGACCACCATGATGATCACGGTGAAAGACGACGATGCCGCCTTCCAGTGGGTCAAGGAGTGGTTCCTCGAACAGCAGTTCCTGAGGCGCATGCGCCGGGTCGATCTCGACACTACACTGCGCGGCGAGAAGATGGTGATGATCCCCGCGCCCGGCCGCCATCTGTTCTGGCACGCCGGCCGGCCGTTCTGGGTCTGGCTCTACCGCAGCGAGGAAACCAAGGGTCACAGCCAGCGGCGCATGGAGTCGCTCACCTTTCGCACCGTCGGCAGGCAGCAGGCTTTCCTGCGACGGTTCGTCGATGAGATCGCGGCTTGCCATCACAAAAACATCAGCACCACTCCCTACCTCTACGTGTGGGACGACTGCTGGACCTACGTGTCGGCGTACTACCCGCGCCTGCTCGACTCTGTGATTCTGAAGCCGGGCGAGAAGGAGCACCTCGTCCAGGACCTCGAACGTTTCAGGACCTCACGCTCGCGCTACCGTCGCCTTGGAGTGCCGTATCACCGCGGCTACCTGCTATACGGTCCGCCGGGAACCGGCAAGACGTCGCTGGTGTCGGGTCTGTCGGCGAAGTTCGGCATGTCGATCTACGTGATGAATCTGACCGAGTTCAACGACCGCTCGCTGAAGACTGCGATGAACGATGTGCCCGAGAATTCGATGATCCTGTTCGAGGACATCGATTGCATGCGCACCGGCAACCGCCGATCGGATGCGAACGGGGCGGCAAGGGAAGCGGCCTCAACACACAGCGACAAGAACAATCCGGCAAACAGTTTTGGCGTCACGTTGTCTGGACTGCTCAACGTGCTCGACGGCTTCCACGCGCCGGAGAATGTGGTGTTCGTGATGACCACGAACCGCATTGAGGCGCTCGATCCGGCCCTGCTGCGGCCGGGACGCATCGACTACAAGCTCTACATGGGCGAGGCGACTGAGTCGCAGCGGATCGAACTGTATCGCAGGTTCTTTCCCGACGCAACCCTCGCGGAGGCCAGGGAGTTTGCCCAGGCGCATGAGGCAGAGACCATGGCGCAGTTCCAGGGCCTGCTGCTCGGGTTGGAACAAGAGCCAGAGACACCGCTGACGGACATTGAATCTCTTGCCCTGTCGCGCTAGGCAGGAGGATAGAGGCGCCCTGGGAATGCGCGCAGGGCCTTCCTCCTCCGGCTCAGCCTTACGCCAAGGTCAACGAAGAAGTTGTACACTCCCGGCAAAGGAGACTCTCGATGGCATACACGGCATACCTGACAGTTACGGGGAAGACCCAGGGCCAGATCAAAGGGGGAGTGACTCAAAAGGGGCGCGAGGACACCATCCTGGTTCACTCCTTCGACTTTGAAGTCAGCGTTCCGTTCGATGCGACATCCGGGCAGGCCACCGGCAAACGCCAGCACCAGCCGATCGTCGTTCTCAAGGACGTCGATCAGGCCTCCCCGCGGCTTTTGAGTGCGCTTGTAACGAACGAGACCCTGGTCACCTGCGTGTTGGACTTCTGGCTCCCGGCCGCGACTCCCACAGGTACGGACACGAAGGTCTATACCATAAGCCTGACCAACGCCCTGATCGCTTCAGTCCATCAATTCATGGCCGATGACGAACCGCCCGCGGATACCGACCAACCCATGCAGGAAGAGATCACGTTTACGTACCAGAAGATCCAGTGGACGTGGACTGACGGCGGAATCACCGCCGCGGACGACTGGCTCGCGACTTAACGCGAAATCCGCCGGAGCAGCTACAGCTCCGCCAGCAGCCCCGCCAGCAGCGCCGTGCGCGGCACAAGGTGTTCCACCACCACCGACTCATGCGCCGCGTGCGCGCCTTCGCCGACCGCGCCCAGGCCGTCGAGCGTAGGCACGCCCAGCGCGGCGGTAAAGTTGCCGTCCGAGCCGCCGCCCGTCGCAGCCTCGCCCAGCGTAAAGCCCAGCTCCGCCGCGAGCTTGCGCGCCTGCTTGTACAGCGCGACCGTGCCCGGCTTGCGCTCCATCGGCGGACGGTTCACCCCGCCGGCAATCTCCAGCTTGCACGCCGGATCGGAGCAGCGCAGCCCGCGGAACAGCTTGTCCACCTTGGCGGCGTCGCCGGCCTTCGCAATGCGCACGTCCACATCGGCGTAGGCGTGTGCCGCGATGACGTTCGACCGCGTCCCGCCGGAGATGACGCCCGGATTCACCGTCCTCCCGGCGCGCAGATCGGTAAAGCCCGCAACCTTCTCCAGCAGCCGCGCCAGCTCCAAAATCGCCGAGTGCCCGCGCTCGAAATCGACGCCCGCGTGCGCGGCCACGCCGGTCACGTGCAGATGGTAGTCGCCGACGCCTTTGCGCGCCGTCTTGCACGCCAGCCCTTGCGCCGGCTCCAGCACCAGCACCGCGGCCGAAGCCAGCGCCAGCCGCTCCGTGATCGGCCGCGAAACCGGGCTGCCAACCTCCTCGTCCGGATTCAGCAGCAACGCAACCGGCCGGTTCACACCCATCTCCCCCAGCGCCCTCGCAGCCGCCAGTGCCATGGCGATGCCGGCCTTCATGTCCAGCACCCCGGGCCCGTAAAACCGCCCATCCGCTTCGCGCCAGGGCATGGCTTTCAGCGTTCCCAGCGGCCATACCGTGTCCAGGTGACCGAGCAGCAGCACCGGCTTGCGCCCGTCGCGAAAGGTCCCGAACCGCACCTCCAGCACGTCGCCGAACTGGCTCTGTTTGTGCAGCTTGACGCGGCCTCCGCACGCCTCGGCGAAGCCCGCGGTCAGCTCCACCGCCGCATCCACCGCGGCCTTGTCGTCGCTGGGCGACTCGACCTCGACCAGCGCCCGCAGCGTCCGGACGATCCCGTCCGCCTGCGCCTCCACGGCCTGCCGAAATGCTAGGGCGTCGCTCATCTCTCGTGATTGGAATGGTATCGCAAGCGGCCAACCGGCTTGGCGGCATCAGGAATGCATAAGGTTTTCCGTGGCTTCAACTGTGGTCAATTTGCCACACTCCGCGGCTCGTTTTCCGCTGTAACCTAGGCTGTGGAAATCGCAGGAGCCATTGTCCTTTGACCCAGAACGCTCATCCTGAGCAGACAATCCGGTCCGACATTGAGTTTCGCGGCATCGGCCTGCACTCGGGCGCCGAGGTTTCCATGCGGCTGGTCGGCGCTCCGGCCGGCTCGGGTATCGTCTTCCGCCGCACCGACCTCGACAACTTCGAAATCCCCGCCAACGGCCGCAACGTCGCCAAGGTCAGCTACGCCACCAGCCTCATGCGCGGCTCCGTGCTGATCTCGACCACCGAGCACCTGCTCTCCGCGCTCATCGGTTTCGGGGTGGACAACGTCATCGTCGAAGTGGACAACCTGGAGCTGCCCATCCTGGACGGCAGCGCATTGCCGTACGTTGCGGCGTTCCAGGCCGTCGGGCTGAAGCAGCAGCGCCGCCGCCGCGAGTACATCCGCATCCTCAAACAGGTCGAGGTGCGCGACGGCAGCAAGTTCATCGGCGTCTATCCGGGCACCGGCTACGGCATCGATTACCTCATCGACTTCCCCGCGCCCATTGGCTGCGAGCAGTTCTCCACCGACCTCGAAACCGGCGGCTACGCCAGCCAGATCGCGCCCGCGCGCACCTTCGGCTTCCGCGAAGACGAGCCCAAGCTGCGCGACATGGGCCTGATCCGCGGCGCGACCGACGCGTGCTGCATTGTCCTGACCAAACATGGCGTGCAGAACGGCCCGTTGCGCTTCCCCGATGAGTTTGTCCGCCACAAGGTGCTGGACCTGATCGGCGACCTCGCGCTGGCCGGCCGCCGCATCCAGGGCCGCGTCATCGCCGAGCGCGCCGGCCACGCCATGCACACCGCGCTCGTCCAGCGCCTGCTGCGCGACCGCTCCGCCTGGGAGCTCGCCCATGGCTTCGATGAATCCCAGCCATCTGCCGCTCGCGCTGGGGTTGCGGCGCTGGCGACGCCGGCTCCTGCCCACGCGTGATGGCCGACCTCGAACCTCGAACCCCGAACCTCGAACCTCATCAAGCCGCCATTGCCCTCGGCTCCAACCTCGCCTCGCCGTTTGGCGAGCGCGCCGCGAATCTGCGCGAAGCGGTGAAGCGCGTCGAGGCGCTTGGCCATGTGCGCGCCGTGTCGTCGTTCTACTCGACTGCACCCGTGGGCTTCGCCGATCAGCCGGATTTCCTGAACGCTGCCCTGCTGCTGGAAACCCAGCTCGGGCCGCTCGACCTGATGCGCGCGCTGCTGGCCATCGAACGCGCCATGGGCCGCGACCGCGCGACCGCAATCGCCAAAGGCCCACGCATCATCGACCTCGACCTGCTGCTGCTGGACGACGTGGTGCTCGCGGCCGCCGCCGGCCCGGATGGTGCACCCGCTCTCACCCTGCCGCACCCCGCCATGGCCCAGCGCCGCTTCGTGCTGGAGCCGCTCGCCGAGATCGCGCCCGCCATGGTCGATCCACTCTCCGGCCGCACCATTGCCGCACTGCTGGCCGCGTTGCCGAACTAGTGGAGTGCGTCGGAAATAAGGGTACCTATGGAGCAGTCCGAGATCATGGTTTTTCGGAGTCGCAGCGGGCTTTAGCCCGCGGTAAGTGGCACATTGTTTATCGGGCTTTAGCCCGGGCCCGCTCTGATTCAGGCACAAATACATGCTCATCTGTATGACGCACTACACGAGCGAGTGCCCGCCCGTCTCGCCATTTCTCCGCCTTCCCGCCGCTCCACCTTGGATGGTCCTTCCCACCTTGAGCCGCGCCAGACGCGGCACTGCGGCTGTCAAGCCCCCCTAAACATGTATCTAACACAAAACAAAAGAAATATATCCCAAATTAGATGGCAGATGAGTTATGGTCAACCTGCTATCCTTAAAGTAGTAAGTAAGAGTAAGAGACAGAAACCCCCGGCCGCCCCCGGGGTTTACTCCTTCCTTCCGCTACAGCGGTTTCACAATTGGTATGTCCGGCACCGGGAACGCTCGCGCGGTTTTCCCTCAAGTCTGTCACCGGCGTTTCCGACCCCCGTGGATGAAACGGTCGCCGTCTTGGG
>Ga0181520_10006644_pt1 | contig 17538 bp, 13 predicted proteins | sample PEATcosm2014_Bin_29_FD_132451 | JGI IMG/M metagenome (GOLD analysis project Ga0181520, IMG submission 132451) | Peatland microbial communities from MTU Mesocosm Facility, Houghton, MI, USA - PEATcosm2014_Bin02_30_metaG | ecosystem: Environmental > Terrestrial > Soil > Wetlands > Peat | place... | reverse complement strand
TTGGAAGGCTTGATATCGCGATGAAGCTTGCCTGCATTGTGCACTGCCACCAGGCCTTGGGCCACCTGCAACATGGCGTCGCGGAGTGCTGCAGGGTCCGGAGCTGTGCCCCTCACCTTCGGCTCGCGGACTACGAACACATCCTGGTAATCGAAGTCCCTGCGGAACGAGGGCCCCGGAGCTGCAATGGTCGTGCGCGTCGCTGCATTGAGCAAACTTGCCGTCGCATCACCCGGCAGCTCTCCTGAAATGGAAAACTCGCAAGGATGGCAGTCCGAACGCAAAGCTTTGATCAGATTCTTGCCTAAGAGCAATTCCATCGTGAAGAACCAGACCTCTCCCTCAGCGAAAAGCTCGTAGAGCGAGACAAGGTTGGGATGCACGATACCAACGACGCTGCGGAACTCCTGCTTGAAGAGCAAAAGTTCGTTCGGGCTCAAGTTAAGCAAGGTTTTGAGCGCGACGTTGATGTTGCGGTCCCGGTCATGCGCTTCGTAAACCACCCCCATGCCGCCATGCCCCAGCAGCTGCACAACGGTGTAGCGGCCCAAACGGTCGCCGCTCGCGAACGACGCCTTCCGAGGCTGTTTTTCGGGTGGGATCAGTGGCGATTCTGACGGGAAGCCGTGCAAGCCATCATTTTCCTTGAGCAGCGCCTCCACCCTGCCGCGCAGAACCGACTGCCCGTCACATGCCTGATCCAGGAAAGCCCGCCGCTCGTCCCGACGCAGATTGAGCGCTTCTCCGAAAAGTCGCGCTGCCGTTTCTTCCTGATTGTTCATAAACACGGCCTCGAACCGGCACAGTGGTTCTGAGATTTGGCTTTGAGCTGCCCCGTGTGCTGAGTCCGGGAAAGTTGGAGCACCCGCTTTTGAGTTTAGCTCGAAATCTTGCCCTTTGAGAATTCCTCTCCGCTCCACACACGGGTGACTTAAGGCTCTGCGTGTAAAAAGCGGGAGGTTGCGAGGTGACTTTGGCTGGTCTCCAGACGGAACATACGTCGCAGCCATCAGCTCAATCACGATGCATCTTTCGCGCAATGGCGGGTCTGTGACTACGTATGGTCATAGGACATTCCTTCTCACATCAGAAAATCGGCGTCAGAGAGACCCTGAGGTTAAGAATCTGCTCTGTTACGTCCCCGGATTAAATTCTGGCGAAGGACAGGCCCGCAAAGCTCGGAACTGATATTCCATTTGACTGTTCTTACCAGCTCACTACCGTTACGGCGAACGGCTCCAGTTTGATTCTTTCGCCGGTGAGATTTACGCTCCGCGCCGGGCCCTCCGCTGCTTCCGAATCGACCGTAAGCGCGGTCGCTTTTTCCGCATCGGGCAGCAGGATTTCGATGGCGTGGTTCCGTTTGTTCACCACCAGCAGCTTGTGGCCAGCCGGCGTTATGAATCCCTGCGCGACCACATCCGGCGAGCCGATCGAAGTTTTCACCAGCTGATCGCCTGGGTGGAAGGTGTCCTTTATCAACTTGAGCACCCAAAAACGCGCGTTCGGCCGATTGGTGGTCCAGTCCATCATGCTCACGCTGGGAAACTGCGTGGGATAACCAATCAGCTGTGATTCGCCGATGACGTCGATCTCGAGACGTGACAACTCGATGAAAAGATCGGCATAAAGCGCGCCGGCCAGATTCCAGTAGAGCGGCGGAGGCGGAATGTTGTCACCGGGCTTGTTGTCGGTCGGCAGAATCGCCCCGAGCTCGTCGATATCCGTTCGCGTCTCCGGCGAAAGCCGCTTGCGAATTGCCTCAACAAAGCGAACTGTATTCAGGAACCCAGCCTCCTGATCAAAGAATGTGTACTGCCAACTGTCGAGTGTTTGCCCTGCTGAGGGCGATGCGTAGAAATGATACGAGATCATGTCGAGCGGCGCGTTCGGTCGATGGTTCTTGTGGTCGAGGAAGTATTCGAAGAAGCGCGGAGCAACGCCCGGCATGGCGAGCGCCAGACCGACAAACTTCGTCTCCGGCGAAACTTGGTGGATTGCGCCGACAATCGCGTCGTACCGCTCCGTGTACTGCTCGGGAGTCGTATTGTGCTCGAAGTCAACCTCGTTAAGCACCTCCCAATAGGGCAGCTTGTAGTGGTAGCCCGACCGGTGCCGCACGCCGTTTTCGTCGGTGAATCCGCCGTTGATGTACCAACTCACCAACCGAGCATAGTAGTCCCCCACCTCCTTGCCCGACGAATCGCGCAACTCGGTGCCTTGCGTGTAATTCCAGTTCACTTGGTCCGGGTCAGGCGCATAGGGGACGGGCTGTCCGGTCTTGAACAACCACGCGGGCAAAGTGCTGAAGTTGAGGATTGTGGAATGTCCCGCTGTGGCATCGAGGAAATCCTTCATCATGGGATCGATGAGATTGAAGTTCCACGAGGTCTCTTGAGGAGTCGGCGGCTCGAGCTCGGCAACCGCGAGTCTTGGATACGGCAGCCACGGCACAAATCGAACGTAGTCGGCGCCGAGTTCATTCACCGCTTTGTAAGCAGCCGCACTGAGAGGATCGCCGTGCCTCAGCCGCGGATTGACTACCACTTGCAAAGTCGGCGTGGATTTCGAGACCACAATGACCTTGTCCCAATGAATGGTTATATTGGGGGCCGGTTGGCCGTAGAGCGCGGCCGCAGTTAATAGGCTGGCACGTCCTATGAAACGCAGACAAATGGCAGAAGACGTTCTCGCAATGCCAATCAACTTATCCAAAGACTTGGCGGTCGAGATTCGCCGGGCATCCTGGTCCCTCCATTTTTGCGTCCGCGGGAGTGATCTCAGCCTCGGTCCTGCTATCTGATCGATCGTTGGAATCCTCAAGATGCAATCCCCTCTCAACGGCGTCGCAGCGAATCTCAAGATCATCGCCAGGACGGTGCTTCGTGCCACAAAATGAAAGGAGCCTCAAGCGGCACGAGCGCTCCTTCGTGCCGCGGAACGAGACGTGGTGTGTAGTCGGCAACCGGGCGACTCGTCGGAACAGAAGCACTGTAGGTGAAGGCACTCGTCGCTCCGGCCGGGCGTTCGCCGCGAGTCATAGCTTGCGTGATCGGTTGCCCGTCTTTCTGCGCTTCCGCGTAGAGTTCGACCCTCACGGCGTTGGGATCGATATCATCAAGAAACACCTGAACGTGAAATAGATATTGCTCGCTTTGTTGCTCGACGGTCGCGGGGCCGAATCGCAGCGCTGACCAGTGTTTCGCCAGTTCGGCCTGCCACGCAACGAGATCGGCTCCCACTGAACCTCGATTCTCGGCGCGCTGGCGATAAGTTGCTGCCGCAGAGAGATAGTGTTCTTCGGTATATTGGCGGACTACGCGATTGGTCGAAAAGACCGGAGTCAAGCGGGCCATACTTTCACGCATGCGGGCAACCCAGCCGCGCGGAATTCCATGCTCGTCGCGGGCATAGAACTCCGGGATAACCTCCGTTTCGAGCAGGGCATAGAGACTTTCAGCTTCAGCTGCGTCCCAGGAAGGGTCTTCCCCATGTTCGCGTCCATCTCCGATCGCCCAGCCTACATCCGGGGAATACGCCTCCGCCCACCAGCCATCGAGTTCCGAAAGATTCAACCCGCCGTTCACCAGCACCTTCATGCCGCTTGTGCCGCTTGCTTCCCAAGGCCGTCGCGGCGTGTTCACCCAGACGTCCACGCCCTGAACCAGATGCTCTGCCATGAGAACGTCGTAATCGGAAAGGAAGACCACACGGGATCGAGCTTCAGGGCGGCGAGCGAACTCAATCCACTGCGTGATCATTTCCTGGCCCTCGGCATCCTGGGGATGAGCCTTGCCTGCAAGCACGAGCTGAACGGGGCGCTCTTGATTCGTCAGGATGTTGAGAAGCCGCGCCGGATCGTGAAGGAGAAGGTTCGGGCGTTTGTACGTGGCAAAGCGACGGGCAAATCCCAAAGTCAAAGCATTTTCATCGAGTATCAGTGAGGCCTGTGCGAGATCCTCCGGCGACGCTCCCCGACTTGCCAATTGACGCGAGTAAAGTCTTCGGACGTACGCAACGAGATCCTTGCAGGGATCTGCGCGGAGTTGCCAGAGGTCGGAATCACTGGCGGCACGAATATCTTTTTCTTTGTCTGCCAGTGTTCCGTACCAATATTGTTTTCCGCAGTTAAGTTCCCACAAGCGGTCTGCTTCAGCAGAGTCCCAGGTAGGGGTGTGCACACCGTTGGTCACGTGCGTTACCGGCACCTCTGCTTCAGGCCACCTGGAAAAGAGGGGCTGAAAGAGCCGCCTGCTCACTTGACCGTGCAATTTGCTGACGCCGTTGATAGCGCCGCTGCCGTGGATCGCAAGATACGCCATGTTGAAAGGTTCGGACGAGTCCTGTCGATCGCGTCGCCCCAATGCCAGAAGCTCGTCGACCGAAATCGACAGTTTCTCCTCGGCATAATCCCCGAGGTAGCTTTCGATGAGGCTGGGATCAAAGCGGTCAAAGCCCGCCTCGACGGCAGTATGGGTGGTAAAAAGGTTGCCGGGACGAGTGACGGCAAGCGCGACGTTGAATGGCTTGCCATTGTCTTCCATGTATGAACGCGCCCGTTCCAGCACCGCGAATGCGGCGTGACCTTCGTTGAGGTGGCAAACCTCGGGCTGCAGTCCCAAGGCTCGCAGGAGCCGCCAGCCTCCAACACCGAGGACTAATTCCTGCCTCAAACGAAGCTCCGGTCCACCTCCGTACAATTCAGTCGTAATGCCGCGAAAGGACGGAAGGTTGGCAGGATCGTTGGTATCGAGCAAATACAACTTGACCCGGCCCACCTGTACTTGCCAGATTCTGATCCACAACTTAAAGCCGGGCATAGCGACGGCCAGGCGCAGCCATTCGCCGTTTGGCTCGCGCACCGGTTGAATCGGAAGCTGGCCAGGATCATTGAATGGGAACAAAGCTTGCTGGTGGCCCTGGGCATCGATTTCCTGCCGGAAATAGCCTTGCTGGTAGAGCAAACCAATTCCGATCACAGGGACGCCCAGGTTACTCGCGGCTTTGAGCTGATCTCCGGCAACGTTGCCGAGTCCGCCAGAATAAATCGGCAGCGCCTCGCTCAACATGAACTCCATCGAGAAATATGCAATTGTCGATACGCCCGAACTCGGATGCGCCTTTTGAAACCACGCTTCCGACTCTTCGGCAAGCATTTTCTCGCGGTGGAGATCAGCCAGGAGTTTTTGAAATCCTGGGTCGGAGGTAACAGTTCGCAGCTTTTCCCGGGATACGGTTTGCAACAGAACCCAAGGATTATGGGTCAGTTCCCAGAGCTCTGGATCGAGTTGCCCCCAAAGCTGGTCCGCCGAGTGATTAAACGACCACCTAAGATCCAAGGCCAAGTCGGTAAGTGCATCTGAAATGGCTGTATCGAGGGGACGGTCAGCGTTTGTCGAGCTACTCATAAACAAACTCCTGTCATGGCTTATGTCTTTAGGCTTCTCGGTTCAGGCCGTCTGGGCACTGCGAGCCAGTGTCTCCGAGACAATGGTCTGGGCTTCTTGTTCGATCTTTTGCAGATGGGTCTGACCGAGGAAACTCTCGGCGTAAATTTTGTAGATTTCCTCCGTGCCCGAAGGACGCGCTGCAAACCAGCCATCCTTGGCAATTACTTTGATTCCTCCAATTGGATTGCCGTCTCCCGGAGCGGTAGTCAGAATCTTCTGGATCGGCTGACCGGCAACTTCCGTGGCGTGAATGTCGGATGTGGACAACCTTGCCAGAGCGGCTTTTTGTTCAGGCGTAGCGCGAGCATCGATGCGTTCGTAGACGGGGTCTCCAAGCTCGCGGGTAAGGTCACGATAGATCTCGCCCGGATCCTTGCCAACACGCGCGGTAATTTCTGCTGACAGCAAGCAAGGAATGATCCCGTCTTTATCGGTTGTCCACACGCTGCCGTCGAGCCGGAGGAAGGAGGAACCGGCGCTCTCCTCGCCGCCAAAACCCAAGCGGCCGGCCAGCAATCCTTCAACAAACCACTTGAAGCCCACTGGAACTTCATAAAGCTTGCGACCCAGGCGAGCGCTGACACGATCGATCATGCTGCTGCTCACGACGGTTTTGCCGACGGCGACGTCCTTACTCCAACTGGGCCGGTTCGCGAACAAATAGCTGACGCACGCCGATAGATAGTGATTCGGAGGCAGCAGACCGCTGGACTTGGTCACGATGCCGTGGCGGTCGTGATCGGTATCGCTGGCAAACGCAATATCAAACTTATCTTTCAATGCGATGAGTCTCTGCATCGCGTAAGGCGAGGAAGGATCCATGCGAATCTTCCCGTCCCAATCCACGGTCATGAAGCGAAATGTAGGATCGACAGATTTGTTGACGATCGTCAGATCGAGGCCATACTGCTCGGCAATCCGCGGCCAATAATCGACGCCTGCTCCACCAAGGGGATCCACGCCAAGCTTGAGCTTGGCGTCGCGTACCGCATTCATGTCGACAACAGTGTTGAGATCGCTGACATAGGCGCTCAAATAGTCGTGCTTGTGCGTTGTGGGTGCGCTCAGCGCTTTGGCAAACGGCGTGCGCTTCACGCCGTCGAGGCCGTGCTCCAGAAAAACATTGGCTTTCGATTCAATCCACGAAGTCACGCTTGAATCGGCCGGCCCCCCATGTGGAGGATCGTATTTAAAACCCCCGTCATCAGGAGGATTGTGAGACGGGGTGATTACGATGCCGTCGGCAAGTCCTGACTTTCGTGCGCGGTTGTATTGCAGAATCGCGTGGGAGACGGCTGGGGTAGGTGTGTATGGCGTGCCTTCGGAGAGCATTACGTCGATGTTATTTGCCGCAAGCACCTCCATCGCGCTCGCAAATGCAGGTTCGGACAAGGCGTGGGTATCTATCCCCAGATACAGCGGCCCGTCAATTTTCTCGAGTTTGCGGTAATCGCAAATCGCCTGAGTGATGGCCAGGATGTGCCACTCGTTGAACGCCACGCTAAACGCAGATCCTCGATGGCCGGACGTACCGAAGACAACCCGCTGACTGGGATCGCTCGGATCGGGCCGGAACTCGTAATAGGCGGTGACGAGCTTGGGGACGTTCACAAGAATGGATGGGTCAGCCGGCTTCCCGGCAGCAGGGTTAATTGTCACGCAGCACCTCGCCGCTATCAGCTAAGAGAATCGCGCTTGATCGAGGTTCGAGCCGAAAACCGATTTGGCCCTGCATGGAAGGCTCTCTCCCAGAGTCAAAGAGATCGTCAGGGGCGGCTCGGGAAGTATCGACCGCCAAACGCCAGATCTTCCCGGTCGGCAAGGCAGGAATGGAAAAATCAACTGATCTGGTGTCGGCGTTAAACAGGATGAACAAGTCGGGTTCTGTCTGCCCGAGAATCAGGCACGCGAAGGATTTCTGCAGCTGGTCTGCCCAGTCGGGAGTGGCGCCGTTCGGCGCGAACCACTTTATGTCTGCATCCGTGTAGAAATTCTCTCTTCGTAAAACAGGATGGGCACGGCGAAAGGCGATCATTCCCCGAGTGAAGCGCTGGATCTCTTTGTGCTTTTCAAGCAGGCTCCAGTCAAACCAGCTCACCTCGTTATCCTGGCAGTAAGCATTGTTATTGCCGCGCTGGGTTCGGCGAAACTCATCGCCGCCGAGCAACATGGGAACCCCACGAGAGATAAACAGGGTTAGCAGGAAATTTTTGATCAAGCGGATACGCATGCCCTCGACAGCTTGATCCTGGCTCGGCCCCTCCACCCCGCAATTATCGCTGTAGTTGGCATCGGTCCCATCGCGGCCGGACTCGCCATTTTCGTTATTGTGTTTCTGCTTGTAGCTGACCAAGTCGTTCAGTGTGAAGCCGTCATGACAAGTGACGAAGTTGAGGCTGCTCGCCGGTCCCTTGCCCGAGCTTTGGTACAAATCCGCGCTCCCGCAGATTCGCTGCGCGAATGATCCGATCATGTCCGCGTCGCCAATCCAGAAGCGACGCACATCGTCACGGAAACGGCCGTTCCATTCCGTCCAACGCCTGGTGGAAAAATCTCCCACTTGATAGGCGCCGCCGGCGTCCCAGGCTTCCGCGATGATCTTTACGTCACGCAGAATGGGATCTTCGGCAATGTTTTCGAGAAGCGGAGCGTCGTGCAGAATGTTCCCGTGCTCATCCCGGCCCAGGACGGAAGCGAGGTCGAAGCGAAATCCGTCAACGTGCATGTGCATTACCCAGTAACGGAGCACACTCATGACCAGCTCTCTTACGACAGGGTGATTGGCATTCAGCGTATTGCCCACGCCTGTAAAATCCTTGTAGTACCGGCGTTGGTTCTCCTGCAACATATAGAAGATCGAGTTCTCAATGCCGCGCAGGCAGATCGTGGGTCCCAGCTCATCGTTCTCAGCTGTGTGGTTCAAAACGATGTCCAGGATCACTTCGATGCCCGCGCGGTGAAAGGCCTTGACCATCTCTCTGAATTCCACGATCTGCCGCCAGTGCGATCCTTCAAAGCTATAGGACTGCTTGGGAGCAAAGAAGGCGACCGGATTGTAGCCCCAATAGTTCTTGAGTGTCTCTCCTGTGATTGGATTGAACACCTGCGACTCATTTTCGTTGAACTCGAGGACAGGCATCAACTCAATGGCGGTCACTCCCAGGTCCTGGAGATAAGGGATCTTTTCGGTCAACCCGGCGAAGGTTCCAGGGCGCTCTGCTTTCGAACTGGTATGGATCGTGAAGCCGCGAACGTGTGTCTCATAGATGACCGTATCGGAGGCGGAATGTTTTGGAGGAGAATCCATCTCCCAGTCGAAATTGTCGCGGGTGACGATCGATTTCGGTGTGGTGCCGGCGTTATCGACGGTCGAAATGCTTAAGTCAGCCAGTCTGCTGGAGGAATCGTAGCCACGGGCGGCTAAAAAATCCCAATTCTCGACGCCGGCAATTGCTCTTGCATACGGATCCAGGAGCAACTTGTGCGGGTTGAAGCGATGGCCTTTTTCCGGTTGATAAGGTCCCTCGATGCGATAACCGTAGAGTTGTCCGTCGGCAATGCCTCGCACCCATACGTGCCAAATGTCACCTGTCCGATGACGCATTGGATCCAGGTCAATGACCCTCGCCGGAGAGGAATCGTCGGGATGTCGGTAGAGCTCCAGGCGGACTCCGGTCGCATGACGGCTGAACAAAACGAAACAAACTCCGTCTCCTTGTTGATGTGGGCCCCCAATCGGAAGCGGAGTTCCCGACTGAATTTCACTTTCCTCAGGCGATGCTGCGAAACCACTCGCCGGATTCTGCTCGGTCGCTGATTCAGTCATTGGCATAGTTTTACATCCTCACGTGTTACTGGCCTGCTTGTTCCACCCGTGGAAGCGCGAGCGGTCACCTGCATTCCACGCCTCGCGGAGACCAGGGGCGCTCAGATCCCAGTCTGGGCGAATTTCACTCGTCGCGGCGCGCAGATCGTGCCAAAGGTCGGCGAGCGATGGACGGCCCCAGAACCAGTAGCCGTTATAGATGCTGTAAATCACGAGGCCCGGCTTGAGCACCAGCGTATGCGGGATCATCGGATTATGCTCGGGGTCGGTGTACTCCTGGATGTCGAGATCCTTCTGAATCGTTCGGCCGGGGTCCGAAAGGAAGGTCCACTGGGCTCCGACGGACGCACGGAATTCCTGTAGCGTATGGTGATCGTCCGTAGCGATCGTGACGACTTCAGTGTAGGCCACCGCGATCTTGGGGTAGAACGCGGCGATTTCCAAATGCTGCTGGTGCTCTTTTGGACAAAAGTGGCCGCGCGCAAGCGTAAGGATCAGCGGATCCTCGCCCTGTAGCTTGCTGAGCTTGCGCATTTCGCCCGTGTGATCGGGCAGTTCGTAGTCGGGGAAAATGCCTCCGGGCACGATATCAGAACGCATGATTGGACTCCTCCCTTGAGTCGATGGGGATACCTAAAAGATCCGGAATCCTCCTATTTTCGATGCATCGCGTCGGCTTCCAGGTAGCCAACGTCCAAAAAGTCTCGACCCGCTTGCAAATAGCCGGCAGGCGAACGGCCGGAATGACAATCTCTTGCGTCTACCAGCGACAAGCCGGTGCGGCGCCATCGACGTGAAGAATCTCTCCGCTTACATGACCCGCCTGGACCAGGTAAAAAACGGCATCGACAATATCCTTTACCGTCGCCTTTTTCACAACCGGCTGTGTCGAGTCGTTGGGAACATTCGGGTGCATTGGTGTGTCCACTTCGCCCGGAGCGACAGCGTTAAAGCGAATGCCATCTTTGGCGTACTCGATTGCGAGATTCTGGGTCGCCGAATTCAACCCACCCTTCGTCATCATCGGTATCGAGCCATTTTCACCGGCGATGGGCCGATCTGCAAGCGCTGCTGAGATGCTCACAATGCACCCCGATTTCTGTTTCAGCATTTCTTTCACGGTGCGCTGCGTGATGTAGAAGAATCCAAGTAGATTGGTGGAGACAAGGGCTTCGAAGTCTTCGGTAGTGAAGTCAGTGAAAGGCTTGTTGAGGAAGATGCCGGCGTTATTCACCAAAACGTCGACGGCTCCGAAGTTGTCGATTGCAGCTTCGACCGCCTGGACAGCCGTTTGCTCTTTGCTGATATCGCCATCGATGAGAACGAGGCCATCTGATTTCGCCAACTTTCGAGTGGCGTCACGAGAGGTTGCGACGACGTTATAACCCTCTTCCAGAAACCGTCCGACCAAACCCGCGCCAATACCCCCTGATGCTCCGGTAATAATTGCTGTTTGTTTGCCCGGCATGCAAGACCTTTCGTTTAGAGGCGCGAACCCAATACAAAGTTGCGTCGCCAACCCTACGCAAACGGCACGAGCTTGCCGAGGATGGTCGGAAGATATTCCGCGACCGTCGGATGAATATGCATTGCACGCTGGATGACCGTGTACGGCGCCTTCGCATACATGACGTCGAGCAGAACGTGAATCACTTCATCGCCTCCGACTCCAAGAATCGCAGCTCCGAGAATTTGTTTTGTTTCCGCATCGACGCAGATCTTGATGAATCCTTGTGTCTCACCTTTTTCGTAAGCCCGGGTCACTTGACTCATCGGATATTTGACAGCGAGGGCACGACGGCCGGATTTCCGTACTTCTGCGTCGGTCGTGCCGCACCGTCCTAGCGGCGGATCGATATATAGCGCGTAGGCTTGGACCCGGTCGGAAACCCGGCGATGGTCAGCGTTAAAGAGATTGTCCGCGACGATCTCGTAGTCGTTATAGGAAGTATGCGTAAAGGCGCCGCGGCCGTTACAGTCTCCCAATGCCCAGATGCCGGGCACGTTCGTTTGCAGTTGATCGTCAACCACTATGTAGCCGCGGTGGTCGGTGGCAACTCCAGCCCGGTCCAGTCTCAGATCGCTCGTGTTGGGAGTACGTCCCACGGCCAGAAGAACGTGAGTGCCCACTACTTCTGGCGGACCTTCTTCGCATGTGAGGCCGACGGCGACACCGTCATTGCGCTTCGCCAGTGAGATACATTTCGCGTTCAGGCGGATGTTTATGCCCTCAGCCTTCAGGATTTCGAGCACAGCTTGGGAGACGTCTTCGTCCTCCCGTCCGATCAGGCGCGGTCCCATCTCCACAATCGTGACTTCGCTCCCAAGGCGGCGATAGATCTGAGCGAATTCCAGCCCAACATAGCTTCCGCCGACGATGATGAAATGCTCGGGCAAGAAATCAATGTCCATGATCGATGAGTTGTCGAGAAACCGGACGTCGTGAATGCCTGGCATTTCTGGAATCCGAGCACGCCCGCCCACGTTAATAAAGATCTTGTCGGCTTCGAGAACTTCATCGTTGACCACGACAGTGTTCGACGACTGAAAACTGGCGTGGCCCTGAATGACCGTACAATTTGCGGTCCCTCGGAGCCACTTTTCCACTCCCTTGCTGGACCTCGCCGAGGCCGCATCCTTGCGGGCTTTGACTCGCGTCATATCGACCCGCAAATCGCCAATCGTGAAACCATATTCCGCTCCCCGGCCGGCGACGTGGATCGCATAGGCACTCGCCACGAGCGTCTTTGTCGGGGTGCATCCCGTATTCACGCATGTGCCGCCAAATTTACCGCGCTCGATAATGGCGACGGTTTTGCCGGCGCCCGCAAACCGCGCTGCCATGGGCGGGCCCGCCTGACCCGTCCCGATGATGATTGCATCGAAGTGCTTCATGGCGCGATCAGTGCGTCTCCTCTATATGGAGCTTGGCGTCTCTGGATGCCTCTTCGGGGGTCTTGCCGTCCTGACGCGCGACAATGTAGGCGGCATACCAGGCCGACCACTCGTGCTTTGGAGCGGTAGGTTCGTATTCGCTGTGGTGCTTCTCAGCCTCTTGCAAGAGTTCGGTCAGAGTCGCGACATCCAAGTTACTAAGTCCTCGGCCGGGCAGCCGCGTTGTGACCTCCTGAAGCAGCCATCCATTGCCGTCGGAATCACGAAACGTGGCGAACGAGCCGTATGTGGCATGCTCGGGTGCTGGCCCGTCGACGCGACCGCTGCCGTCGTTCCGGAACTGAGCGCCTGGTGTTCCGGGGTGGAACACTTCACTCACCTCAATACCGCGCGCGACGAGATCTTTGCGCGCAGCCGCAACATCGGAGACAACCAGGTAAAGGCCTTGGGCCGATCCTGGCGCGGCGGATGTTATCTTCGAGCCAAACTGAACCGAGCACCCTGAGCCGGGCGGCGTGAACTGAACAACCCGGAAGCCGTTATCGAAAGGGAAGTCGGCGTCGAGCCGCCACCCGAGTTTGGTGTAGAACTTTCTCGAGCGGTCAACATCCGCGACCGGAACGACGGCCACCTCGAATTTCATATCTACTCTTTCGGAGCTGGCGCCGCCAACCGGCTCACTGCTCGGAAGCGCACCCAGAGTCGCCATATTTCCTCCCCGTTCGTCAGCCAAATCACCGTCCAGATCTCTTGCATACTCCCGATCTCATGCCGCTGAAACCAGCTTCTTCTTCTCATTGAGTGCCGGTAGAAGAAGTTTCAGAAGCGCTTCGTCCGAGAACGGGTTCTGACCCGATATCAATTCGCGATCTTGAACGACGTAGCTCGACCATGGAGCGAGGACACTTACGTCTCCGCCCGCCGTACTCAAGGCGAAGTCCGGGTAGAAGAGAACCTTACCGCCAATCTCAAGCGGCTCGCGCTGCTGCTCTTCCGCCGTCGAAAAGATCGTCATTTTATATCCGGCATAGATCCATCCTTGAGCCTTTGCCTGTGCTCCAGCGGTATCGCCCGCCGACAGCGCGGCGACAAACTCCTTCGATTCGGGAAGCGCGGAGAGCAATGAAATCGGGCCATGGCAGAGGACCGCAGTAGGCTTCGATGTTTGATGAAAATGTCTCATCACGATGCCCGCATTGGGATCATCGAAAAGATCGATCATCGGGCCGTGGCCGCCGGGGACGAAAACAGCGTCGTATTGATCCAGACCCGATGCGATCACATCCGAGATGCGAGTTGGATTTCTGAGGCCAGTCAGGCTATCGCGGAATTTGAAATAGTCCTGGAGCCTGGCCTCGTCCCCGCCGAAGAAATCGGGGACAGCGGAATGGAGATCCAGTTGCGGCGTGTTGCCATTGGGGTTGGCGAAAGTGATTTCATAGCCCTCGCTCATGAGGGCGCGGACCGGAACCGTCAACTCGTTCAGGTAATAGCCGGCGCCGCGATAACACCCGCCATTTTTCAACGGTAAGCCGTATCCGCTCGAGACTAGCACCAGGACTTTTCCTTTTGTTGTCATTTGTTCTCCTCGTTGAAATCGAATTCCGTTCTCCTGGATATGAGCTCGCCCCTTCTCCCGAGTGCGCGAGGACGGTCCACCCCGGTTGACGGGTATTATGGCTGCGGGAATCCGAACATCAACCACGACTGATTGGCTACCCAATGCGGATAAAGCTCGGTCATCTGATCGAACAGCTCCTCGTCGGATGTCGCGGTTTTCTGCAACCGGTCGAAGTCTTCAAGGTAGCGCTTGGTTTCCTGGATCGTCGAAGGGGAGTCGGGCGCGCCTGTCTTCTTGTGGCCGGCGACAACCATCGCCGGGTTCAGCGCCGCTAGTCTGTCCAGCGCCGCGATCCAATTCCTTCGGCTCTCGGGGGTTGTGTCGCCGACATACATGTGGCATTGGTTGTACACAACATCGCCAGCGACAATCAGGCCGATCGATGGAACGTAGAGAGATGTCGAGTCTGGACTATCGGTGCGGCCCTGCTTAATGACGCGCAATTCGTGGCCCTCGAGAGTGAACGTGTCGTGCTCAAAGGGCTCAGGCGAAACCAACTTGGCGGACACTTGCCAAGGAAACTGCCGGCGGGCTAGCCGCTCGATGATAGGAGTGAAAGACATTTGCATTGCGCTCACCGCCTCGGGCGTTGCTATCGCCCGGGCACCGGGGAAACGGTCGAGCAGAATGCCCAGACCGTAGAAGTGGTCAAAATGGGCGTGCGTTATATAAATGGTCTCCAGGTTTCGGTTGTGCAGAGCAACCCAATTTGCGAGAGCCTCGGCCTCAGCAACCGTCGTCATTGCGTCTACCAGCACCGCATCATACTCGCCGAAGATCAGAGTCGACGTGATCGGGTCAAACCCGAGCGCTTCGCCAAAAGGCTTTGGCCGCTCGCCGACCATAGTTTTTCCAGGGGCGGTAAAAACGTTCACACTAAGCGCGCCCGACGCTGCAGTCGCGGTCACAGGCGTGGTCTCGTTCACTCCATTTGTGCCGGCCATTGGGTACTCCTTCCGATGTCAGAGCGAGTGACTGTTCAGGGCAAGGTTGGCAGAAGCGCGACGACGAATCCATTGGACCAACGTATCGACCAATACCTTCGTCCAATAGGTCTTCGAGACGCGAGTGGCTTAATCTTTTCTAAGCGAGGGTCGGTGCGCCCACCCTCCAGCTATTAGGGAAAGGATGGCAATGAGATGCCGGAAGCGACTTGGAAACCCCACGAGAAACATGGACGGTTGACGAGGCAGAGCGACTTACCGGACAGCGTGTACGCGTTTCCCAAGCAGCGTAAAGAACCACTGACCGACGCACAACACGTGCGCAACGCGGTCGCGCGGTTCGATCAAGTCATGGACGTCTCGGATTCCGACCGTGCTTTGGCGTTCGCGAACATCAAAAAGGCCGCAAAGCACTACGACGTCAATCTCGCGGAAACGTCATGGCACGACCTGGGCATTCATCCTCAAAAGAAGAGGAAAGAGGCCGCCGCCAAAGGTGCCGTGACGCGCGAGCGCCGAGTGCAGAGCTAAGAATCCACTGGTTTGAGAATCGGCGCAAGGAGATGAAATATGAAAGCAATCGTTGTCCACGAATATGGCGGTCCGGAAGTACTGAAGTTCGAGGAGTACCCTGATCCAGTGGCGGGTTCGGGCGAAGTCCTGGTGCGGATCGCCGCCGCGAGCGTGAATCCGATCGATTGCAAGCGGCGTGCTGGATTGACAAAGGATTTTTATCCTATGAACTTTCCGAGCCTCATAGGAATCGATATGTCGGGAACTGTGCTCGAGGTAGGGCCAGACGTAGAAATCTTTACCGAAGGCGATCAGGTGTTCGCAATGGCGGACAACACGTACGCCGAGCTTTGCGCCGTGAAAGCAGACGTTCTCGCGGATATCCCCATGGGCCTTGACACGATCGAGGCGGCGGCGCTGCCGCTGGTAACTGTGACCGGCAACCAGCTCCTTTCAGCAACGGGAGTCAAAGCCGGCCAGACGGTGATTGTCGTAGGTGCTGTAGGAAATGTCGGGCGCTCGGCCGTATTCACTGCGAAGGATCGCGGAGCGACTGTGATCGCAGGGGTCTTGAAGAGGCAGATGGATGAAGCGAAGACCATCGGCGCGGATCAGGTGGTCGCAACCGACGACGACACCGCGGTTGCGAATCTCGCTCCGCTCGATGCGGTAGCGGATACGGTCGGCGGAAAAACCGCCGAGAAGCTGATCGCCAAGGTGAAGCCGGGGGGAGTGTATGCATCGGTTGCCGGGGCGCCCCCGAACGCCGCGAAGTACCCATGTGTAAAGGTGGCGCCAGTATTCTCGCATTTCGACAGAGGGACTCTACAGTACATGGCCGAAGCGGTGCGAGATGGCAAGCTGGTAATCCCGATCAGCAAGAAACTGCCGCTCCGTGAAGCGGCCGAGGCTCAGGCGGCGGCAGAGAAGGGTGGCGCTGGGAAGATCCTGCTTGTAGTTTGACATTCTTTTGCAAACAGAGGCCGCGAAGGGAATTTGGGCGACAAAGGCTCTGCGGGGAATCAGGCCGCTGCGGGGCGAGCGGTAGCAAGTTTGCCAAGTGCCTCGCGCACCGGAAGGTTGCTGGGTTTCAGCTCGCCCAGCGCCGGTATCGCAGGTACAGATATGCAGCCTTTTCCTTGACGCTGACCATTTGAAACCAGGGAGCAGAATCCGGCAGAAACTCCACTCCTTCGACGACTGCCGGTCGAGTTCGATCGCCCTTGCGGCCCGCGATTTGCGGCGACAGCGTCAGAAAAAGTTCGTCTACAGCTTCTGCCGCCAGAAATTGACCGAACAGTGTAGGCCCGCCCTCGTGGAGAAGCGTCTTTACCCCATATTGCGACTGCAGCAATTTCAGGATCGCCCGTGGAGCGATGCTGCCGCTTCTCGAATTCAAAGCATGTATCTCAACGGAGCCTAGAGTCGCAGCGCCTCGGCGCGTGAGCTCATCTCTGCCGGCCGAGGTTGTGATAACCACGGTGCGCATGGCCGGTGTTCGGAAAATCGCTCTGTCCAACTCCAGTCGGCCGCTGCCGCTAACGATCACGAGCAGGGGATATTCTGGTTTATGCGCGTTGACTCGGTATTCCTCATATAAATGCTTGGCATCGGGGTAAACGTCTTCAGGAGTCCAAAGGCTTTTCGCGCTTACGTCGTGCAGGGTTCCAGCGCCGACCATTACGGCATCCGCAGAAGCCCGTAACAGGCCCATGATGAACCGGTCCGCAGGATTGGAACCACTGATGGTTGAGCCGCCAGACTTGCCCTTAATTTCGTAGCTGACGACCCCGTCAAGAGTGGAAACAAAATTCGCAATAACAAACGGGCGCGCAGCGGGAGGTGTGCGAAAGTGCAGATCCCCGTCGTACAGCGTTCTCAATTTCTGCGGAAGTACTGATTCAGCGCGCTTCTTGTCACAATCAATCAGGGTTCGTACGAGCCCCATTTGCTGCCTTTCTGGAAGCCTCCGCAGACGGAGAAGCAACCGGGTACCATTGGCGGAGTTTCATTTGCACCTGGTCGTTGGCAATCCTTGCAATCGTAAACAGTTACGCTGAAGGAGCGCCCCTTTCGAGCGCCCTGCCATTGTCCGTCAAGCATTTAAATCCGCATCCCGTCCGGGCCGAGCTTTAACCATACGTAAGGTCGGTGCTCTGTCCGACCTCGATAATATAACCGTCAGGATCGCGGATGTAGCAGCGTATCTCGCCGTACTTGGGGATCGGCGGGGTGATGAACTCGGCTCCTCGACTTTTCCATAATTCATAGCACGCTTGAATATCCGCA
>Ga0181520_10006641_pt1 | contig 17547 bp, 11 predicted proteins | sample PEATcosm2014_Bin_29_FD_132451 | JGI IMG/M metagenome (GOLD analysis project Ga0181520, IMG submission 132451) | Peatland microbial communities from MTU Mesocosm Facility, Houghton, MI, USA - PEATcosm2014_Bin02_30_metaG | ecosystem: Environmental > Terrestrial > Soil > Wetlands > Peat | place... | reverse complement strand
GGATTGGGATGCAGGATGGCGGGCAGGTGCCCCACCATGCGCTGCAAGCGCATGTCGTACGGTTCGGTGGTGGCTTCCACGTGGCCGTTGACATCCACCTCGTAGGCGCCGTCGCTCCATTGCGTGATGGCCACCGAGGAGTTGCGCCCCTCGATGGTAAAGAGGACCTTGGATTTCCCGCCGTACATCGGCATGCGGCGGCCATAGGCGATCAGTTCGCCGGGGATGGGATGGATGCGCCAAGCCAGCAGGCCCGCCACCACCAGCGCGGCCGCCAGCGCCGCCGCCCCCACCCGCGAGCGCGAGATGTGCACGCGCGGCGCCAGCACCACCAGCGCTCCTATCGCCGAAAACGCCACCAGAACGCGCTCGGATTGCCGCGTGCCAATCCACGGCACCAGCGCCAGGCTGATGGCCAGCGCCCCCAGGATGGCTCCGAAGGTGTTGGCCGCATAGATGCCGCCCACCAGGCGCGCGGGGTCGCGGCCTTCCGAGTTCACCGCGGCCAGGGCCAAAGGAAAACTCGCGCCCCACAGGATCGCCGCGGGCAGGATGGTCCACAGGCAGCGCATCAGGTCGATCTGGAACGTGAACCAGGGGCTGGTGGCCAGAAACGGATTGATGGGCCAGTAGGGCAGCGATTCGGCAATCATCACGGAAGCCCAGGTAATCCCGGCGGTGAGCAGAATCTGGCACCATCCCAGCGCCAGGCGTGCGCCCGAGGGCCCCACCAGGCGCGCCAGCCACGCTCCCACGGCACTGCCCAGAGCCAAGCCGATCAGGAAGACCGCCAGAATGATGGAGAACACATAGACCGTGGCGCCCAGCAGCATGCCCAGCAGACGCGTCCAGATGACTTCCGCGCCCAGCGCGCCGGCGCCCGATAGCCCAATCGCCACGTAGACCGTCCAGGCGCTCGCGGAAACAGGCGCACTTTCGGCCGGCTCTTCCCCGCCCCCGCCCAGGCTGGTCCGGACGGGCGTGCGCGCCGCGAGCGCCAGGCTGACCAGCGCCACCGCCACATTGATGGCCGCGGCCGCATAAGTGGCCATGGCGGTATCGTAAATCCGCAGCAAATAAAAGCCCGCCAACAGGCAGCCGAAGACCGCGCCCACGGTGTTGCCGCCATAGAGCAGCCCCCACCAGGAGACGCCCCGCGGAGACGCCTTGATCCAGCGGGCGAGGGCCGGCAGCGACGCTCCCATCAGAATGGTCGGCGGCAGCAGGCAGATGGCGCACACGAGGCCGCGCAGCAGCATCCCCGCCAGACCGTATCCGGCCGCCGCCCAATAGACGCGGTCGATCAGCGGCAGGCCGAAAAGCACCAGGATGGCGCAGGCGGCGATGCCCAACTCCAGCCAGGCGTAGATCCGCAGCGGATGCTGCCGCGAGCGCAGGCGCGGCAGAGCGAGGCTTCCCAGGCACAGTCCGCTCATGAAGGTAGCCAGCAGAATGCCCAGCGAGACGGCCGTCGAGCCGATAGCCAGTTGCAGAAGCTGATACCACACGATCTCGTAGATCAGAGCGGAGCAGCCGCTGGCCGCAAACAGTGCCAGAAGCAGCGGGAGGAAGCGCGCGGCATCGAATTCCGGAGTCCGCGGGGAAGGGGGCACGGGCATGGCGAATCACAATCATATCGGAACGCGCGCCATCCCGGTCTCATCGGCGGGCGCGCATTGCGGTTCAATAGAGTTCGATGAGATCTTCCGGCCCGCCCACCCCCTCGATCCTGATCGCCGACGATCAACCCGACGTGCTGGAGGCTCTCCGCTTCCTGATCAAAGGCGAAGGTTACCAGTCGGAAGCCTCGAGCTCGCCCGCCGCGGTGCTGGAGGCTTTGGAATCGCGCGATTTCGACGCCGTCCTGATGGATTTGAATTATACCCGCGACACTACCTCGGGAGCCGAGGGCCTGGATCTGCTGAACCGCATCCAGAGCCTGGACGCCAACCTGCCGGTGATCGTGATGACCGCCTGGGGATCGGTGGAGCTGGCAGTCGAAGCCATGCGGCGGGGGGCCCGCGATTTCATCCAGAAGCCCTGGGATAATGCGCGGCTGTCGGCGATTCTGAAGACCCAGATCGAGCTCGGGCGCGCGCTGCGCGCGGGGCAGCGGCTGGAGGCCGAAAACCGGGTCCTGCGCGCGGAGCGCTTTCCGCAGGTCGTGGCCCGCTCGGCGGCCATGCGGCCGGTGCTGGACACCATCTCGCGCGTGGGGCCGTCGGACGCCAACGTGCTTATCACCGGCGAGAACGGTACGGGCAAGGGGCTGGTGGCGCTGACGCTGCATTCGGTCTCTCTGCGCGCCACGCATCTGCTGGTGACGGTGAATACGGGCGGACTGGCGGAGGGCGTATTCGAAAGCGAGCTGTTCGGCCACGTCAAGGGCGCCTTCACGGACGCCAAGAGCGACCGCGTGGGCCGCTTCGAGATGGCCGATGGCGGCACGCTGTTTCTGGACGAGATCGGCAACCTCTCGCAGGGCTTGCAGGCCAAGCTGCTGCGCACCATCGAGAGCGGCGAGTTCGAGCGCGTGGGGTCGTCGCGGACGCGCCGCGTGGATGTGCGCGTCTTCTCGGCCACTAACGCCGACCTGAGTGCTCAGGTGGCCGAGGGGCGCTTCCGCCAGGACCTGCTCTTCCGCCTCAACACCATCGAGATCCACCTGCCGCCCCTGCGCGACCGCCGCGAAGACATTCCCGTGCTCGCCAACCATTTCCTCGCGCAGCACGCCGCCCACTATCGCAAGCCCATCGCGGCTTTCGACGAAAGCGCCGTCAAGGCCCTGCTGGCGCATTCCTGGCCGGGCAACGTGCGCGAGCTCGATCACGCCGTGGAGCGCGCCGTGCTGATGGCGCAGAGCGAGACCGTGCGGGCCGGGGACCTGGCGCTGCACGCGGCGCGCGAAGGCCCGCCGCGCCTGGAGGAGATGAGCCTGGAGGATGTCGAGGCTCTGCTCATCAAGAAGGCTCTGGCGCGGTTTAATGGAAACGTGAGCCATGCCGCCGGCGCGCTGGGCCTGAGCCGCAGCGCGCTCTACCGCCGGCTGCAACGCTACGGATTGTGAAGGAGCGCGATGTCCAAAGCCGCCCGCCTCAGCCATGAAGGGCACGTGGTCCTGCTGGCCCTGCTGGCGGGCCTGCCCGGTTCGGCGGTCGCGCTGTCGCTGCTGTGGACCGGCGATCACACGGCTAAAGTACAGTGGACCCTCAGCGTGCTGATCGTCTGCGGCTGGCTGGGCTTCGCCGTGGCCGTGCGGGAGCGCGTGGTCTTCCCGCTGATGACCGTGTCGAGCCTGTTGGGCGCCCTGCGCGAGGGCGATTTTTCGGTGCGCGGCCGCTCGCCGCGTCCCGACGACGCGCTGGGCGAAGTGATGCGCGAATTGAACACGCTGAGCCGCACCCTGCGCGAGCAGCGCCTGGGAGCCATGGAGGCCACCAACTTGCTGCGTGCCGTGATGCGCGAGATCGGCGTGGCCGTGTTCGCCTTCGATGAGCACCGCCAGCTCCGACTGGTCAACCGCGCCGGGGAGCGCCTGCTGGACGCCCCGCCGGAACGCCTGCTGGGCAAGACCGCGCAGGATCTACATCTGGCGGCCTGCCTGGAAGGCCCTCCGCAGAGCACCTTCCAGGGCGCCTTTCCGGGCGGCGCGGGGCGCTGGGGCGCGCGGCGGACGCGCATTCGCGAGGGCGGCCTGCCGCTCGAGCTGGTGGTGATTTCGGACCTCACCCAGGCCCTCGCCGAGCAGGAGCTGCAAGCCTGGCAGCGCCTGGTCCGCGTGCTGGGGCACGAGCTGAACAATTCGCTCACGCCCATCAAATCGATCGCCGGCAGCCTCGATACGCTGCTGGCGCGCGACGCTCTGCCGGACGATTGGCGCGACGACATGCGCCGCGGCCTGGGCGTAATCACCGCGCGCTCCGACAGCCTCAGCCGCTTCATCGGAGCCTATGCGCGCCTGGCCAAACTGCCGCGCCCGCACCTCCAGCCGGTCGAGATCGGCACCCTGGCGCGCCGCGCGGCCAGTTTCGAAACGCGCGTGCCGGTGGAAGTGGAGGCCGGACCGGAAGTGAGCCTGGAGGGCGATCCCGACCAGCTCGAGCAGGTGCTCATCAATCTGCTGCGCAACGCCGCGGATGCCTCGCTCGATTCGCGCCGCCCGGTGCGCATCGGCTGGCGCCGCGACGGAGCCATGCTGGAGGCGTGGGTGGCGGACGAAGGCCCGGGCCTTGCCGGCACGGCCAATCTGTTCGTCCCGTTCTTCACCACCAAGCCGGGCGGCTCGGGCATCGGGCTGGTGCTGTGCCGCCAGATTGCCGAAGGCCACGGCGGCGCGCTGACGCTGGAGAACCGCGCCGACCGCTCCGGCTGCATCGCGCGCCTTCGTCTCCCGGCGTGAGCAGCCGATGCGATAATGAGACGGGCAGCATGGCGGTCTTCGTCAACACTTTCTTCGAGGAGCGGTTGGAGCGCCTGTTCAATCTCGCCGACGCAGTGGAGCGGATCTTCTCGTCCGCGGGCATCGAGTACCGCATCGTGGGAGGCCTCGCTACTTACCTGTATGTCGAAGAGATCGATCCGGACGCCGGCCGCCTGACCAAGGACATCGATATCGCGGTGCGGCGCGACGATCTGGAGAAGATCGCCCGGGCCGCCGAGCCATTCGGCTTTGCGCACCGCCACGTGGCCGGAGTAGACATGCTGGTCGAAGCTCATGCGCCCTCGGCTCGGCGGGCCGTCCACCTTATCTTCGCGGGCGAGAAGGTCCGGCCCGAATACCTGGAGCCGGTGCCGGAAATCGGACCTCACCGGCGAATTCGTGGGCTCAGGATCACTCCGCTTGCCGACCTTGTCCGCATGAAGCTCACCAGCTTCCGCGCCAGCGACGAAATGCATCTCAAAGATCTCGACGAGGCTGGGGCCATTACGCCCGAAATCGAAGCCGGCCTTCCGCCGGCGCTCGCCGAGAGACTGGAGCGGGTTCGCGCGCGCACGTAGCCCGGTATCCAAATGAACACACCGCCAATGCGGTCCATTGCATGATCTCGCCCCGAATCAGTAACATAGAATTCGTGCGGCGCGCATTGGCGGCATTCCTGCTGTTCGTCTTCTCGCTGCCGTCGCTCGCTTCGGCGCTGGCCGCGTCGGACCCCGAATCGAATCTCCCGCCCTGCTGCCGCCGCGCCGGCAAACATCATTGCGCCATGATGACGCCGCACCGGCAATTGGCGTCCGGCCCTCGCTGGCAGGCCGCCCGGTGTCCCTTATATCCGGCAGCGCAGACCGCACCCGCCTGCCGGGTTGTCAGTGCGGCGGTAACATCCACCGCATCCGTTCCCGCTCTCATTAGTTATCCGGCTATCCGTCCGCAAATGCAACTGTCCTCTCGCGAATCCTTCAGCCGAGGATGGCGCAAGCGCGGCCCTCCACTCACTTAGTAAGGTCGCCAGACTCCCATCTCTTCCGAGGTTTTTCGGTGAAGGCATACTTACTAGGTGTCTCTTGTATAGCCGCATGGGCCGTCGTTTGCGGATCGGTGCGCGGCGTCGTGCACGACCCGGATCATCGTCCGGTGATTGGCGCGCAGGCCGTGCTGCAGTCCGTCGATTCCGATTTCTCGCGCACGCTCTCGACCGCCGAGGACGGCGGCTTCGAGGCGGACGCCATCCCCGTGGGCGCGTACCGGGTCACCGTGACGCACGCGGGCTTCGCGCCCGTGGAGCAGGAAGTCGTGGTCACCTCGGGCAGCGCCCCCGTGCTGCATTTCCAGCTCAAGCTCGGCACCGTGTCGCAGTCTCTGGACGTATCCGAGCAAGCCAGCGCCGTGAATCCCGAACAGGCCACCCCCACGGTCATGGTCAGCCGTAAGGAGATCGAAGACGCGCCGGGCGCGGACCTTTCCAACAGCTTCACCATGATCACCGATTTCGTTCCCGGCGCCTGGGTGACGCACGATCAACTGCACGTTCGCGGCGGTCACCAGGTAACCTGGGCCATCGACGGCGTGCCCATCCCCAATACCAATATCGCCAGCAACGTCGGCCCGCAGATCGATCCGAAAGATATCGATTACGTGGAGGCCGAGCGCGGCGGCTATTCCTCCGCGTACGGCGACCGCACGTACGGCGTGTTCGACGTAATTCCGCGCACCGGCTTCGAAAGCCACAACGAAGGCGAGTTATACACCACCTTCGGCACTTTTGGCCAAACCAACGACCAGGTCAACTTCGGAAGCCATACCCTGAAGTTCGCCTGGTTCGGAAGCGTGAACGGGAACCGCGGCGATTACGGGCTCGAGACGCCCGGCCCCGCCGTGCTGCACGATCGCGAATGGGGCTTGGGCGGCATGGCCACTTTCATCTTCAACCGCGACGCCGACAATCAGTTCCGGTTCGTCGCTTCGCTGCGCCGCGACGATTACCAGATCCCCAACGATCCCGATGCGCAGGCGGCCGGCATCCGCGACGTGGAGCGCGAGCGCGACGCGCTGAGCGACTTCTCCTGGTTACATACCTTCTCGCCCGGCCTGCTGCTCACGGTATCGCCGTTCTATCACTACAATCTCGCCAATTACGATGGCGGCCCGAACGATTATCCCCTCTCGACCACCCAGCACCGGACCTCGCAATATGCCGGCGTCCAGGCTGCGCTCAACAAGGTCACGGTGCGGCACAACGCGTCCGTGGGAATCTACCAGTTCGGCCAGTGGGACCATGAGTCCGTGAACCTGCTCGCCAACGACGGTTCGTCGCCGCCCCTAGCCGCCGCCCAGCGGAGCCGCGGCAACCTGGAAGCGGCGTTCCTGGAAGACCAGTTCAAGGCGCTCTCGTGGCTGACCCTCACGGCCGGCGCGCGTCTGACGCATTTCGCGGGCGCGGTCTCGGAGAATGCCGCCAGCCCGCGCCTCGGCGGAACCGTGCGCCTCCCGCATTTGCACTGGGTTTTGCGCGCCTTCTGGGGCGAGTATTATCAGGCGCCGCCGCTTTCCACGGTCACCGGTCCGCTGCTCGATTACGCCATCTCTCAGGGCTTGGGATTCATTCCGCTGCGCGGCGAACGCGACCAGGAGCACCAGTTCGGGCTGACCATCCCCCTGCGCGGCTGGGTGTTCGACATCAACGATTATCATCAGCGGGCGCGCAATTATTTCGACCACAATGCCATCGGCAACTCCAACGTGTTTTTTCCGCTCACCATCGATGGCGCGCGCCTCTACGGCTGGGAAGTGAGCGTGCGGTCGCCGCGCATCGCACGGCGCGGCCAGGTGTATCTGACCTACGCGCTGGCTCATGCCGAGGGCCAAGGCGCCATTAGCGGCGGACTTACGGATTTCTCGCCGCCCGCGAGCGGCTACTTCCTGTTGGACCACGACCAGCGCCACACTCTGCACACGGGGTTCGTCTTCAACCTGCCCCTGCGCTGCGCCGCGAGCGGCGACGTGTACTACGGCTCGGGATTCACCGACGGATCGAGCGACGTGCCAGCCCACCTGCCGGGCCACACGACTTTCGATCTCGCTGTGAGCCGAACCTTCGCCGAGCGCGTGACGGTGTCGGTAGTCGGCTTGAATGTGGCCAACCGACGCTTCCTGCTCGATAACAGCCAGACCTTCGGCGGCACGCACTATGCCGATCCGCGCCAGATTTACGCGCAAGTTCGATACCGGTTCCACTGGTGAGTACCGGCGGTTGCCCGCTACGCTACGGGAAAACAGCCTGCGGCCAATACGGTTCACCTAAGGCGCGGCATCCCGGTATACCAGATCGCCGGCACCGCGAGATCTCAAGCGGGGTAGTTCAGCGGCATGGCGACCGCGCGGCTCGATGGCCTGCCAATCTACGGTAATCGCGTCTTTCGGCCACAAACCACGTAACCTAACTGCGCATCATTGCCGCATACTGGCGTTGTGGCACCAGAAAGGATTCGCTCTAGATCGCCAGACCCGCGTGTAAGAAAAGTCGCGCCGTGACGACTACGTCAAATGTGAGAGGTCAGGACGACCTTTACGAGCGGGCCGCTTCGGAATATGGCGCGGCGCTGGTGCGTCTAGCACGTGGCTACGAGGCCGATCCGGATAAGCGGCGCGACCTGCTGCAAGAAATCCACCTCGCACTGTGGCGCAGTCTTGAAGGCTTCGATGCGTTGTGTTCCCTACGCACGTGGGTTTATCGCGTGGCGCACAATGCGGCGACGTCGTACGTGATCCGGCAGCGGCGCGCGCGCCCTCAAATGTTGGTGAGTCTGGAGGAGGCTCAGGCCTTAACAATCCAGCCAGACGCCAGCCGGAAGGTCGCGCTGGATCAATTGATGGATCTGATCCAGCGCCTGAGGCAGCTCGACCGGCAGGTCATTCTCGCATGGCTCGACGGCATGGAGGCGGGCGAGATCGCTGAACTCACGGGGCTTTCCCCCGGAAACGTGGCGACAAAAGTTCATCGCCTCAAAAGTATTCTGGCCCGCGATTTTCAAGGAGGCAGCGATGGACGACCTTAGAAATCTCTGGCAGAACCAGGAGGTAGAAGAAGTGAGGATCTCCGTGGACGACCTCCGCGTGAAGGCGGGGAAGTTTCAGAGCCGCATTCGTTGGCGGAATTTAGGGGAACAGGCGGCATGCCTGTTCGTGATTACGGTGTTTGGCTCCATGAGCTTTATGACTCCTCAAACCATCCCGCGCATCTCGTTCGCGTTGATGATCGCGGGAGCCATCTATGTCGCCTGGCGAATCCAGAAATGGGGGTCGCCGAAAGTTTTGCCGGCGAATCTGGGACGAGCGAATTGCGTGGAATTCTATCGCGGCGAACTCGAACGGCAACGCAACCTGGCGTCCGGCATCTGGAAGTGGTATCTCGGACCGCTGATTCCCGGGATGAGTCTCCTCGTGGTCTATGGGATTTGCGTCGCCCCTTCCGGCCTGCGGTGGTTTCCAATTGCCTATGCCGTAGCGGCTGCCGCATGTTTCTGGCTAGTCGGTTGGCTGAATCAATGCGCTGCACGACGGCTTGAGGGGCAGATCGCGGAACTGGATCGCGAACTACCCGGCATGTAAAGCTGGCTCGATCCTGGCGCGAGTCGCTCGTGGGTTACGTTCTTGGGAACGTAGGTGGCATTACCGTAGAATGGCTCATGCGCCACCTGACCGTGTCACTCCCGACTCCCCGACTCCGCCTCCGCAGTCCACACAAGTCCAGTTGGGCCCGACACGTCCGCTCTCCACCCGGCAATCTACCCGGTCTCGCCTCACAGTCGTAGGCGAGCGGTATCGCCCCTACACTTTCCGCAATACCAGGGCCGAATTCTTGCTTCCGAAGGCGATGCAGTTGGCCACCGCGTATTCGATATCGAGATGCCGGCCGGGCTCCGTGATGTAATCCAGGTCGCACTCGGGATCGGGCTCGTCCACGTTGATGGTGGGCGGCGCCACGCCGTCGCGCATGGCCAGCAGGGTGGCGGCCACACCGGCCGCTCCGCAGGCTCCCTGGGGATGCCCGATGAGGCTCTTGAGCGAGGACCCCGGCAGCTTGTAGGCATGGCCGTCGAAGGCCAGCTTCACGGCGCGCGTCTCGATGCGGTCGTTCAGCTCCGTGGAGGTGCCGTGATAGTTGATGTAATCCACCGCCGTGGGCGCGATGCCGGCCTCGCACATGGCCAGGCACATGGCGCGCGCCGGCTCCTCGCCGCATTCCTCCAGGCGCACGCGATGGTACGCCTCGCAGGTGGAACCGTAGCCGGCGATCTCGCCGTAGATGTGGGCGCCGCGCGCGCGGGCCTGCTCCATCTCTTCCACCACGAAAAACCAGGAGCCTTCGGCGATCACGAAGCCGTCGCGGTCGCGCGAGAACGGCCGGGAGGCGCGTTCCGGCTCTTTATTCCACCGCGTGGTCATGATGCGCATGAGCTGGAAGCCGCGCATGATCAGCGGCGCGATGGGCGCATCCACGCCGCCCACCACCATGGTCTTCAGCACGCCCGCCTGGATGTTGCGGAAGGCGTAGCCCAGCGCGTCCGTGGAAGAGGTGCAGCCGGTCGAGATAATGTGGCTCAGCCCGCGGAAGCCGAAGCGCATGGAGATCTCGCTGGCTAGCGTTCCGATGGTCCCGGTGGGGATGGTGTAGACGCTGCACTGCTTCAGGTGGCCGGTGTAGTAGAGCCGGTACTGCTCTTCGGTGAACTCCTGGCTGCCGCCGCCGGAGCCGGTAATCACGCCGATGCCGCGCAGCTCGTCGCGGTTCATCGAGTGCGCGTCCAGGCCGGCGTCTTTCATCGCCTCGCCCACGCTCGCCACAGCCAGCGGCACGGCGCGCGAAACGTGGGGCCGGTCCTTGGGATCCACATAGAGGCTCTCATCGAACGAATCGGGGACCTCACCCGCCACTTGTACGGCGAGGCCCGACGGGTCGAAGCGGCTGATCCTGCGCACACCGCTCACGCCGTTGCGCGTGGCCTCCCAAAAAGATTCCCGCCCAATTCCGTTGGGGCTGACGGCACCGATCCCGGTGATCGCGGCACGACGAGACATTTCGTTGACTTTTGCTTTATCGCAGATCTTCAGTATAGGCTGAAACCTATGGACACCGCCTCGGAGCGCGCGCGGACCGGCCCGCTTGCCGCGCTTCTCGCCGGCCTCGAAGCGGGCATGCTGGGCGTTCTATGGATGCTGGCATGGCTAGGCGTCTCCGCGGTCTGGGAGCGCTTGAGCTTCTGGGCGCCGGAAAATCTGATGGCCACGGCATTCTACGGCGCCGGCGCGCTGCGCCCCGGCTTTACCGGCCGCTCGGTCTCGGGAATGGCGCTGTTCCTGCTCCTCTACAGCGCCCTGGGCGCGCTCTTCGCGCTGGCCCTGCGCGCGCGCTGGACCCGCCTGCGCACCACGCTGGTGGGCGCTCTGTTTGGCCTGTGCTGGTATTACCTCTCCTATCGCCTGATCTGGAAAAGCGCGATACCGCTGGCGGCGCTGCTGCATCCCGAGCGCCCCACCCTGATCGGCCACCTGATTTACGGCGCGGTATTGGGACGCTTCCCCGCCTACCAGCGAAGCCTGGCGGAGACCCCATCGGCGCCGGTTTCCCCGGAGGGGAGGGGCTGAAGATCCGGGTTACGCCCTTTGCCGTTCCAAGCCGGACCACCTGGATCGGCTCAGCATTGGAAAATCGCCAGAATTCATTCGGGTTTCATCCATCTGATACTCGCCTCTAACATTAGCGCCCTATCGTAGTTAAGGCTGCACCCTCGAATCGTGGACACGCGCCGTCGCGGCCTCGATACTGCAGGGCTGGCCTGTCACGTCACCTCCGTCGGGAATGGCAGCCATTCTATATCCGTTGGCAGCAACGCTCATTTGGCCCGGCAAATCCTGGCTTTCCAAAAGTGAGGCAGACGGTATGATACCAAACAAGGAAAAGGGAGTTTCAAGTCCGATGCACTCCAACCGAAGACAGTTTTTGAGCCGCACGGCCATAGGCGCAAGCGCCTTGGCACTGACCGGCACTCAGACAGGTTACGCCAGGACCGCGCGAGGTTCCGCATCCTCCTCGTCGACGGCCTGGAAGTTCGGCGTCATGAACGACACCCAGTGGACGGTCCCCGACGATGGGTACGATCCGGCCACCTGCGCGGTCGGCATCATCAAGCAGATCCAGAGACAGTTCATCGCGGAGAAGGTTAAGTTCGTGGTGCATGTCGGCGACCTTTGCGATAGCGGCAGTATCGCCGGGGAAGACATTCGCGCGCTGTATGCACAGCCGCTCTATGACCAGGGGATCGGGTTTTTCCCGTTGCGCGGCAACCACGACGACGGCGCCGCCCAAGCCGCCGAGTTTCGGACTCTTTACCTCCAAACCACGGAGGGCCTCCACGACTCCACGCCGGCGGCTCAATTCGACTCCGCCGCTGCGGCGGTCCCCTCGCCGGACAATGCAAACCTGGGCATCCCGGCCATGCCCCCGCCCAAATCGTACTTCCAGATCGGCGTGAACTTTAGCAGCCCCGATCCATGGAACAACAAGAATCTCACCGGCTTGAGCTACTCGTTCGACTTCGAAAACTCGCGCTTCATACTGCTCGATCAGTTCACTCCCGTCGGAGGGACGACAGGTCTCACTCCCGCATACGACGCCTCGACGACCATCGGCCTGCAGCAACCCTGGATCACCAACCAGCTTCAAAACCGCTATCCCGGCAGCCATGCGTTCGTATTTGCCCACAAGGGCCTGGTCACGTGCCAGCACGCCGATGTACTGTTCGGTAACTCGCCGAACTTGAATCCCACTCTCACGGATGCGTTCATCAATAGTCTGGTCTCTAACGGAGTGCAATATTACATTCACGGCCACGATCACATGTACGACCGCTCGTTCGTTACCACCACCACCGGCAGCGCGAAGATAACCCAGATTCTGGCCTCTTCCAACAGCTCCAAGTTCTATGTTCCCGCCGGCAGCCTGACCAATTCGGCTGCCAATGGAGGCCTGTCGAACGACGTTTATTACGATGTGCCCGCATTCGGCATTCGCCGCCGCCAGCCCATCACCCAGCAACTCAACAGCATTGGGTTTCAAATCGTAACGGTGGATGGCGCCAATGTGACGGTCGATTACTACGCGGCCGTCGTCTCGATCGATATGACTCTGGGCGTCAACCAAGGCGCAACCAGCGAACTGGAGATCCCGGGCATTTCCTCTTATACCTTCACCAAACAGGAGACGTTCGGTTATAGCCTGCAAGGCAAGGAGTTCGCGATTGCGGCTGGTGCACCTTACACGGTGGTGCAGGACAATTCGGCGCCCGTCACCGCTGGCAGCCCGACCGTCGCCCAGATTCTCTCCGGCGTCGCCGGCAGTGCAAAGGACGCCAACGGCGTCGCCCTCGTGAAATCGGTAAATACCGGTTGGAAGACAAAAACGGGCCGCACGCTGGCCAGCGACATCTTCTATCTTTGGGGTATGGGCGAGGCGCTCGGCTCCGACCAGACGGATACGTTCGTCCTCTCGATGAGCTACGACTCGGCGCCCAGTAACGTCGCCAACGGCGATTTCGGCATTGCCTCGGTAGATGAAAATGGCAACTGGGTTAACGCCGTCGATAATAATACCGGCGGCACGAAGAAGTTCGTGCTGGGATCCTGGCAATCGAGCTACGGGTTGGGGACCTACGGGGTCGATACGGGATCGCAAACCGCTTGGGCGGTAATCAATTCCAACGGTCAGTTCGCCGTAGCGCGCGATATTGAGGATCTCCCCGGAATGCTCAGGTAATCCAGGCGATCAAAAGCTCTTTCCGGCCACTTCGGCCCGCCTATGGGGCGGAACGGGGTGGCCGGAGAGCGTTGCGGATTACGCCAGTTCCAGCTCGATCTTCTTGCCGGCGGGGTCCATCTTCGCGATGCGGAAGCTGCGGATCTGGCCGGTGCGCGCGGGTTCGCGCCCGGCGCGGCCGCTCTTGCCGCCCTTCCACTTGGCTTGTAGCATGGAGGTCAGCGACCCGAGATCGGAACCCGCTTCGCCGGGCGCTTCCTCAGCCTTGGCCGTCTCGCCGGCCATCCGGCAGGTAGCCTGGACGCCTTCGCCCAGCTCCACTCGCGCGCGGCCCTCTTTGACTTCCATCATGCGCCCGGTAACCACGTCGCCTTCTTTGTGTTCGGCGATATATTCATCCAGGCTGGTGGGCACGAGTTGCTTCATCCCCAGCCGCAGCCGCCGCTTGGCGGAATCCAGTTCGAGCACCTGGGCCTTGACCTTTTCGCCCATTTTGAGCGCGTCCTGCGGGTGATTGATGCGCTTCTCCGCGCTGATATCGCCCACGTGGATCATGCCTTCCACGCCCTCTTCGATCTGCACGAAGGCCCCGAACTTCTGCAGGCTCACCACCGTGCCTTCCACCACCGCTCCCACCGGATACTTGCGCGGCACCTCGGCCCAGGGATCGCCCAGCGCCTGCTTCAGCCCCAGCGAGATGCGCCGTTCGGCCTGGTTCACACCCAGGACCATGACATCCACCTGGTCGCCCGGCTTCACCACGTCGGCCGGCTTGCGCACCTTCTTCGACCAGGACATCTCGGAGAAGTGAATCAGGCCTTCGATGCCCTTTTCCAGTTCCACGAACGCGCCGAAATCCGTCACCCTCGTGACCGCGCCCTGCACGCGATCGCCGGCGTGGTATTTCTGGTCCACCATCTCCCACGGATGCGGCTGAAGCTGCTTCATGCCCACCGCAATACGCCGCTTGGCGGGATCCACCTTGAGAATCTTGACTTCGATCTCCTGCCCCGCGGTGAGCACGTCGGCCGGCTTGTTGACGCGGCCCCACGAGATGTCCGCCACGTGCAGCAGCGCATCCACGCCGCCGATATCCACGAAGGCGCCGTAATCGGTGAGGTTGCGTATGGTGCCGTGCACCGTCTCGCCTTCCTTCACCTCGGTGTAGCGCCGTTCTTTGGCTTCGCGCTCTTCATCCTCCAGCACCGCGCGGCGGTCCACCACCACGTCTTCATCGGCCACATCCAGCTTGATGATGCGGCAGCGGATCTCCTGGCCGATGAGTTTCTCCAGCTCGGCCGCGTCCTTGGTTCCGCTGCGCGAGGCCGGCATGAACGCACGCACCCCCACATCCACGCTCAACCCGCCCTTAATCACCGCCGTCACCACGCCAGCGATGGCCGCTTTGTCCGCGAAAGCTCTCTCCAGTGACGACCAATCCTTGGGACGCTCCACCTTGACGCGCGACAGCTCGTAGTAGCCTTCCTGGTCGCGGCCCTTGATGGAAACCGGAAAGCGGTCGCCTACCTTGACCGTCTCGCCGGCGCTTTGAAATCCAGCCAGCGGAAGGATGCCTTCGATCTTGTAGCCAACATCCAGGAACACCTGGTCGCCGGTAACCGCAACTACGGTTCCTTCGAGTCCCCGGCCGCCCGTTTCGGGGTGGTGGGAGTGGGCCTGCTCGAACTGCGAGAGCAGGTCTCCGAAAGACTCGGGTTCATTGGGTGTTGGGGAATCCGGGGCGGTAAACCGCTCCTGATCCAGTGCGCTTGGGTTGGCCATGAGACTTATGCTTTTATTGTGGCATAATCCGACTGGGATATCACGGTGCCATCGAGCCGCTTTCACCGCTGGCTGGGCCTCATACGGCCGCACGATTTCGTATGGCTTTTGCTGTTCGCGCTGCTGATCGCCACCAACGAGTTCGGCGACGCCTTCGAAATCGTGCCGCTGGTCGCCCTGGCCGTCCTGCAAGTGCTGGAACCGAAGATCCCGGCGCTCGAAGCTAAGCGCGGCCGGGTGCTCTGGATCGTCCTCAAACTCGCGCTGAGCTATGTGCTCATCGGCTTCACCGGCAGCGCCGCCAGCCGCTATTGGCCCATTCTGCTGCTGCCTGTGGTTTCGGCCGCCACTGCCATGGGCATGGTGGGCACGCTGGTCTTCACCATGCTTGCGGCCGGCGCTTATCTCTCTTTTCTGGCCTGGGCGCCCCTGTACGCCGGGGATCTCACGGGCCGCGTGGTCTTCCTGGCCATGGCCGGCATCCTGGTCAACATCCTCGCCGAGGATCTGCGCGTCCAGTCGGCTAAATCCCGCCGCACCGCCGAGCAGCTCGCCGAAGCCAACCGCCACATGCGCGAAGCCGAGGAAGCCGTGCGCCGCTCGGACCGCCTGGCCGCCCTGGGCCAACTCTCGGCCGGCCTGGCGCACGAGCTGCGCAATCCGCTAGGGACCATTCGCGGCTCCTCCGAGATGCTCTCCCGCACCGTGAGCGCCGAAAACGAGGTAGCGCGGGAAGTGGCCGGATTCATCGCCTCGGAAGTGGACCGCGCCAATTCCCTGATCACACGCTTCCTGCAATTCGCGCGCCCCATGCAGCCGCGCTGGGAACCAGCCGACCTGGCGGCTACGCTCGACCGCGTAGTGGCCCAGGTGGAGCGCGAAGCCCCCGGTATCGCCATCTACAAGAACTACGCCCCCGAAATTCCGCCCTTCCCCTTCGACGCCGAGCTGATCGAGCGCGTCTTCTTCAACCTGGTGCTCAACGCCGCCCAGGCCACCGCGCCCGGCGGAGCGGTCACCGTGAAGACGCGGGCCCTCGATGGCAATGCCGAGATCGCCGTCATCGATCGCGGGGTGGGCATCGAACGCCAGCAGCTCGATTCCATCTTCAATCCCTTCTTCACCACCAAGCCCGCCGGTGTGGGTCTGGGGCTGGCCATCGTTTCCAAGATCGTGGACGAACACGGCGGTAAGATAACGGTGGAGAGCGAACCCGCGAAGGGCAGCGTTTTCCGCGTGTTCCTGCCCATGCGCCACGCCCAATAACGGAATGTTCCGCGCCCAATGAAGAAACGTATCCTGGTGGTGGAGGACGAAGAGAAGCTGCGCCGCGTCATCGAGCTGCAGCTCGCCTCGGCGGGCTTCGAGGTGGATAAGGCCGCCGCCGCCGAAGAAGCCCTCAAAGTAGTGGACCGCGCCGACCTGGTGCTCACCGATCTGCGGCTGCCCAAAATGGATGGCCTGGAATTTCTGGCTCTCATCCGCCGCCAGAACGCCCACGTGCCGGTGGTCATCATGACCGCCTACGGCAGCGTCGAGACTGCCGTGCAATCGATGAAAGCGGGCGCCACCGATTTCCTGCTCAAGCCTTTTTCGCTCGATCATCTGATGCAGGTAGTCGAGAAGGCGCTCGAAGTGCGCGCCCTGCGCGACGAGAACCGCGCCCTCAAGCAGGAGCTGGGCCGCCGCTACGAGTTCGACAACATCATCGGCCGCAGCCCCGCCATGCAGGAGATCTTCGCGACCATCGAGCGCGTGGCGCCCACCCGCGCCACCGTGCTGCTGGCCGGCGAGAGCGGCGTGGGCAAGGATCTGATCGCCCGCGCCATCCATTTCCACTCCCCGCGCCGCGACCGTCCCATGGTCAAGATCAACTGCACGGCGCTCCCCGAGAACCTCATGGAGAGCGAGCTGTTCGGCTACGAGAAAGGCGCCTTCACCGGAGCGCAGACTAGCAAGCCGGGCAAGTTCGAGCAGGCCGATACCGGCACCGTCTTCCTCGATGAAATCGGCGACGTCCCCGCGACCATTCAGGTGAAGCTGCTGCGCGTCCTGCAGGAGCGCGAGTTCGAGCGCCTGGGCAGCAACGTCACGCGCAAAATCGATGTGCGCGTGATCGCCGCCACCAACCAGGACCTGCGCGCGGCCCTCGAGCAGGGCACCTTCCGCGAAGATCTCTACTACCGGCTCAACGTGGTCCCGCTCAACATTCCGCCGCTGCGCGAGCACAAGCAGGACATCCCGTTTCTGGCGCAGCACTTCATCAAGAAGCTGGCGCCGGATTCCGGCTCGCGCGCGGAATCCATCTCCGACGCGGCCATGGAAAAGCTCATGGGCTACCACTGGCCGGGCAACGTGCGCGAGCTGGAAAACGTGATCGAGCGCGCCCTGGTAATGTGCACGGCCACGCAACTGGATGCCGCCGACATCAAGCTCGAGAGCGCACCCAGCCGTGCCGCCGCCCGCGGAGCCGACGAGGCGCACTTCCTCCCCGAGGGCATGACGCTCGATCAAT
>Ga0181520_10006640_pt1 | contig 17550 bp, 9 predicted proteins | sample PEATcosm2014_Bin_29_FD_132451 | JGI IMG/M metagenome (GOLD analysis project Ga0181520, IMG submission 132451) | Peatland microbial communities from MTU Mesocosm Facility, Houghton, MI, USA - PEATcosm2014_Bin02_30_metaG | ecosystem: Environmental > Terrestrial > Soil > Wetlands > Peat | place... | reverse complement strand
TAAATCGGGATCACGTGCGAGCTGCCGCCTCCTCCAGTCTCCGGACGCACGGCGTAGGGGCCTACCAGCGCGATCGTCGTCACCGCTGCACCATCGAGCGGCAACAGATTGGCGTCATTCTTCAGCAAGACCATCGACTGTTCGGCGATGCTGCGCGCAATGGCTCCGTGCTCAAAGGCGGGAATCGGAACAGGTTTGGGCTGAGGGCCAAACAAGCCGAACTCCATCATCTTGGCGAAACGGCGAACCAGCATTTCGTCGATCACGGCAACCGGCACCGCGCCGGATTCGACTGCCTTCTTCAGATCGTCGGCGAAGTAGCGACCGGTGGGCATTTCGAGATCGAGGCCGTTCAATGCGCTGGGCACAGTGCTGTGCGTAGCGCCCCAGTCCGAGATCACAAACCCGTCGAATCCCCACTCCTTTTTCAACATATCTTTGAGCAGCGGAGCGTTCTCGCAATTGAATGCGCCATTCACCTTGGGATAGGCGCACATCAGCGACGCAGAATGCGCCTCTTTGATGGACGCTTCGAAGGCTGGCATGTAAATCTCGCGCAGGGTCCGCTCGCCGATTTGCTCGTCGATGCTCGTGCGCTGCGATTCCTGGTTGTTGGCGAGGAAATGCTTCACATTCGCGATCATGCCGGTGCTCTGGATGCCTTCAATGTCGGCCACGACGATACGGGCGTCGAGCCAAGGGTCCTCGCCGAAGCTCTCGAAGGCGCGGCCTCCCTGGGGCACGCGCGCGATGTTGATGTCGGGCGATTCGAAGAGCGCACTGCCCAGCGAACGGGTCTCCTCGGCTTCCAGCTTGCCGTAGGCCCGTGCCAGTTCCGGGTCCCAGGTGGCGGCCAGCGCAACCGGCGCGGGCATAGCGGTAGCGGGCTTCTGCGGTCCCGCGCCTCCGGGTCCCACACCGGCGGGGCCGTTCGTCATCTGGAGATCAGGAATGCCGAGCCGGGGCAGGCCAGGCACGTAGCGGTAATGTGTCGCGTCGCCGATGCCATGAAGTTCGGTGATCTTTTCGTCGAGGGTCATGCGGGCGACAAGCTGGCGAGCGCGGGCCGTTGCCTGGGCATGCGAGAGGCGAGCCTGCGGGACCGGCGCGGCTGCCGCTAAGGAAACGGCGAGGAAGGCCATTGGGAGCATGAATGGGAATTGCCGATAACGATTTCGCAGCAGTGCAACAAGGATATTTTTCATTGGTGTCTCGACTCTCCGCACTGATCCAGCGGGGATTGTACCACTCGGGCTGGTATCGAATAGGTTGGACCCTGTGTGTCGAAATTCCGATGCATGCATTCCCTCAGGGACCAAAACCCGTTTCCAATTTGCGGCATCTACGTCACGACTGAAATCGTGCCCTGATACAAAGCATCGCTTCGCCGCATGGCTGAATTCGGCTACCCTTCACCCACCTGCGCACCAGCTCCATTACGGATTTTCCGCTTAGGGTGGTGCGCTATTTTGTCTTCTTCCCCTTCTTCGTCTTCATTGTCGTCCATCAGGAGAGATGGATTGAAGCCAGCGTCGCTCACCTACTGAAGACCCTCTTGCTCCTGGCCATCACGCACATTGTCCTGATGAAGGCCCACCAGCACGCCCTACGGCAAAGCACGCTCGAAACTCCACCCGACGAGAGCGATGAGTTCCTCCAGCGCCTTGGCCTTTGCGACCACTGAAATCCTTCCTGGCGACATCGGCGTTTCCCAGGACCGATCCGGTGGCGGGCGACCCTCGATTAGTGCATTGGCCTGTTCTCGCCAATTGACACCCCGCTTCGTGGGCCGAGGTCCAGACCCGCTCAAGATTGTTCCAAAAGACCAACTGGTTGGGTCCCCGCAATCTGCTGAAACGAGATGATCGAAAACGATGCGTAGCGTTGTTCCGCAAGGTGTGGGCTAAGAAACAGGCCGACCTTGTTCCGCGGGCTGTCTCAGGAGTCCAGACAAATCACACTTTCTGTTTGTTAGGGCGCGACAGGTCGAATACCGTCTCGGTAGCGTCGCCCTCGAATCTAACCCTCTATTCGCGCTAGTGTTGATATAGTTGAGGCGGGGTCTCTTACTGTGACGGTTTCGCCGCTAACTTTGGAGTGGATTGAAAAATCCGTCGAACAGTCCCTGTTCCGCGAGGCGTTTGGGCAGCGGGACGGGAAAGATCCTTATCGCCTTGGCTGGGAGTTGTTGAAACCCACGCGTGACGTTGCCTTAGATATCGCAATCGCCGACGTTCCATGGGCATCCGCCGAAGGCGTCGTTGCACTAGCGAGCCTCACGGAAGCCGTCCGTCGCAAGCTAAATGCCCGCTTCAATGAACCCATCCAGTCCAATCCGGTGATCGACGCTCTGCGACTGGAACAATTGAGAGACGGCATATGGGCGGACCCGGAAACACCCCAATCTTCTCAAGCCGACGAGCTACACATAGATCCGCTGCGAAGATGGGAACTCATCTCGCTTAGGCGATGCACTCAAGTGGCACAGTTCCTTGGCGACAGAGCCGCCACAATACTCCAGCGTCTCTCGTCCTCTAACAGTTCAGTCGTGACCGCAGTACAGCTCATAGTGGAACAGGCGCTCCTTAATGTCTACCAACATGCATATGAAGATACGATGCCCATTGCGTTCTCCTCGATCACAGTCTTACAGACCGCGGACTGGCTTGAATATAGCTCTATGCTTACTCTTCAAGAGCAGAGGTGGCTTCGTAGCAGCACAGAGTACGTTCTAGAGGTCTCTATCGCTGATTACGGTCTGGGAATCCCTGCTACCCTGTGGAAAGCATTTAGCGGAGCCTTCCCGATACAGTTCGGAGAGTTGCAACGAAAATCCGCACCAATAAGCACTACCGCCGGAAAACATGCACGTGCGCAACTTCAGCAGGTAATCACCAACTGGGCGTTTGCGCATGACTCAACCAGACGAACTGACGCGGAGTTTGATGACCAAATCAGCCGACTGAATTGGCGAGGCCTTCACCGGGCTTTGAATATAGTAGCTGGCGTGAACGGCGCCATCATAGTACGTTCTGGCCAAGCCCGGGCGGGATATGCGTTTAGTGATGGAGGAGAAGAGGTTCTCGACACGCTGCACAAGAATCCCCGAAAGGAGTTTCCAGGCACTGCAGTTTCCATCCGAATACCCATCACAACTGAGGCAAGCCCGCGTGCTCACAACGAACCCTTGTTTAGCGACCAAACGACGCTGACACCATATGCTATTGTCAGCTCTCGCAGCGCCGCTGCTGACCTCTTTAGTACGCCTCGAGGCTCTCCCGTGGCAGCAGCAATATGCCACCCCTTCGTCAACTTGAGTGCGGATGACTGCGGGACGTTCTTAAACCTAGTGAGATCCATTCCCCCGAACATCATTCAGATCCACACATTTATCCATTTAGAACACCTGGACCTCCTTGCACAGCTACACGGATTCAAGGAGGACCTAGACTTTGACTTGCCGCGTATTCTCTGCTTCTGGAGCCCGGGTGAAAAGCCTCAATGGAAGTTCGTTGGACTACTTCCTAGTGTCTGTCGTTCGTTCATCGCTACGATAGAACGCGGCGATACTGCCGCTATCCCAGACCACCTAGTCGCGCTCGCCGAACAACTACTTGATGCTTACTCACCGTTTGTGATAATCGATCACTCCGGGTTGCGCTTGGATGTCGCGACCGTAACCCTCGATGAGCTATCCGTGGATCGTGCCCTCCAACTCTCATTTGAAAGTTTTGTTGCCACCTCACCAACACGTTCGTGGCTCACTGAAGAAACACACAGTTGGATAAGGCTCAGAAATGGAAAACTCGTTAAGAGATACATAAATATATTGGAATTACTGTACGCCAATGACATCCTTGCCCGCTCAGTTGGCTCAAAGCTCTCACGGATACTGAACCGTTTTGGATCAGATAACCCAGGAATGCAGGTTATGACTGATTCTGAAGCCAGTTATTTCTTGGCGAGGCATCTTCTAAAGGAACAAGAACCCAGCGCCATCCTACGATCCGCTGATGTCCATTTCCAGCAGCATGGGCCGACTGTAGTGTTCTCTGATGGGGTATATCGTGGAGAAACACTAAAGCAATTTGTGGCGCGAGTAGCCACTCCTCTCGCGGCAATATGCGGTGTCGACCTGCGGGGCCCAGGAACCAGCGATGATGCCGACCTTTCCCTCACACCGCTTCTAAAGCTGCCATTCGATCCGATCGAGGTCTCAGAATCCGACATCACTCCAGGAATATCAATTCTGGAAGTTGATCAGATCACTCTGGCACCTTGCACACCTGTCAACCTCGACGACTATGATCTGGGGACCAACTCCGACAGATCCGACTTTATCCAGAGGCACCCCGAACTGTTGCGCTATGGTATCCACTCGAGCGGAGGCCGAGTTCAGGTTGTTAGTCAGTCAATGGAAGCATTTCTACACTCACACTCGGATCGCTTAACGGCATGGATAGCGGACGAGATTGCGAACGCCCGCCGGTTTGGAGATGGCAGTAAGCCGCCGCGGGATATCGTGTTGTTTACAAGGGCAGACTCCACAATCGCAGGATTACTCCCCTCCCTGGCTCACCACATCGCACAACGATTTCGCGCCAAAGTGTTCTCCTCTACGCTTCCAGCGGCACCATCCAAGTCTCGCCAGGTATTTGCGCGAAGTGATCCCCGCCAGAACATATTGGCTGATGTCCAACTCCTAGGTAAACAGGGGAGCCTGACCTTTGAACACCCGACTGAATACATAGCAGTTCTCCTAGATGATGCTGCTGTAACCGGCAAAGGACTCGTTCATTTCATGATACGTTGTGCCGAAGCAAGTATCGAGTATCGGCCACTATCCGTTGTTGCGATCCCGGTATTTACCAGGCTTAATCCTGCCGAAGATTATCTCTATCAGAAGTTTCTCAGAACACTTGGACCGGCTACCGATGCATCAGCAATTCCGTTTCGGTTTGCGCCGTTGTTCCGGCTGAGTGTCAAGTCTTTCGACGATCTAGCCGCGACGATGGCAGGTAAATACCTCGCGTCACTTCTCGCATATGAGCATGCCGTTGGATCCAGATTGGGACGTTACTTTGCCGTCATCAAGGCCCGCCTTGAAGAGGCCGAACAAGCTACTGGTTCAATCTGCTCCCATCCTTTTTTTGCTGGCCCGCTGGTTCCCGATCATAATGTAATGTCAATCCGAATCATCTGGATTCGGCAGCTAATTGCGCTCTATGAGCAAAATGTTGCCGTGCTAGGTCATCTATTGCACGAAATTCGCGCAGCTTGCACCGAAAATGATTATTCGCTCCTCACTATGTTTGCGGTGGAGCCTGGTCTGTTGAATCTGCGGCCCTTGAGACGATCGTGTCACGGCGACATTGCCGATCTTGCCATGCGAACTCTCAATGATTCCCAGCCGTCGCCGATGGTGAAGAGTGACGCGTTGGTCGTACTATTCTCTGACGAAATGCTAGCCCCCGAAGCAATCGGCGACATAGCGGCGGCGGTTTCAATCGACGATAATCTCTTGGATCAGTTTCTTGTGATGCTGTTAGCGCACACCCAAGGTAGGCCGAACGCTCATGGGCCTATCGCAAACGCAGTTTATGGCCGAGTCACGCAACCGGATGCCTTGCTGCTGATCAAGAGTTCCTTGAGGGCTTGGGATGATCTGAGTCAGTCCCATCTGGCCTCAGATCCTGAGAGCTCAGCGAGGGCCGTTGTTAGGGCAATCGCACATTACATTTATCATGCACCGGGTGATCGAGAGTTCACACACCCAACTAAGTGGATTCAGACACCTCTTGCCGATCGCGCTCAACAGATGGTCACGGACATAATAGGATTATTTCGACCAGCGATCTCTGGGACGCGTGAGTACTTCTTGCCTGCGTTACGGGGCTTAGAGTATATCGCTCGTCAACAGCATGATGGTCGTGCAGCAAGCACATTCCGAGAAGCATTCAATCGCCTGATTCAGATACTGGCAGAGCTAGAGCAGCGACTGGACGCTTATACGACGACATCCTTGGATGAGAAAGAGATCTCCCGGCTTGAGGAGCTGTGGACGGACGTGAAGGAGTGTACGCAATTTGGACCACCACAAGACTACTTAGTGATGCGTCCATCGCGAAATGAGTCAGCGGGCGTTCTGGAGATAGGGATGCCGAAATTCTTCTGCTTGCCGACTGACGTTGCGACTCGACTACTGCGAGTATTTGGTCGACCGAACGTCAGGGCCGACTGGCAAGAGACTCCAAGCCACGGCTTGGAGGCCGTTGTTTTGCACTCCCCGTTGGCTCCTGTCGAAGAACTCTTCGAACTTTTGTTCGAGGATGCTCGGAGTCACGGGACCGGAGAGATTGAGGTTAAGGCAGTGAGATCCACCCACAAGTCGGAACTCAAAGTTTATGTAAAGAACATCATCGCGAAGGATCGACGGACCGGAAATGGGCGCAGCCAAGAGCGAGTTCAACACTTAGCGATGCAGAATAAATGGAGCGTTGTCTTCCCCTCGTTAGAATCGAATACAGAACTTTATGTTGTTGAGATCACGTTTCCACGTATCCATGATCTTCGGAGGAGCTAGGTGGCTACCATCGTTGTAATTGATAATGAGCGGGAAGAAACATTGCACCTCTGTGGTTTGCTCAAGGACGCGTTTCCCTCCTCAGATATCCTGCCGGACAAGGCTAAGCGTGAACAAGGTCCATTCAGAGATTGGGAGGCCATCGTATCGTTCTTGCTCGGGATTTCGGATCCCGAGGTGGTTCTTTGCCTGGATTTATCGTTGTCTAAGAGGTGGGACTTCGAGGATGTCGCCCGAGGAGTTCGCCGTGCGAACGACTTCCATGCCTCCCGGCCGGAGTGGACGATGGTCGCATTTACAAAGAACAGCAACTATGCGGAGGGATTGGCAGAGTTTTCTTCGACTTTTGATGGGTTGTTAGACAAGTCGCAGCTTGCAAGAAAGAAGGACCACAAATCGGCCGTTGCGCTGGTGCACAGCGTCATCGAGGAAGCGAAACAACACCGGCAGCGACCTGGGACGAGCCCAATCCCGCCCAATTTGCATATTGTTGACTCGTTGGGTATGAGGTTATTCCGCGCTGCGTTCTCTGACCAGATCCTCGGGGACATCGTCCGAGAGGAGGCCAGTAACTGGGGCACACTGACGGTCCGATCACTGACGTCCGGATACTCGGGAGCCTTTATGTTGAATCTGAGCAGTGATACCGGCGAGTCTCTTGTGTTGAAGGTAGTTAAGAGCGAAGAAGTCATTGCGAACGAACTGCGTGCGCAAAGTGATCACCTTCCAAAGCTAGCGCCGTTTGGTGTGCGATTCTGTCCGATCGAGGTTGAGGTTCATCGGCTAAGGAGTGGGAGCGGGGTCTATTACCGTCAAATGCCCGTTAGAGGTAACTCCTTGCTTGAGTATTGCCAACTGAATCCATCTTCAGACGGGCCGGCGTTAAAGCAGGTGATACTCATGTGTACTCGCGTACTGAATGAAGTGCCCGTGAATCGACGACCAGTAATGAAGGCCTCTGAGCGGTTCAGTCTGACCCCTGTGGATGTTGGACGAATTGAAACCTCGTCGTCATTTCTTGCACAGATTGGCGAAGCACTCAGGAAAGCCGACCTATGGCCAAGCACACTACCTCCTGCTCAAGATATTGCCGCGGAGATTGCCTCTTTGGGCCGGAACTGGAGCGAAGATGACCTAACACAGGCAAATCTGCACGAGGCGGTGCAGCACGGGGATATGAATCCTGGCAATGTGATGATTGACGAGGATGGCGTTCCAGTATTGATAGATTTTCAACGACTTGGCTGGTGGCCGCTAGGCTATGATTTAGCGCGCCTCGCAGGACTGCTGCGAATTCGGCTTACGGATGTGTCAGACCAGACTGACTGGTTGCCGTTGCTCTTTCCTCGTTGGTGCGAAGAGAGCATGGATTCAGCCACGAAACTGATCAGGCCGGCGTCGATTTGCCCCGAATCTAACCTCTGTGAGGAGGGGTTTCTGGCATACACGCGAGAGCTATCGCCGGGAGAGCGAGCGGAAGTGGAGTACGGTTATTATCTCGGTTCTCTTTGGGATTTATTGAAGATCATGAGCTATCAGGATATTTCGGTGTTCAAACGAGAGTGGGCCTTTGTTCTCGCATGGAGACTGATTGAGCGGCTTAGAAGGGACCGAGCTATGATTCGGGAATGACGCTAGGATTGCGTCACGCTTGTGGGCACTATCTCCTTCCGACACGATTTTTCCGCGAAAGGTGGCCGCTGGTTCTCGTAGCATGTCGTCACTTTCGGCTTCCCGTACCGCCTCAGCTGCTACAGATCTACTCAGGGGGAGCCGTCGAGAAGCCTACCGAGGTTTCAGACGAACCGACGCCACCAGCGGAATCAATGTAAGCGTATGGTATGGGCCGTTCTTGTCGGTGGGGGTGCTTCTATGAATTGGGTTGGGATTTAAGTGTCCACATAACCTTATGTGGACACTTATTCAGGACTGCTCATATGGACTGGTGAGCGATACGTTCCAGGGGAGCAGATCGTCAATGCGGTTGATGGGGTGGTCGGCGATCTGGGTGAGGACGTGCTGGAGATAGATCTCCGGGTCGAGGCCGTTGAGCTTGGCTGATCATGCCGCGCTACCGACTATGGGCCAGAGGCAGCAAGCTGCCGTGGAACTGGAGTTCACCTCGCTGAAAGGCGTTGCGAAGTCCGGCGACGAACTTGCCGCGGAAGACGCGGCTGAGCACGCCGATGGGCAGGAAGAAGGAACGCCGGGCGGAGATCCAGCTGGAGTGACCCTGAGCGAGACCGCCGGCCGCAATGACGCAGTGGATATGAGGATGGAACTGCAAGCGCTGATTCCAGCTATGGAGCACGCTGAAGAAGCCGATCTCGGCACCGAGGTGTCGCGGATCGCGGGCGATCTCGAGCAAGGTCTCAGCGCTCGAGTGAAAAAGCAGGTTGTAGATGAGCCGTTTGTTCTGCAACGCGAGCGGGGCCAGTTCCCGCGGTAGAGTGAACACGGCATGGACGTAGCGAGTGGGCAGCAGTTCCCGCTCGCGCGCTTGGAGCCAGCGCAGGCGCGCGTTGCCCTGGCAGCGTGGGCAGTGCCTGTTTCGGCACGAGTTGTAGGAGATCCTGGTCGTATGTCCGCAGCCGGTGCAACGGTCGCGATGTCCGCCCAGCGCGGCGGTGCGACAGCGTGTTATGGCCAGCAACACTTTTCGGTGTTGCCAGTTGATCCACTTGCGGCTGTGATCAATGAAAGACTGTCCAGCACAGCGAACAATATCGGCCATCTCCACGAGAGGCCGGCTCATGAGCTGTGCTTGTGTCCTCCTTGTGAGAACGTAAGGGCATCGAGCGGGCTGGCGGTTGCGCTGAGATGCCGTTGCGAGAGATGCAGGTAGAGGGTAGTGACCTCGAGGTCTCGATGACCGAGCAGTATCTGAATGGTGCGCAGGTCGGCTCCGGCTTCGAGCAGGTGTGTGGCGAAACAATGTCGCAAGGTGTGCGGATGGATATGCCTGTGATCGAGGCCGGCCCGTTCAGCGGGATCTGGCAGGCAGACCATAGGACCTTGGTGGTCACAGGGTGGCTGGATGTGTGCCAGCGGTTGCCGGGAAAGAGCCACTCCTTCGGCTTGCGCCGGAGTCCGCGCCAGTAGGCGCACAGTTCTTCGAGCAGCTTCGGACTGAGCATGACATCGCGGTCCTTGCCGCCCTTGCCCTCTCGGATATGGACCACCATCCGTTGGCTGTCGATGTCGCTGACCTTCAGGTGGGCCGCTTCCGCGCGGCGTGCGCCGGTGGCATAAAGCGTCATCAGAAGGATGCGATGAAAGGGGGTATCCGCGGCGTCGATCAGGCGCGCAACCTCTTCCTGGCTGAGTACCTGGGGAAGGTGACGGACCTTCTTCGGATAGGGCGTCTCGGCGATGCTCCAGCCCCGTTTCAACACGTGAATATAGAAGAAACGCAGCGCTGCCAGCCGCAGGATTACAGTGTTCGGGCTGAACTTGAACGTGGTGAATAGCGCTGCCTGATACCTGCGAATCTCCTCAGGGCCAAGCTGATCGGGCGGACGATGGAAGTACCGGCTGAAGTGCTCAACACCGTGCAGGTAGGTGCGGACGGTTGTATCGGCGAAGTTGCGGCGGTGCAACTCCTCAAGCATGAGCTGACGTAGTTGGTTCACAGAGAGTTCCTCCTCTGCGACACAACCTACCGCAACGCCACAACCGCTGGTTCAGCCCCACGCGAAGGCGTCCGCCGCGTCAGCGGCTTCGTTCAAGTCTCGTCAGCAATGCACGAGCATAGTTACGGCCGGCAGGCGCTCAACGCCTGCCGTTTTCTTCTCTGTTTTCGCTTACTTGGAGAACAAGGAATCGAAGTCATAGCTGACTCCTATCTGCGCCTTCCACGTGGGTGTCGTGATCAGCTCAGTCCGTGACGCCCAGGTCACCGAAAGCGGCACCTTCACAGCCGTTCCGCTGCCTGTGGTCACCTTCATCTGCCACAGTCCCAGATTGCCCTTGTCTGCGAACGCCTTTGTCGCGGTCGTGGGCAAGCCCACAAACGTGACGCCGTCCACCGGGGTGCCGGGTGTCACGTTCAGGATCGCGGGGCTGTTCTGGTACTGGAAGTAGCCCGCCGTGCTGAGCGTGAAGTTCAGCTGGCCGAGCACCGAGGAGTTCACGCTGAAGTCATGCCCCAACTCGGCCGCAAGTTGGACGTCCCGCAGCGTCTGCGCGCCCGGAACATCCGACTGGTTGGAGTTGTACCAGGAGATAGCGCCGTTGGCCGTGAGCACGAGCAATGGATTCGCTTTCGGATCCTTGGGCCGGAACGTCTTCTGGTAAATGCCGCGCACGACGGAGTTGCTGGGCTGGCCTGTTGGACGGTTGAGGTCATATTCAAAGCTCAACGTGGGCGGCAAGGCCATCTGCTGAGTCAGCGTGGCCTGCTGCTCGCCCAGCACAGCCGCACTGTACGAGCTCGCCAGCGATGTCGAAGCCGCGAGGATTTCGTCCGGCTGCGGGACGCCCGGATCCGTGGCTGCAATGCTCTGCAGCGTATCCATCAGACTGTCTGCCATGCCTTCCCAGGCCGTGATCATCACCTGCCCGGTAGCGTCCTGTTGCGACGCCGTATAAAGCGCCACACCCTGTTGGTTCAAATAGGTGACCATGGGCGGCACCGCGACCCGCTTGCCATCCGCACCTTTGGGCCGGTACCCGATCAGCCGGGTCAGCAACGCCTGCGCGTCAAGCAGTTGCTTCAGTGCGGCGTTTGCAGCGATCGCATCGCGTGCTTTCTGCGCGGAGCCTTCGTCGAGCTTCGCCGGGATCGCAATCCACTTGACAGTCACCTGGCTTACGCTATGGTCGCTCGAGGTGGTGGTCACCTGTTGAGCGGTCCCGCTGTTCGGGCCGCTCGGCGTTGCCACTGTGGTGGAGCTCGTCGACCCCGAAGGGAACGACAGCGAGTACGAAACCGAACTGAGGAAGTTGAGCCAGCCGTTGTTCACGCACGGTGTTTTGAGGATGCGCGTGTAGCAGTCCGAGACAAATCCTTTTTCCGCAAGCGCTACAGGCACGCCCGCGAACGTTCCAGAAGCTGTCGTGGTCTGCTGGTTGGTGGACTGGGTCAGGGCGCCGTACTCGGTGGCAATCGAGAGCACCTTCGAGGACAGACCTTTCGCTGTCAGGCTGGTAGATCCGCCCGTTCCGCTGCTGGAGCCTTCCTGCTGCGCGAACGTCTTCAACTGCGCCAACGCGGCGCTCTCGGCCTGGCTCAGCGCTGCGTGCACGGCTTTCTCGCGGTACTCTGAGAATTTACGGCTGCGCAGAAGCAGCCATGTGGCGCACACCGGTTCCTGTCCCGGATGAAGCAGAGCCCCCATCTCGAAGGGCTTGCCGTCCGCCTTCGCCTGGTCACGCAGTTTTATGGCTTCTGCGATGCAGTACGGCGGCGCCTGTCCACTAGCCACCTCATGTGCCACTTCGAAGTTGTCGGGGTTGTCGTCATCAGCGACCGGCGCAGGCTGATTCGCGGGAGCCTGCGTCTGTGCCGGCTGGTCCACAGGGGGGGGAGTTGGCGTCGTCGGTGCAGGGGCCTGGGCCACCAGCGGTCCAGCCGTAAGCACCACCATCAGTGCCAAAGAGCGTGTCAACCGCATCAGGACACCACCTGGATTAGCAACTGTAGTCCCAGCTTGCCTCTGTTCAGGGTATTCAATTGTTGACCACACGGCTTTTCCAGCAACGTCGCCTGGGCGGTGATCGGAACGTACGCAAACGCAAGCTGCAACTGATAGAGGATTCCGTTTCCGGCCGCATTCACAGGGGCCAGTGCAATCGCCACGTCCGTCGCGGTCACCGTGAAGACGTTCGGAGCCTGTGGGATCTCTATAGGATTCGTCGCATCCGAGATGTTCCAGAAGCGGCAGTGCGCCACCACGAACGCCACGGTGGGTGAAATGTCCTCGATGGAAAGGTGGAGTGTTCCGCTCGGCGAGTTGTAAAGACCTACGCCGACTTCGGTCAACATACAGGGCATATGAAGCTCTCCTTGACCCATGCTGTGGAAAGTCTTATTGGAGTGTTGCGAACATTATTTCCTCTGTTTTTGCTTTCTGCAACAGAATTCGTCAGGTAGGGTGCAGCGGATCGCCGATCATCTCTGCCGGGGCCGCTGTCCATGTCTACTCCACTTCCAGGTAGTCAGAACATCCCATGTCGCCCTCATGGAGTCCTAGAATGAGCGTTTACGCAGCGTCGGGGATGATCCGCGCCCAGCGCAAGGGTTCATTCTCAGCTCATTGCCAAGGATTGCTATCAGACATGGGTGCGCCCCTCAGCGCAGATTAGGGTGGATGTATGTGTGTGGCGAGTTCACACATTGCAGTGAACGCCCCTGCCTCGGAATCCTTAACTGGGTGCCTACGAATCATCTCTGTTCGGAGTGTAGGCGATTCCCTGGAGCAGATATCTCGACTGACGAGAACAGGCCGAAGCACGTTTCCAGGATCAGCCGCCCTGGAAACGTGCTCAGGCGATTTTGCGTCATGCTAGGAATGCTCCGGTACCCTACGGCGTTTTCCGGGAGTAATCGGTGGCTTGGGAGGAGTTCGTGCGTCCCAGAGCTCAAAATCGAGACCTGGGGGCACCCACTTCTGGAACTTCAGGGTTCCAATCGTTGTTCAGTTGGCGCTATTGTTGGTCAGCGAGTCAAACCAGCCTGCGTCTGCAGCGTCGGGGCTCTGATCGTTGTTCAGTTGGCGTATTTGGTCAGCGAGTTCACACCAGCCTTGGATGATCGCAGCTGCTTGTGACCCCGGTTGCAACTCGGCTCCAATTTTTCGAAGTTCGCCGTAGGCGTAGATTGCTCCTCTTGGTGAGTGCTGCAACAAACACTCGATCCTGGTCGCTTGGAATGGATCTGCGCTCTCCAGAGAGTCGGCAATTGCACGAAAGCACTCGGCTCCAACCGGGTCGATACTCCAAAAGATCTTGGAGAGAGATTCGTCAGAGAATCTGAGCGGCATGATGGCCAGAATGCAGCAGTTAAGCATTTTCGGTTTTCTCTCGGTGGGCAGGTTCATGAAAGAGATGGCATGAAAGTCCATCCCGAGAGCTTGGTATTTCCAGTCTCCGGCTGTGCGCCTGCGCTCTTCGATTTGTACCCGAGTCAAAAGTAGGTCGAGCACTTGGTCCGGAAAGTCACCCACAATCGTGCTAAGGAAGCGCGGAATTGTTCCCTGGCGAAGGTCAAAATCTTCGAATGGGATGAACTTTCTGAGGAGCACACCGGCTGTCTCCTCAGTCAGCAGCGAAAAAGGAACTCCGTATGGTCCGAAGGCGTCCGTTAGCGCATCCGCCAGAGTCGGATCAGTGCCTATGTCCACCACCAGAACTGACTCGAGAAGCTTAGGAAGGATCGCCCGGTTGCCCCCCATGTAAGCGATTGCATATAGGGCGTGTCGTTTCACGACGGGATTCGGCAGTGCGATGAAGTCCCTGATTAGCGCCGCATCTTCGAGAGTGGCATTTTCTCTGTACACGCGCAAGGCGGACGATGCGGCCACGACATTATGCTCGGGGCCGGACCGAAGAGCGGCCCTCGCCCTGGTATGGAATTCCAGCGAGGCGTAGGAGTGCATCGCATCTAAGGAAATAGCCAATTCGTTGATGAGTTGCGGCGATTGTTCATCCGCGATGATTCGATCTGTCAGCGCGACTATAAACCCTGTGTCGCGAGAAAAGGAATGAAGAATTGCGGTAAATCCCCGAGTCTCAATTCCGGCTGCGTGGGCTGTCTTCACAAACTTAATTAGCTTTTCGGCGCGTTCCCTCTCCTCAATCGCGTGTAAGAGATTGTGTGCCTCTTCGATCAAGGCTCGGTACTGGACCTCCCATGAGCCAGCAGGGTTGTCCCTGTCTATTAGCGGAAGGTCGCCCTCTCTTCTTGACAGTGCGTCGAAGACGGCTAGATCGCTATTCCTTTCAAGTTTGGGCAGCAGTGTCGCGCAGGCTTGTCGGATGGGTTCTGTGTAGTGGAACCCGGTTCCTGACCGCACAGCGTCATAGATTTCGGAGCGAATCGGGAGGCTAACGGGGGTTCTCTCAAGACGGCTGGTCAAGATTTGTAGGCAGTTGAGTCTCTCCTCGTTTTGCCATGTGACTTCTTTCTGCGACCTCTCGCGCCCGACTCGGGTCAAGTACTCGTGCAGGAGATGCTCAAGAGAATGAATAGCCCTAATGGCCACCCGATCGTTTCCTTCGGCTATCAACGAGCTCAGAAAGTCTATTGCATTCTGTCTCGTGGCTCCGACGACCGCATAGTTTAGCTCGAAGCCGCCGAAACGAAATGTGTTTCCCTCAAACTCGGTGAATTCTCCCTCCCGTTCGAGAATTTGGTCAATGATGTCCACTGGCGTGAATGAGGAGTCGAATGCACCTGGGTTACGGCAAAGACGGACGCATTGCAGGAGCATAAGGAAATTGAAGCTTGCCCAACGATTCAGCTCATAGGAGGCCAATCGCTTTAACGTCCTTTGAGCCGTTGCATCGGAGTTATCCGAAGTATCATCAAGGCGTGCGAGCTCCCAAAGGACATCCACTGAACGCTCAAGGAACGGGATGTTGTGTGCCGTGGCCTCGAGAAGGCGAGGTGCCGCTGAAAGGGCGTACCGTTTTCCACCTATCCGTAAACCGCGAAGAGCAGGTTCAACTTCCGCAGCAGGTTGCGACCGTGCAATCTCGATGAGGCGAAGGATCCCTTCGGGCTGGAAGAAAGCGGTCGGCAACAGGTCTTCAAGGACTCTATGCCTCGCATAGTGATCACTCTGGAGAAACTTCTGCTCGATGCGCCTCCAAATACCTGCAAGGAGGCCTAGCCCATATTCACGTGGTCCAATGCGCCAGTCTAATTCGGCAAGATTCTGTGTCAGCTGTCTGAAAAAAAAAGGGCCGAATACGTCATATACGCGATCCGCAAATTGTGTGGACGCTCCGTTCGCTCCGACACAGCAGTCTTCGAGGATGAAATCCGAAAGAACATCGGGAAGGATTCGGACGGGGCCGTCGTCGCGAGAAAGAATTCCACGACGGGCAAGTTCGCTTATGGTCCTGAGAATTTGGTCGCGTGCTGCACGGAGGAATTCCTCTGTGCCAACTAAGAATTGCTCATTTTGCACATCGACCGGGCCGAGCGCGGCAATGAGATCAAGCAAGGGGCGCGGCGGATTGAATGGGAATTCCGGTCCTTCAAGGCGGAGTTCATCGAGAAATCGATCGAACACCGCCTTTCGGAATTCCGTATCGCTCGTTAGCCGGGCCAAATCGACCTTTCCAGCGGCAATTAGCCTACCGCCAGCCACAATGACCAACGGCGACCTCCCAGCGATCTCAGCAAGCCTTTTCGCGTTAGCTGAATAAGGGGGGCCCAGCACTTCTTCTGCGAGTTTCTCAGCCTGCAGGGCGGTCAGGTCAGACAACTCAGGGAACTCCAGTATCTCCGATTCCGCGATCATCCGCCTTAGGCTCCGGAGAAAGTTCGAGGTGGCGCCGGGGCGGGTTGAGAAAAGGAGCTTTAGACGTTGACGGATTCGCCGCGCACCAAACAACTGGATGAGGTTCGCGATGTCTCCCTCTATCTCTGTCCGGTGGGCATCATCGATGACAATGACTGTCGGTCCTACTGGAATTTCTTTGTCCGATTCCAGATGCCAGAGCGGCCTATATTTGAGGACCGCGACGTCCCAGCCGTTGGTCGCACGACTCCAGTCATGCAAGAGCTTTGATTTCCCCAGGCCGCCGCGGCCGCTAAGCACGAACACCGATCGGTCCGGATTCGCCAAGAATGCGCTCAAGGCCGCAATCTCGTCGGTCCGGCCAACGAGCGTCGTGGAGAGGTCTAGGATCGGGCTCGCAAACTGCGGAGCGCTTTGACCGAAATACTCGACCGCTGACGAGAACGTCTTTCGTGCACCAAGCCTCCCTTTATCATCCCAAGCGTCCATAGACTGAATGGCAGCCAGCGCGAGACTCTCGGGGATCGTAAAGGTTGTCCAAGTTTGTTGGCGATCGACATCTGCCTTGAATGCGTCGAGCGCCTGACGTCGTTTAGAGGATTTCTCTTTGTTGACCCATCTAAGCCTTTTGTCCCACGGCCGGCACCTGCGTTTCTCCGTCTTAAGGAATACCAACACATCGAGGCCGAGCTTCATCGCCTCAACGTATTCGGCACGGGTGTACGAGCGGCCGGACCCATCATCAATCAGGCTTCCCGATTCAAATCCCAAAACCAACAAGACAACGTCGGATTCCCGAAGGTGCTCTAATGCGGTTTCCAGGGTAGGAGCGGGACCTGCCAAGAAATCTTCCATTGCGATGACGGTCTGGTGCCTACGGCGGAGCGCAAGAAGCACGGCTTCGCGCTCAGGCCCGAGATCCCTAAATGTCGAGCTCAGGAAGACTTTCAATGTAGGCCTCTGATTTGCCGAAGTCCAAAAACGTCACCCGCTGGGTTGCGGAAAGAATAGCACCACTACTCTTTCCCTGCTATAGGTTCATGGTCGCTTTACCGCAGCTTAGCCGAGGTGCCGATTAGTAATGAAATGTCGGCCAGTGGTTACGGATTTACCGGTACGGCTACACCGAGGATGCAACCACCGCTACAGATTCATCTGGGGTTTCGGCAAGTTCGAATTTCCCGCCCACGCCTTCGGCGGATGAGACTCTGGATTGCCAGGCCTTCGATCAAGTCATCGGCGGAATAACGTTGCATTCGGTGGTGGATAGCGTTGTACTGGGTGGCGGAATTGATTGTATTCAGCAAACTACTCGGTCGTCTGGGGAATAGGTCACAGCATCCGCGTCCCGCCATAGTTCGGATGTGCAATGGCCCTCGCCGCCGTCGACGAAAAACGTGTCGGTTGTCCACTCTGCATCAATCGACGCGAGGACAGTACAGAGTTTGTCGTAGGCTTCGCGGGAGGTTGGTGCCTGAATAGTGATTGTCACATTCT
>Ga0181520_10006638_pt1 | contig 17551 bp, 14 predicted proteins | sample PEATcosm2014_Bin_29_FD_132451 | JGI IMG/M metagenome (GOLD analysis project Ga0181520, IMG submission 132451) | Peatland microbial communities from MTU Mesocosm Facility, Houghton, MI, USA - PEATcosm2014_Bin02_30_metaG | ecosystem: Environmental > Terrestrial > Soil > Wetlands > Peat | place... | reverse complement strand
TCGGCGGTAGTCGGGCATGCCTGGCGCCGGGCAGGCGGAACCGCCTGCCCCACCAAGTCAAGTGCCCCAATCGGGCCGACAATCTCTCAGAAATGTAGAAACTCCAGGGCCGGGCGCTGCCCGGCCCCTACGGATCCCGGTCGCGCCGTCGTAGGCGCGAGGCACACCATGCCGAAAGCGTAGGTAGTCTCCAGTGGTCATGCTGTCAAACGCATGTATCGAAGGCGTGAAACCGCTGCACGCGATCACTTCCCGGCCTCTTCGAACGCCTCCGCGGCGTCACCGGAAAACCGCCGGACCTCCGCCAGTCGCTCGTGATACTGCTTCTGGAGGAGTCGCCGGAAAGCATTCGGCGCGCGTCCGGACCGTGCGGCGCCGGCTCGCAGGCTGTCTTCCGCCAGTTCGACCCCGGCGTACAGGCGGGAGCCCGCCCAATGCAGAAAGGACGGATCGTACTCGAATCCGAACGTGGCCAGGGACGGGAGCGGCCGGACATAGTTGTCCGGCAATCCCAGCCGCTCGAACGGGAAGCTGGACGCCCAATCGGTGTGATAGCCGATGCGCATGTTCGAAGGGTTGACGGACACCTGGGCGTGGGTGACGCAATTGGCGGCCGGGATCCTGTACCGGCCGCGAAGCATCTCCGTCAGCATGGCGGCGGCGCGCTCCTGGCCCGGAGTGATGGCCGGGTCGAGTTGTCCCGGAGATGTCTCGGTTTCGAACGACACGCCCAGGAAGCTCTCGTTCAGGTTCACATAAGACCACTTTTCGTCGGCCCAAACCGAGTACCCGGCGTGGTTGGCGGCGTCGCTCTCAGCCACGATGCGATAGACCCGGCCGAAGCGGTCGATCAGGAAGTGATAGGCCCGCTTCCGCCGAACGTATTCGAGCAGCGATTCGCCGATCCTCTTGAGCGGGCCATTCTGCGCCGCCTCGAAGGGGGCCTGGCGGCTTTCGGTGGTATGAAAGACAATGCCCGCCGGCTCGGTTCGCCCGACTCCGCCGATCTTGGATGCCGGACCAGTTGGAAACGCCAGATAAGAGCGGGAATGGTTGCGGGTCGAGAAATGGTTGTCGATGCGGAGCCCGTTGCTGTAGGTCTCCGCCTCGCCCGTAGACTCCACCAACCAGATCTCCGGCGATACGCGCTCCAGAATGACCCGCGGCAGGGCCGGCGGGACAGGAGGGCGGACAGGCTCGATGCGCCCCAGTGCGCCGACCAGGAACAGCGAGCCCAGCAAGACCGGCAGAACCAGCGGGGAGAGCCGAAGCAGGCGCCGGCGCCGCGGGGGGCTGGCGACGGCGGTTGACGGGGCAATCATCTTAAGGAATCTCAACCGCACGACGGGGTCGTCGATATGACCCGCCACCCACTCCACGCACGGCCGGGAGGCGGTTGGTTGCTGCTTTTCCATATCTAATCGAGTAGATCGGCGGTTCAAGAGAAATAATTAGGTCTAATCTCGACCTCCGCCGTCGCCGATATTGCTTTCAGAGCGCAGGTGAGGCGGATTGAACTCTCTTGAGAGGAATCTACCCACCGGCCTACTACTTTGGTGCTACCTCCAGCCGACAGCAGGTCTAGTTCAGATCGGGACGCCGATCAGGGCCAACCCGGGGCCGGCGGCGGAGGTGCGCAGCGAGGAGCGACACATGTTCAAAGACCTGTTCCGGTTCTCATTTGAGGCGAACACCGATGGGCGGGAAGCGCCCGGTTCCAGGGCCGATGCCGGCTGCGGCAGGGCCGTGGTAGACCTGGCGGAAGCCTTGGAGCGGTCTACAGCCGAGGAAAACGGCGGTTCCGTCAAGGCTGCCTTATTCGAGCAGCTTTACCAGAGCGCCGCGTCCAAGCCGCCACGTATCGAATATGGAATTCTCAAGATCGCCGAGATGTTGGATAACCGCCATCTCGCGGGGCTATCGTCCGAAGTCAAACGTTCGGCCGTGCTGATGGCGCTCGACGCAGCCGGAGCCCAGATCGACGACCTTCTACAGGACGCCGTGGTGCGCCAGCGCGCATTGAACGACTACGAGGAGGCGCAGCAACGGCATCTCAAGGAATTCGAAACGGCCAAGGCGGCTGAAAACGTAGCGATCCAGGCGGATCTGGACCGGCTGACGCGGGAGCACATGTCCCGCATCCAGTCCAATCTCGACGGCGTGGCGCGGGAGCAGGACAAACTGCGCAATTGGCAGCGGATGAAACAACAGGAATCGCAGCGCATCGCCGACGCCGCGACGTTCTGCGTTCCGCCCAGCGGACCGAGCGGCAATGGCTTGACCCAGGTCCTGGAGCGGGCCACGGCGGTCCGGCGGTAGGCGGCAGGCAATGCTGGTTGCGGCTGCGGTCTGCGCGCTATTGCTGGTGGCCGCCGCTCTGCGGAGCGGGCACGAGCGCCGGCCGCTGGACCGCCAGGAGATGCGGCTGGTGAGACGCTTCGCCGAGCGTTTGCACAAGGAGTCCACGTACCCGTTCGACTAAATTATCGAGGAGAGAATCGATGCACGACGCGGAACAGAAGTACACGCAGCCGATCGGTCTGGACGTCGGTACCAGCCGGATCGTGGTGGCGCGAGTGACCGACAAGAGATACTACTACGAAGCCCAGCTCAACGCATTTCTGACCCTGCCCTACTCCAGGCTGGCCGAGAACCTGTTGCAGAAGGAGAATGTCTTTCACGAAGTTCAGGATGCGGACATCATCGTGGCGGGCGACGATGCGCAGAGATTCGCCGAGGTCTTCCATGTGGAGACGCGGCGGCCCATGCGGAACGGGGTGCTCAATCCGAAAGAGCCGCATAGCCTGGCGGTGGTTCGGAAGATCATTCACAAACTGGCGGGAAGGGCCTCCTTCGACGGACAGAAGGCGTTCTTCAGCGTTCCCGCTCCCGCGCCGGAGGGCGACTGCGGCATTGCCTATCACGAAGCCTCGATACGTGCGATGTTGATGGAACTGGGCTATGACGCCAAGCCCATACAGGAGGGTCTCGCGGTGGTCTTCGGCGAACTGGGCGAATCCAACTACACAGGCATCGGGGTGTCCTGCGGCAGCGGGCTTTGTAATGTGTGTCTGGCCGTGCTTTCGGTGCCGGTGATCAGTTTCTCGGTGCCCAAAGCCGGCGATTTCATCGATAGCCAGGCCGCCCTGGTCACCGGTGAGCTGGCCACGCGGCTGCGGGTGGAGAAGGAGAAGTCCTTCCGCTTGAATGGGCTTTCCGCGGACCGCGTCCAGAACGCGTTGACGGTGTATTACATGGACATGATCGCCACGCTGGCGGATGCGCTGCGGGACCAGATCGCCTCTTCGCAGCGCCTCCCGAAGCTGGAACATTCCGTGCCGTTGGTGCTCAGCGGGGGCACGGCGATTCCCGGCGGCTTCGTCGAGAAGTTCAGCGCGGCGCTAAGGACCAGCGAGTTTCCGGTGGGCCTCTCGGAGGTGCGCGTGTCGCCCGATCCGTTGAATGCCACCGCGCGCGGCGCGTTGATGGCGGCGCTATGCTGACGGGCGGCGAGTGAGCCGCGCGGAACGCCTCGGTCACGGCCGTGCCGGGGGTGCGCAACAGAAGAGTGGACGGCGGCGTGATTGACCAACGAAACTGCCGGAATCTGAGCGTACGGGTACGCCAGGCAGGCTGCCGATGTGGGGTCAGGATTTCATCCTGCCGCCGGCCTTTTGGCCGGCATTCTTCGGACCGCCGCGCGACGCCGGGCAGAAGCGGGCCCAGAGGGCGCCCCGGCAGGATGAAATCCTGACCCCACTTTGATGTCGCACGCCCGCCGGGCGGCGTGTGGGGGCGGCGGATGGCATGGTAGGCTATCGTTTTCATGCCAGACACTGGATTTGATCTTTTTGCCGCCGCCCGTCAGGAGATGATCGACGAGGGCTTCGATCCCGATTTTCCACCAGGCGCCGACCAACAATTGGCGGCGCTCAAGGCCCGGCCAGCGCCCGCCGCGAATGGCGATGTGCACGATCTGCGCGCCCTGTTGTGGTCCTCCATCGATAACGACAGCTCGCGCGACTTGGACCAGATCGAAGTCGCTGAGCGCGTGAACGGCGGAATTCGGGTTCGGATCGCCATCGCGGATGTGGATTCCGACGTCGCCATCGGCACTCCCATCGACCAGCACGCGGCTACGCAAACCACGACGGTCTACACAGGCATACGGACCTTTTCGATGCTGCCGGAGCAACTGTCGACGGATCTGACTTCGCTAAACGAGGCCGCCGACAGGCTGGCGATGGTGGTGGATATGGTGGTCGCCGGCGATGGCTCGATTTCCTCCACCGGTATTTATCGGGCGCTGGTGCGCAACCAGGCGCAGTTGACCTACAACGGCGTCGGAGGGTGGATCGAAGGGACGGCCGGCGCGCCCCCCAAGGTAGGCGCTTCCGCCGATCTGGCGGCGCAGTTAAGACTGCAGGACGAGGCGGCGCAGATCTTCCTCGGCGAGCGACACCGATTGGGCGCCTTGGATATCGACCGCGTCGAGGCCGAGGCGGTCATTCTGGACGGCCGCGTGCAAGGCATCGATACCCGCCGGAAGAACCGAGCGACCGAACTGATTGAGAACTTCATGATCGCCGCCAATAGCGTGATGGAGCGCACGCTCCTGAAGGCCGGCGCGCCTTCGATCCGGCGGGTGGTGCGGACTCCCGAGCGATGGCCGCGTATCGTGGAACTCGCGGCGCGCTGTGGCGAAACCCTTCCGAAAGAGGCCGACTCGGGGGCGCTCAATACCTTCCTGCAGAAGAGAAAAGCCGTCGACCAGGCGCATTACGCGGACCTTTCGCTGGCGGTGATCAAGCTGATGGGGCCGGGCGAGTACGTCTTCGCGCGGGCGGGCGATGCGAATCTGGGGCACTTCGCACTGGCGGCCCACGATTACACCCATTCCACCGCGCCCAACCGCCGCTTTGCCGATATGGTGACGCAGAGGCTCATCAAGTCGGTTCTCGCCAAGCAGCCGTCGCCTTACTCGGACGGGCAACTGGACTCGATAGCCCGGACCTGCACTCTGCGGGAGGATGCGGCGCGCAAGGTGGAACGAGTGATGAATAAACGCATTGCGGCCGTGGCGCTCGAGCACCGGATTGGGGAGACGTTCGCCGCCGTGGTGACGGGCGTCACGCCGAAGGGCGTTTTCGTGCGTGTGCTGGGTCCTCCCGTGGAGGGCCTTCTCATTCGCGGCCAGCAGGGCGTCGATGTGGGCGATCGGCTAACGGTGAAACTGGTGAGCACAGACCCACGGCGCGGGTATATCGATTTCGCCGCATAGGGTCGCGCCCGTTTGGCCGGTTGGGGCGGCCCAGCCTAGTCAGACCTTCTCGCAGGTGTTCAGGTGTGTTGGCGTGGCGGCCGCTCCTGCCTGCCTCGTCCCGGCCGAAACGCTTGGCTCCGACACCTTGCCGCAAGCGGGTAATTGTGGTGCAGGCGCTTTCGCCTGCCAACCGGCTTCGGTAGGCGGCGCCCGAGCTTCGCTCGGGTTGACAGGCGGAAGCGCCTGTCCCACATGGGAGGCTGCCGCGTCGAGGCTCTTCTCGACGCTTGGTGGCGGACCGAGCGCCAGACTCGACACGAGTGTCGAGTCGGCGGGCTGAGAGCCTGCGCCACGGAGGAGCGAACGTGCTAAGTGAACCGCATTGGGGCCAGGAGCGCCAAGCCCCGCAGCGACCCCGGGATTTCACTTCGTCACAGGGCTCAAGCGCGCGGCCACCATGGCGCCCGGGTCGGTCTGGAAGGCGAGGATTTCCTTGCCGCCTTCGACCAGGAATCCACGCATGTTCATTGGTGAAGGTTCGGCGGGCCGTCCGTCCCGATCCGGGAGCGTAAGCCCGAACCGTACCGAGCAGTCGCTTTCCACCTGAAAACTGCCGTTCTCGGCTACATCGACCGTCCCCTTGGCGGACACCGTGTGCGACGTTTCGCCGGGCAGCATCGGCGTGGCGCTGCCGGAGACCGTGAAGGAATACTTCGCCAGAAGATCCGCCGCCGAGCACGCGTCGGAGGTTCTCTGCATGATTCCGCGCTGGGCGCCGCCTGGGTCGGTCTGTTTGAACTGGACGCGAGTTCCGTCGGTCGAAGACGTCCCGCTGAAATTCTGATACGCGCCGGAATCGTCCTGCAGCTTCCAGACAATGGAACAATCCGACTTCGCCTCGTAGCTCCCCGTCACCGGGTTTCCCAAAAGCAGTCCGCGGAAGGTGGCGGAAGCCGTTCCGCTCAGGCCGCCGCTTTCATCGAAAACGAGCCGGCCGAGGCTGGCGGTTGGTCTCGGCGTTCCGGAGATATCCGTCAGGCCCGTCAACTGAAACGCATAAGGCCCCACCAGATCCGTGGGATTACACACATTGGGAGCCTGCGCCGCCAAGCCCGGAAGCAGAGCCGAGAGGAACAGCCAATTCACCCGCATGGTGGTTCGAGTGCATCTAAGGGGCCAAACTCGGCCAGATGCCCGGACCCTACACCCGTCGAACGCGCACTCCGGCTTCGCCAAAGAGCGTCTCGACCATCCCAAAGTGTTGGTTGTAATAGTCGCTAGAGTATTCCGACATGCGTCCGGCCGAGATAACCACCTCGACGATGCCGGCTTGAACTATGGCTCGGGCGCAATCCATGCACGGCATGATTTCCACGAAAATTGTGCACGATTGGGTGGCTGTGCCGGCCCGCGCGGCGTTGCAGATGGCGTTCCGCTCGGCGTGCTCGATCCACAGGTACTTGGCGGGCCTCACCAGGCGTTCGGGAACGTCGTCGCGGATGCCGCGCGGAAACGAATTGTAGCCCGTCGAGCGGATCTCGTGGTTCGGCCCCACGATCACGCACCCAAGCTGCGTGTGGGGGTCTTTGCTGCGGCAGGCGACGGCCTTGCAGATGTCCAGGTAGTACTTGTCCCAGCCCGGTATGTCTCGCATCGTTTTCAACAAATGTAGCAGACCCGGCCCCTGGAAGACCGGTTTTGCTTCTTTTTTGGGTTTTTTCCCGAATGCAGTTGCATTTCCTATCTATTTCAGGCAATCTGAAAGGTTTTCCTTCACCCCATGCTGGAACGCGTGCTGTACCACGACCATTGCTTCGACGGGGCTGCGTCGGCGGCCTTCTTCAGTCGCTTCATTGCGGGTGCGATTCACCCCGGAGCGGAGTTCGCTTACACCGGGATGGCGCACAAGGCCTCCCAGTTGTTCGAGCCCGCGCTGTTCGACGGCGATGAAAATGCCATCGTCGATTTCAAGTATTCGAGCGACCCCCGGCTCACCTGGTGGTTCGATCATCACCAAAGCGCCTTTCTCACCGCCGAGGACGCCGAACAGTTTCGGCGGGACACGAGCGGCCGCAAGCTCTACGATCCCAGCTACAAATCCTGCACTTCATTCATTTGCAAGGTGGCCGGCGACCGCTTTGGGTTTCACGCGCCGGACCTGGACGAGCTGGTGCGCTGGTCCGTGATTATCGATGGAGCGCAGTATCCGGACGCCAGGACCGCCGTGGAGCTGGGCGCCCCGGCGATGAAGCTGACCCTGGTGATCGAGGCGGCCAAGGGGTCGGAGGTGGTGCAACAGGCCATCCGCTCGATGCAGCGCCGCAGTTTGGCGGAGATCGTCGAGGAGCCCGAGATCCAAGCCTTGTACGGCCCGCTGTACGAACGCCACATGCAGTCCATCGAGCTGATCCGCCGCCTCTCGCGGGCGGACGGCCCGGTGGTGTTCTTCGACCTTGCCGGCCATGACGTGGAAGGCTACAACAAGTTCATCCCCTACTACCTCTTTCCAGAGGCCGTCTACACGGTCTCGGTGAGCGTTTCCAGCTTCCGAACAAAGATCTCGGTGGGCTCCAATCCTTGGACGCAGGAAACCCTGCGGCACAACCTGGCAACCATCTGTGAGCGCTACGGAGGCGGCGGGCACGCCCGCGTGGGCGCCATCAGCCTGCCGCCGGGCGACCTGGAAGAAGCGCGGCGAGTGGCGGCGGAGATCCGGGCGGAGCTGAGCGCGTAAAGCGCTCCGGCAGCCTCGGAAGGTCTGGACAATTCGGCAGGCACGCGGAAGCGCCCGCGCCAAATAGTAGTTCCCGCTTCTTGACAGGATAAATGCCGAAATAAGACCGGATAATTCGAGATCGACAAGCAGTAGAAATGGGGCTATAATCCACCCAGAATATTTCAGAGCTTGGAGGGCCAAACCGGAATGTATCCCCAGAGAATCCTACTCGGCATCTACCTGGTTTCCACGGCTGGGTTCGTCGGCGCCGGCGCGCCCACTTTAGCCGCCGCGGCGGGGCCGGTAATCACCGGCGTCTCGAACAACGCCAGCGGCGCGTCCGCCATCGAAAGTGGCTCGTGGGTCTCGATCTACGGCTCCGGCCTGTCCGCCACCACGGGATCCTGGCAGACGTCCGATTTCAACGGAAATAATCTCCCGACCACGCTCGATAATGTGAGCGTCCAGATCGACGGCAAGCCGGCCGCGATCTATTACGTGAGCGCCGGACAACTGAACGTCCAGGCGCCCACGGACGCCGCTACCGGGACGGTGCAGGTGCAGGTCACCAATGCCGCCGGCACAGCCACGGGCACGGCGACTCTCGAAGCCTACTCGCCGGCGTTCTTCACCTTTCAGCCGAAATACGCGGCTGCGGTGCATAATACCGATGGCGTGGACGTCGCGCCGGCCGGGTATCTCGGGAGCGCGACCACCTCGCGGCCGGCCCAGCCCGGGGAACTGCTTCAAATCTATGCTACCGGCTTGGGTCCCACGACGCCCGCCGTTCCGGCCGGCCAACTGGTGAGCGCCCGCGCGCCGCTGGCGGACCCCACTCAACTGCACGTGACCATCGGCGGCGTAGCGGCCACGGTGCAGTTCGCCGGCATTGTGGGCCCAGGGTTGTACCAAGTCAACGTGTACGTCCCGCAACTGGCGACCGGAGATCAACCGATTCTGGCAACCATTGGCGGCGCGAGTTCCCAGACGGGCATCTCGATTCCGGTTTTAAGTTCGGTCGGGCCGGCCGTCACGGTGACGCTTACGCCCAATGGCAGCACCATTCGTTGCGGCGCCACCCTGGCCCTCACGGCCAAGGTAGCCAACACCAACAACTTGACGGTGAATTGGCAGGTCAACGGACAAGCGGGGGGCAACGCCGCTGTCGGGACGGTCTCGACCGCCGGCATCTACACCGCGCCCGCCGATCTGCCCAGCCCCGCGGCGGTGATTGTGACCGCCCTCAGCCAGGCCGACCCCACGGCCCAAGCCAGCGTGACGGTGAACCTGCAGAACCCTCTGCCGGTGGTGACCTCGGTTACTCCCAACCCGGTGAATCCCGGGAATGGGACCATCACAGTTAACGGAACCGGGTTTGCGAAGGGAGCCACGATCTATTTTGCCGGCGCCGCCCTCGCCACCACTTACGTATCCGATACGCAGCTCACCGCCACCGGCGCGATCGCCATGCCGGTCGGACGTCTGGCGGCGGTCAAGGTCACCAACCCGAACCCCGGCACGGCTACCTCAACGCCTCTCGCGACGCCGGTCCGCGTGGCGAACGAGCAAATGCCGTACAGCAATGCGGTCCGCTTCCTCGAAATGACCACTTGGGGACCCACGCCCCAAAGCGTGGTAGACCTGCAGACCATGGGGATGAACGCCTGGCTCGCCGCGCAGTTTACCACGCCCGCCAGCGCGTGGCCCGATCCCAACAACGCCACCGAGGGCGTGGCCCGCCTGCAGACGGCCTTCTTCAACACCGCCATAAATGGCAGCGATCAACTGCGCCAGCGCGCGTCGTTCGCCCTAGCGCAGATTCTGGTGGCGTCCGCCGTCAAGAACACGCTATTCGAGCAGATGGTGGGGTATCAGCGGCTCCTGGGCGACTACGCCTTCGGCACGTACCACGACCTGCTGGCCGCCACAACCTTGGATCCCTCCATGGGCTACTTCCTGGACATGGTGAACAACGCCAAGGCCAACCCCACTACGGGCACGGCGGCTAACGAGAACTACGCTCGCGAGGCGATGCAACTTTTCTCGTTGGGCTTGGTGCAGTTGGATTCCCAGGGCAATCCCATAATGGTCTTAGGCTCGACGGTTCCCGAATACGGCCAGTCCGACGTCTCGGCAATGGCCAAGGTGATGACCGGCTGGACTTACGGCGAGACGCCCGGTTTCGGCTCGCTGTGGACCAATATGCCGTATTATTTCGGGCCCATGGCTCCGTTCGAAACCTACCATGACACGACCCAAAAGAACATCAACCTGCCGATACCTTGCGTCATCCCCGCCGGCGGGACGGCGGAGAGCGACCTGAGCGCGGCGATCGATTGCATCTGCCAGCAGTCCAACGTGGCTCCGTTCCTCTCCTACAGGCTGATTCAGCGGTTCGTGATGAGCAACCCTTCGCCGGCTTATGTGGGCCGGGTGGCGAGCGTGTTCCAGTCTTCGCAGGGCAACCTGCGGACCGTGATTACCGCCCTGCTGACGGATACCGAAGCGCAGAGCGAAGGCACGGGCAAGCTGGCGGAGCCGATCCTCTATGCCACCGGCCTGCTGCGAGCGCTGAATGCCACGGTCACCGCCGCCGATGCCCTCACCAACCAGGCCACCCTGATGGGCCAGACGGCGCTCACGCCCAGCAGCGTGTTCAGCTACTTCTCGCCCTTCTATGCCGTTAGCGTTCCCAGCGTCACGCCGCCGCCGGTGGCGCCCGAGTTCCAGGCGATGAACGCCGCTACAGCCTTGGCGCGCGCCAACTTCGCTTACCTGGCCGCAACCAACGGCATCTCCAGCGGCATTAGCGTGAACCTGGCCAATTTGCAGGACCTCGCCAACAATCCGCCGGACCTGGTGGAGGCGCTCAATCAGGCTCTTTACCGGGGCGAAATGGATGCCAATGTGCGCGGCCTTCTGACCACCGCCGCCAGTGCGTCCACCAGCCTGGCGGCGCGCGTACGCAGCGCGCTCTACGCCGCGGCGGCATCGCCGCAATACGAAATCGAACGGTAGGGGAGAACAACGGCCATGACATTCCAACAGCTTCGATCGCGTCGCGACTTTCTTCGCCTCGGCGGCCGCACCCTTTCCACCATCGGCGCGGCGGCTGCCTTCGGACAGGCCGGCCTGATGACCGCGCGGGCGCAATCGTCCGGCGATTACAAGGCCTTGGTGTGCATCTTCCTGTTCGGCGGCAACGATGCCAACAACATGCTGGTCCCCAACGACGCCGCCACCTACGCCAACTACCAGAAAATCCGCCAGAATCTGGCCCTGGCGCAGAGTTCGCTGCTGTCCATTCACGACCCGGCCACCAACGCCGACTACGGTCTGCACCCCAGTTTCGGGCCTATCGCCGCGCTCTACACCTCCTCCAAACGCCTGGCGCTGCTGGCCAATGCGGGAACGCTGGTGCAATCGGTGCCGCACGGTTCGAACGGCCTGCCCGAGCTCGCCTCCGTTCCGCTGCCGGTGAATCTTTATTCGCATTCCGACCAGCAGAACGAGTGGCAGAACGCCGTTCCGCAGGGCGGCGCCAACACCGGCTGGTCGGGGCGGCTGGCCGACAGGCTGGCCGGCGTTTCCGGCGCCACCGTGCCGCCCTGCATAAGCATCAGCGGCAACGCGCTGCAGTTGATCGGTGAAACCACCCAGCCCTCCACCGTGAACACCAGCAATTTCGGCCTGGTGGCGCCCGCCACCGATCCGGGGTCCACCGCCTTGCAGAATATGCTCAGCCTTTCGAGCGGCGTGACCCTCATTCAGGCGGCGCAGAATTCGCTGAAGGACGCCATCGCCGTGGCTCAGGCCGTGAATGCCGCGGTGGCCGGCAGCGCCAGTCTGGGAGTCACGTTCCCGACTTCCGATATTGGCGGGCAGTTGGCCCAGGTGGCCAAGCTCATCCAGGTGCGCGCCGCGCTCGGCGCCACCCGTCAGATCTTCTTCTGCAGTCAGGGCGGCTACGACACTCACTCCAACCAACTGGCGCAGCAGGTGACCCTCTACACCAATCTCGCCGCCGCGCTGGCGGCCTTTGACGCGGCCATGGGCCTGCTCACCGTGCAGAGCAACGTGACCACGTTTACCGAGTCCGACTTCGGCCGCACCTTCCAGCCCAACGGCAACGCCGGCACCGACCACGGATGGGGCAGCCACGCTCTGATCATGGGCGGCGCCGTCAAGGGCGGCAACCTGTACGGCACGTTCCCCAACCTCACGCTAGGGGGCCCGGACGATTCCACGACCCGTGGCACGTGGGTGGCCAGCACTTCCGAGGACCAGTATGACGCCGCCCTGGCGAAATGGTTCGGCCTCTCCGCGCAAGCCGATCTGGACTACGTCTTCCCGAACCTGCACAGTTTCGGGTACCAGACGCCGGCGTTCATTTAGCAACGCCAATACCTCGGCGGCGCGTCAACCGCCGGGAGTGGGCAGGTGTGGCGGACCAGGCCGGCGCGAATCAAGCGAGGAAAGAGGCGCTAGCCGGGGGCTAGCCGGTTTTGCGGTTCTCGGTGACCGGGCTCGGCTCCTCATCCTCCAGCTTGTGGAGAGCCCGCCGGTAGAACCGGCTGCCGCAACCGCGGCAGCGAAAGGGCGTCAACTGCATGAGGGCCATGACGCCATCGCGGATACCGCGCGGAGACGAGGAGCGAACGTCCTTGCTTCCGCACCAGATGCACCGGACCACGAAATGTGATTCTGCGCACACTTGAAAACAGATTAGCAGACATCATCGGCAAATGCGCCCGGAGAAATGGGCCGGAGCAGGGCTCCCACGCCGCCCGGCCCATACGCGCTTACGGTTGCAGGTTGGGCATGTCGGCCGGTTCGCCGAATTTCAGTCCGGCGATGCCCGGCGCGATGGTGCGCAACAAGCCGGTGAGGACGCCGCCGGCGCCTGTCTCCACAGCTCGGGCAACGCCCAGTCGCGCCAGCAGACGGACGGATTCCAGCCAACGCACCGGGTTGGGAACCTGCTGGTGGAGGCCCTCGCGCGCTTCGGCTCCGGTCCGGATCTCGCGGGCCTGCCAGTTGTTCACCAGCGGGCAGTCGAGGTCCCGGAATTCGACGGCGTCGAGATCCGCGCGCAGCCGGTCCTGAGCCGGCTTCATGAGCGCGCAGTGGAAGGGCGCACTGACCGGCAAGGGCACGGCGCGGCGGGCGCCGGCCGCCTTGGCCAGCTCCATCGCGCGGCTAACGGCGCCCGCGTGGCCCGCGATCACCACCTGGTCGGGCGAATTGAAATTGGCGGCGCTCACCACTTCGCCCTGGGCCGCCTGCTGGAGGACGCCATCGAGCGCGCCTTCGGGCAGCTTCAGAATGGCCGCCATGGCGCCCACGCCCTGGGGCACGGCTTCCTGCATGTAGCGCCCGCGCTGGCGCACCAGCCTCACGGCGTCGGAGAAACGCAGACTTCCGGCCGCCACCAGGGCGGAGTATTCTCCCAGGCTGTGGCCCGCCACATAATCCGGCGTCCACCCGTTCTCGCGCAGTACGGCGCAGGCCGCCACCGAAACGGTGAGCAGCGCGGGTTGGGTGTTCTCGGTCAGCTTGAGCTGGTCGTCGGGCCCTTCGAAGCAGAGCCTCGAGAGGGTGAAGCCGAGAGCGTCGTCGGCCTCCTCGAACACGCGGTGCGCGACGGGGTGGGAATCGGCCAACCCTTTGCCCATCCCGGCGTATTGCGATCCCTGGCCGGGGAAAAGAAACGCGGTTTTTGGTGTCAAACCGGATTATAACCGGCGGCGGGACGGCGGAGACGCTGAGGAGTTGAGGGAGAAGATCCTGACGCGGAGGCGCTGAGACGCGGAGGAGTTGAGAGAGAAACAACCCAGGGAACGGCGCTGTCCTCTATCGTCGAACTTCTCCGCGCCTCAGCGTCTCCGCGTCAAAACCGCCGATCAGGAGACCATTTCGATGTTCGGGCGTCTTATCCGATACAATGACCAATGTGGAGACAAAGCAGCAAGAGCCGAAAGCAGGGGTGAGCCGCTGGCGCCGGTTTCGGGCCATGACGCAAGACGTGCATCGCGGGTTCTGCGCCGAGTGGACCGTGACCATCATCCTGCTGCTTTTCGCCACTACCACGCTGGTGCAGGCGTTCGTCATCCCCAGCGCTTCCATGGAGAGCACGCTCCTGATTGGCGACCACGTGCTGGTGGACAAGCTGGTCTATGCTCCCCAGGACGGCTTGGCCGCCAATGCGCTGCCCAACCGCGAGGTGCGCCGCGGGGACATCATCGTGTTCCGCTACCCGCTCGATATCAGGGAAGATTATGTCAAGCGCGCCATCGGGATTCCCGGAGACCACATCCGGTTCGTAGACAAACAGTTGATTCTCAACGGGAAGCCGGTGAAGGAGCCTTACGTACAACACTCCGCGTCCTACCCGGACGAATATCGCGACAACTTCCCGGCGCTCCCGGCGGCTCCGCTGCGGCCCAGGGCCATGGAGATGCTCCGAAATCACGTGGAAAACGGCGAACTGGTGGTGCCAAAGGACTACGTCTTCGCCATGGGGGACAACCGCGACGACTCCGACGACAGCCGCTATTGGGGCCTGGTGCCGCGCGAGAACATCGTGGGGACGCCGGTCGTCATCTACTGGTCGTACGACGCCTCGACGCAGGATCTGACCAACGGCAACATAGGCTTGGATCACATTGTGGACGTGGTGACGCACTTCTTCACCAAGACCCGCTGGAAGCGGACCTTCAACCTAACCAGGGGGTACCCGTTACAATAGCTCCGATTGTGGAATCGCCGCGCCCCCCTGGGAGTTCGCCCAGGTCACTGCGCTTTGAACTCGAACGTGTCGGTGTTGGTCCTGACCACCATGTGGCCCGTACCCAACGGCTTCCCATCGGTGTCGAAGAACACGGCCCCATCGGTGGATTCGCCGGGTCTGAGGCGGGTTTGCACGAAGGCCACGGCGCTGGCCGCCGCAGCGGCCCGCAACTTGGTGGGACCGGCCATCAGCGCAGCCTCCCGGCGCTGCTCGTAGCCGTTGGTGGTGCGCACCTTGTCGGATCCATAGAGCGAGGCCTCATACTCGGATATCAGCTTGAGAACGTCGGAGCGGCCGCCTTTCTCGGTAAGCAGCTCGACCACCGACTCGGCCGCGGACGCTCGCAGGACGGCCCCATCGGCGCGGGTAAAGAGAAAATCCTCGGGCCGTATGACATAAGGGCCCGGCGATCCGTTGGCCACCGTAGCCTGGATGATGGCGTAGGCATTCACGTGGGAGGGCAAATGGGCGAACATTACAGTCACCCCAGACTTGGTAAGCGTCTGAAACTTCAGTCCGTTAGATTCGAATTCGATAACCTGAGTCCGGGCCGGCGCGACACCGAGAAGCAACGCCACGCCACAGGCCCAGGCAAGGTGGCTCATAAATCTATATTACGATAGGGTACTTACGGGAGACTGACGGAAGATGTCCACAGATCAAAAGAAAATCGGCGATGCCCCCGAAACCGGCGCGCGGAGCCTGGAGCAGCATGGGCTGCGCAACCTGAAGGTGGCCCACTGGAACCTGGGCGTGGCGCAGTTGCTGGAACACGCCGTGCAGCGTGGGGAAGGGGAGTTCGCCGCCAACGGCGCCTTCGTGGTGCGCACGGGCCAGTTCACCGGCCGCTCGCCCAAAGACAAGTTTGTAGTTCGCGACGAGGAGACTGAGGCCAACGTGGAGTGGGGTACCGTCAACCAGCCCCTCTCGGAAGCCCATTTCGATAGCATCCACTCCCGGGTGCTGGAGTTTTGGCAAGGGCGGGAGGCGTACGTGCAGGATTGCCTTTCGGGTGCCAACACCAACTACGCCATGCGCTTCCGCGTGATCACGCAGTTCGCATGGCACGCGCTATTCGCCCGGCAACTGTTTCTGCGGCAAGACGAAGCGGAGCCCGGCGGGCCGGATTTCACCATTCTCTTCGCCCCCGAATTTCAGGTCGACCCCGCCGCGGACGGGACCAATTCGGAAACCTGCATCGCCATCAGCTTCAAGCACCGCGTGGTCCTGATTTGCGGGACCAGCTACGCGGGCGAGATGAAGAAATCGGCGTTCAGCGTCATGAACTACGTCCTGCCGGCGCGCGGCGTGCTGCCCATGCACTGTTCGGCCAATATTGGGGCGCATGACGACACGGCGCTGTTTTTCGGACTTTCGGGGACGGGCAAGACCACGCTTTCAGCGGACCCCGGGCGGCGCCTTATCGGCGACGACGAACACGGCTGGAGCGATCGCGGGATTTTCAATTTCGAGGGCGGCTGCTATGCCAAATGCATCCGCCTGTCGAGCGAGCAGGAACCCCAAATCTGGAACGCCATCCGCTTCGGCACGGTACTCGAGAACGTGGCCATGGATCCCCAGACCCGGTTGCTCGACCTCGACTCGGACCAGATCACCGAGAACACCCGCGCCGCCTATCCCCTGAACTTCATCGACAACGCGCTGATGCCGAGCGTGGGCGGGCACCCGCGCAACGTCGTGCTGCTGACCGCCGACGCGTTCGGCGTTCTTCCGCCCATCGCGCACCTTACCCCGGAGCAGGCCATGTACCACTTCCTGAGCGGGTACACGGCCCGCCTCGCGGGCACCGAGCGCGGTCTGGGGAAAGACCCGCAGGCAACCTTCAGCGCCTGCTTCGGCGCCCCGTTCCTTCCGCGTCCGGCTTCGGTTTACGCATCCTTGCTGGGCGAAAAGCTGCGCCGCCATGGCTCTTCCTGCTGGCTGGTGAATACGGGTTGGGTGGGAGGCCCGGCGGGAGTGGGCGAGCGCATGAAGATACGCTACACGCGCGCCATGCTGAACGCCGCGCTTCATGGTGACCTGCGGGATGTGCCAACATCGCCAGATCCGGTGTTCCGCTTCGAGGTTCCAAAGGAGTGTCCCGGCGTGCCCTCGCAATTCCTGGATGCCCGCGGGATGTGGCCGGACAAGGACGCCTACGACCGAGCCGCCCGCGACCTGGCCGCGCGCTTCAACAAGAACTTCGAGAAGTTCCGGGGCTTGGACCCGGAAATCGCCAAGGCCGGCCCGGTGGCGTAGGGTTGCCAAGCGGGGACCGTGCCGGGGCTGTCGCCGTTCGGCGATATAGGAAGCGGATCATTGAATGGTTACTGTGACGACGTTGGCCTGCTGTCCATCCGCCGTCAAAATGATGTTCACGCTTCCTTTACCCGCCAGCGCCTGCGGCAGCGGGCCGATGTTCACCTGGTCCTCTCCGGCGAATTGCGACGTCGCGGCCCACCCGAGTACCGGCACGCTCGAGCCGCCTACCGTCGCGGTGATGTTCTTGGCGTTGCGGAAGCCCGTACCGTAAATCTCGAGATAAATCTGCTCGGTAGCCGGCCCAAGACTGAGCGGCAAAGGAACCACGTTTCCGGCCACCACCTGCCACACCGGCTGTAATGCTTGCTGGGTTCCGGAAATCACCGGCAGAGCCCAGGCCGCTACCAGCCCCGAGCCATTGAGAGGGAAGATCCCCGGCGAAACGCCGCCGATTGAGATAGTTGTGGATTGAATCGTCCCATTCTGATTCTGGATCGTCACGGTCGCTGTTCCCGCGGCC
>Ga0181520_10006637_pt1 | contig 17552 bp, 10 predicted proteins | sample PEATcosm2014_Bin_29_FD_132451 | JGI IMG/M metagenome (GOLD analysis project Ga0181520, IMG submission 132451) | Peatland microbial communities from MTU Mesocosm Facility, Houghton, MI, USA - PEATcosm2014_Bin02_30_metaG | ecosystem: Environmental > Terrestrial > Soil > Wetlands > Peat | place... | reverse complement strand
CTTCCACATCACGGATGGGACTATGGATACTTCTCATCTCAATGGTCCCGGCATCGGCGCGGTCTGAGTTGACTTCCCCACAGGAGGGGCTTTCATGGGAAAACTGGCTATTACCGGTGGCAAACCGATCCGCAAGAAGCCTTTTACGGCGTGGCCTGCCTACACTCGAGAGGAAGCGCGGGGCCTGCAGAAAGTGCTCGCCAGCCGCAATTGGGGTGGCTATCCCTTCCCCAACAAGATCGCTGACGCCTTCGCGCAGAAGTTCGCGCGTTACCACGGAGCGAAATACGGCTTGGCGGTCGCGAACGGAACCATCGCGATTGAGATCGCTTTGAAGGCAGCAGGCATCAAGCCCGGCGATGAAGTCATTGTGCCGGCGTATACCTGGGAAGGCACAGTAGGGCCCATCCTTCTGCTCAACGCCGTGCCGGTGTTCGTGGACGTCGACCCGGCCACCTACTGCCTGGACGCAAAACTGATCGAAGCGGCCTTGACGCCCAAGACGCGAGCCATCCTGCCGGTGCACCTCGCCATGCGGTTTGCCGACCTCGACGAGATTTGCCGCATCGCCAAGGCCCACAACTTGGTGGTGATTGAAGATTGCGCGCACGCCCACGGCGGCAAGTGGCGCAAGCTTGGCGCCGGCGCCACGGGCGACATCGGCTGCTTCAGCTTTCAATCGAGCAAATTGATGACTTCCGGAGAAGGCGGCGGCATCATCACGAGCAACCTGGAATACTACGAACGAGCGCAATCTTACACAAACTGCGGCCGAGCCAGCGCGACCGATGAGTACCAGCATCGGATGATTGGATTCAATTACCGTATCACCGAACTCCAGGCGGTGATTCTGGCCGCGCAACTCGAGCGCCTGCCGAAGCAGGCTAAGGTCCGCCAGGCCAACATGGATCACTTCGAAAAGCGCCTGCGCGGGACGCCCGGCCTTGCCTTCCTCCAGCGCGACAAACGCCAGGCGCGCACCGCAGCCTACCAATTCGTCTTCAAGTATCTGCCCGAGCACTTCGGCGGTATTCCCCGCGCGGCCGTATTGGGCGCGCTCCAGATGGAAGGCATTCCCTGCGACGGCCTTTTCTACGAACCCGTTTACAGGAGCGCGCTCTTCCCGCTCGAGCCGGGTGTGTGGCCCGCACTCAGTTGGGGCCGCGACACGCCTCTCGATTTGAAGACGAGCTTCCACTGCCCCGTTTCCGAGCGCGCCGCCTACGAAGAGGCCGTGTGGCTCCCGCATCACATCTTCCTCGGCTCAAAGAAGGATACCGACGACATCGCCGACGCCGTGCTGAAGGTCTGCGCGAACATCGAGGAACTGCGGGGGCTCAAGCATCCCGCGATCGACGTGAAAGCGATGGGCCGCGCGGAACGGCCGCGAGTGGAAAAAAGGCAGTGGTAAAGTTGTGCGGTCAATCTAAGGAGGCTGAGGCCGATGAGTAAGAGGACCTTTTGGTCGTTGGCCATAGCGGTCGGCGCGACACTCGCGTCAATCTCCATCATTCTCGCGCAAGCGGGAGACTCAGCACCCATATATCTCGATTCGATGCACCCGGTCGAAGAGCGAGTCGCCGACCTTATGAGCCGGATGACGCTTAAGGAGAAAATCGGTCAGCTCAATTTGCCCTGTGTTTATGTTGATGACTTGGGAAAAGACATTCGCTCGAAACAGGAGGCGTGCAGAAAGTTCACCGCGGGAACCTACACTCAGGACATCGGTCCGGCGTGCGGATTTTTCACCCTCGCCAACGAGATTCTCCACGAAGGCGCGCGCCAGCAGGCTGAATACTTCAACGAACTGCAAAAGATCGCGCTCACCCAGACACGCCTGAAGATCCCGGTTCTGGAGGATGAAGAAGGCACGCACGGCGGCATGTTCCCCGGCGCAACGGTTTTTCCGGAGGGACTGGCGATCGGCAGTTCGTTCGACCTCGACCTGGTGAAATCGGTCTACGCCGCGGCAGCAGCGGAGTCTCGCGCCGTAGGGATTCACATCCTGTCCACACTGGTGATGGAACTGGACCGGGACCCGCGCATGGGCCGAAACGAGGAAGCCTTCACTGAAGATCCCTACCTTTATATGCGCATTGGCGAAGCGCTGGTCCGCGGCGCGCAAGGCCCGGACATTTCGCGGCCGGATAAGGTCATCGCCTTGCTTACCGACTTTCCCACCCAAAGTGAACCCGTCAGCGGCCTGGAGCGCGGCGCTATCGAGATGTCGGAACGTTCGCTGCGTGAGAACGACATGCTTCCCTGGATTGGGGGCATTACCAAAGCCGGCGCTTTGGGCGTCATGGCGGGATACCCGGAAATCGAGGATGTTCCGGCGCACGCCTCCGAGAAGTGGATGAACGATATTCTGCGGAAGGACATCGGTTTCAAGGGAATCGTGGTGGGCGAAGGAGGAGGGATTTCGACCCTGGTCTACGAGCAAATCGTCCCCACGCAGAAGGAGGCGGGCCTGCTCGCCCTTAAGGCTGGCGTTGATGTGGGCATCAGCTACGAGCCTGCCTACATGGGAGACCTGGTCGCGAGCGTGGAAGAGGGTCGAGTTCCCATGGCGCTGGTGGATCGAGCGCTGCGCCGGGTTTTGGAACTGAAATTCCGCCTCGGCCTCTTCGAGAATCCTTACGTCAATGTGGACCACGCCGCGCAGGTCGTACACTCGCAGGCCCATCAGGATTTGGCCCTGCGCGCGGGCCGCGAAGGAATCGTGCTCCTGAAAAATGACAAGAACCTGCTGCCCCTCAAGAAGGACTTGAAATCGGTGGCGGTGATCGGTCCCAACGCCGACGACGTGATGAACCAACTCGGCGACTATTCGCCCAAGAAAGTTTTGCAGCCCGTGACGACTGTGATCGAGGGAATCAAGGGCGCAGTCTCGCCCCAAACCAAAGTCATCCAGGCGCGCGGCTGCGAGATCACGGGGACGGACAAGAGCGGTTTCGCCGAGGCAGTCAAGGCCGCCAAGGCCTCGGACGTGGCCATTGTGGTGGTGGGAGAGAGACAACACGAAACCAACGGCGTGGACAGCCACGGCCAGCCCACCGATGGTGAAGGACACGATTTGGCAAACCTGGACCTGTCGGGAGTCCAGGAGGATCTCATCCAAGTGGTGATCGCGACGGGGACTCCGACCGTGGTGGTGCTCATCAATGGCCGGCCGCTTTCGACGCGGTGGACATCCGAACACGTGCCCGCCCTGGTGGAAGCCTGGGAGCCCGGCGAGCGTGGCGGCGAAGCCGTGGCCGACGTGCTCTTTGGGGATTACAACCCGACCGGACGCTTGGCAATTTCCGTCCCCCGGCACTCCGGCCAATTGCCGGTCTATTACAATTACAAACCTTCCAAGGCTTATTGGATCGGCGAGGGCTGGTCCGGCCATAAGGGGTACGCCGACATGCCCGGCACGCCACTCTACCCCTTTGGATACGGCCTGAGCTATACCAACTTTGAGTATAGCAATCTTCATGTTGAACCTTATGAAATCCACCCGGGCGGCGAGGCGCGAGTGACTTTGGACGTGAAAAACACCGGCGGCCGCGCAGGTGTGGAGACCGTCCAGCTCTACATTCATGAGAAGTACGCCCCAGTTTCAAGGCCCGTCAAGCAACTCCGAGGTTTCGAGCGAGTGGCGCTCGATCCCGGAGAAACTAAGACCGTCACATTGAAACTTATCCCGGAAGATCTCCAGTTGCTCGATATCGACATGCACTGGCGAGTGGTGCCCGGCGAGTTCGAGATCATGGTGGGAAGGTCCTCGGCTGATATACCTCTGCAGGAAGTTCTCAAAGTCACACCTTGAAGGCGCATTCCAGCATACCTTCCCACAACACAGGACATGGTCCTTCCCTCGTGGTGAAACTCCTCATGAGACATACCTGACTCATGCGTTCTTGCGTGGACTTGCGCGGGAATCTTCACCAGACGAAAATCCCGCTGCGTCAGGGGGCGACGCCGTCGTGATTTCATACTGCTCGACGGCGGCGTTCAGCGCCCGGAGCAGAGTCTTGGTGGGACAAGGCTTGGTGAGGAATCGAAAGACATTTCCCATATTGACGGCTAAAGTTGCCGCCTCCAAGTCCGCCTTGCCCGTCAACAAAATCCGGACGGTATTTGGCGCGATTTGACGAATTAGATACAGCAGGGTGACACCGTCCATCGCGGGCATCCGCAGATCGGAGACAACGACGGCGTAGGGCCCCTGAGACATGATCAAGTTTATAGCTTCTTTTGCCCCCGTGGCAGTGGCCACGTTGAAGCAGGAGTGCAACTGCCGCCTCAGAGCGTCGAGAATTAAGTCCTCGTCGTCGACGATGAGAATCCGAGGCTGGTTTAGGTCAGGCATATCACACCTCCGCCATCAAATCCGGGACTCGCGCCGCTACGCATCGCCATTCAGGGATCAACTCTCCTATCCCTAGTGCGACGAACTCCTCTTGGTAGCTTTCCAGGTTGTAAGTGGCTTGCTCTGCGCTCGAGGATTGTTCCACTTCGTGGGCCAGGAGATTGGCGGCATAGACGGCCGAAATCGTGTCAATGGTCTGATGGGGAACGCGGTTCGGGCCATGATGAAGGGCTACGGCTTCCACGACCGCGTAGGGTAATCCCCATAACCCCAGGAGATACGCTCCAATCTCGGCGTGACTAAATCCGTCCTGGCGTTCCTCCACCGTATAGACAGGGCATCGCTCACCGGAGGCTTCTGCTAACACTTGTTCAAAGTGTTCGGAAAGTTTCCAGGCCAAGATCAGCTTGCCTACGTCGTGGAGCATCCCTGCCACCACTGCAATGTCGGCAAGGTGCTTGGGCACGGGCAGGCGGGCGGCGATGTGCGCGGCAAGTTGGGCGTGGTACTGGAGCTTTTCCAGGGAAAACCCCGGCAGCTCTTTTTGGGGTTTGAAGGCCCGAAAAATCTCCACGGACAACACCAGGTTCTTTAGAGTATTAATGCCGAGGTAGCTGACGGCGCTCTGGATGTTGGTAATCGAGTGGGGGATACCGAAAAAGGCGGAATTCACCAATTGGAGGACTTTTGCGGAAACCCCTACGTCTCGCTCGATGATTTTGGCGACAGATTGAAGCGGCGTGTCAGGATCCGCCAGCGCCACCGTCAGCGCTTCATAAGTGCGAGGGACCGACGGGAGGTGACCCAGAGCCGTCACCGTGCGGCGGATGGACTCATCGTTCAACAGAGCCCGAAGATGGCACGCGCGCTCAATGGCAACGCGGAGCATTTCGGCGTCGCAAGGTTTAGCCAAAAACTGATGCGCCACGGGGACCACCCGGAGTGCGGTAGTAAGTTCCGTGTGGCCCGAAAGCACGATGCGCACAACGTGAGGATACAGTTCCCGCACCTGGCAAAGCAGGGTAGCTCCATCAATGCCTGGCATTCGCATGTCGGAGACAATCACATCAAAAGGGGCGGCTTCCATCAGCGCCAGCGCCGCCTCGCCCCCGGGGGCGAAGGCCATCTCCCACTCATGGCGCTGGGCGCGTAGCATCCGGCGCAGCCCGTCCAAAATCCTTTGTTCGTCATCTACGAAAAGCACACGCCTCATGGCGCCTCGCTTATTTGGGCCGTCTTCCTGGATCGACGGGTGAGCGGAAGTCGAGCCGGAACCCAAAATCTCCGAGATGGAAACCCTTGCCGCAGCTCCAATAATGCCCTGCCTCCCCAACCTCTTCTATCGGCCGAACCGGCAACAAACTTTGAGCGGATCAGCGATCAACCATTAGGGCTCAGTGGTCAGCTCGAGCTGTCAGGCCTGCGCTTCGAGGATTCAGAATACCGTCTCACGTCTTACTTCTCCTGTCTCGTTCTTCTAACTCTATTCATTTCATCAACATAATGGAGAGAATGGTTTAACTCGCGTGTTTTCATCAACATGATGGAGAGCCGAAAAACCGACATTTTTTCTATATGTGTTTTCAATAACTTACAGAATATCGGTTTCATTTTTTAATTCCCCTTTTCCTTCGTGACCTTGGCCAGCGAAGATAAGCTAACAACTTTAGTTTCAATAATATAGATTTTTACACAATTTTGGCTCATCATGGCTAATTCCTTTTGTTTCTATTACATCATGGAGAGCCGCGCCCGTTTTTTCTCCCCGGCTCCGGCATTTCAAGCTAACTGTTTTCATTTGAATGGGATAAATCTTTCGGACATTCTGACTCTAAACTGCTAACCCCTTTCATTTCTGGTACATCATGGAGAGCCGCTCTTTCCCCTAACGCTTCGATCTGACGCCCATAGCGTTCAATTCTCAGCACCAGGTTGATGAGGCGACGGACTTCCCGCATGTTGACATCCTGCGTTCGGCGCATCAGCAAGGCCTCGGCGTGGCTGGGGTCGATTTCCGCGGCTAGTTCGTAAGGCGAAGGACCGGCTCTAGCGACTCCTTCAGGAGGGTCCTACGCTGCACCTCACAAGCCGCCGCCTGCCGGCTCAGGATATTCCGCAAGAGTTTGCGCGCCCGCCGCTCACTGCCTTTCGCTCTCTGAATTCCGCCGGCGGCTTGTCGATCTCTGCGGCCTAGGATGTCCGCCAGCCGGCGGCAGCCTTTGACGATAGCACACACCACTAGTCTTTGTCAAGACAAAAGTTGTAGTATCATACATTATTTTACAAATTATGACAGTAAGTCAGAAACTCTGCCGGTACACGAAGGGAGATACCTTTGGGAGGGCGCCTTCGGGCCACCGACTGGTGCCCTCGAGCTCTTCCATCGCGGCCTGAGGGGAACCCCGTTGGAAAAGCCGCAGGGCCGAATAGCGGGCCCTGCGCTACGGTCGCTCCTTGCTGCACTTCCCTGGATCGATGGGTAAGCGGACGTAGAAAGTCGTTCCCTTGTCCACCTCACTCTCAAACGTTAATGTCCCTTTGTGCCGGTCGACCACCACGGAGCGGGCAATTGCCAGCCCCTGACCGGTTCCACGTCCCACTTCCTTGGTCGTGAAGAAGGGATCGAAGATCTTGGCGCGATGGGCCTCGGGAATACCGCAACCGGTATCAGCGATGCTCACACATATCGTTTCACCTTCCGAAAGTGTGCGAACCCGGATCGTGCCTCTCTCCGCCGTTCCCCTCACTTTCTCGTCGATGGCATGGGCGGCGTTCACCAGAAGGTTGAGGAAAACCTGGTTTATATCACCGATATTGCAGACCACCATGGGCAAGTCGCCGAATTCCGTCTCTACATCGGCCACATACTTCAACTCATTGCGCGCCACCGTGAGGGTACTGAGGATTGCATGGTTGAGGTCGGCCGCAGCCATCTCTTTGCCCTCGGGGTGAGCGAATTCTTTCATGGCGCGCACGATGGTCGCCACCCGCGTCACGCCGTCTAGAGTTTGCGTCAAGGCCTTGGGGATTTCTTCCAACGTGTAGGCGCAGTCAGATTCCTTCTCAACATTTTCCACTTCCTCCAACAGCCCAGGGCTGACGGAGCCGAAGCTCGCAGCGTCGCGGAGTTCCTTGTATTTGGCGAGCAGGGTTTGCAACCCCGCGAAAGACTCCTGGACGAAGCGCGTGTTATCACCCACGAATTGAATGGGAGTATTGATCTCGTGGGCAATGCCCGATGCCAGGCGGCCTACCGATTCCAGTTTTTGCGCGTGGCGAAGCTCGAGTTCCGCCTCGTCCCGTCCGGTGATGTCGCGCGCAATGCCCTGCACGCCTACGGGTTTGCCGCCCTTGTAGATCAGCCGGGGTTTCACCGCCAGCATCACCTGCCGGCCGCCCTTCGTGGTCACCTCCACTTCGAGGGTGAAGTCCGTTCCACCCGCCAGGAGCCGCTCACGTCCAACCTTGATCCGTTCCCAATGCTTGGGAACAACCAGTTGCTCCAAAGTGAGATGGGTGATTTCCTCGGCTGTAAATCCCAGGACTTGCTGCCCCACTCGGTTAAGAGATGTCAAGCGTGTGTCCAGACCGGTGGTATAAACAATATCGCTGGCGTTTTCAAAAAGTTCGCGATATCGCTCCTCGGAAGCGCGGAGGGTTTCCTCGGCCTGCTTGCTGGATGTGATATCGGAGAGTAAACCGTCAGCGTACCGCATGCCGTTTTTCTCGTAAGTCGCCACGGCCCGGTCGTGAACCCAGATCCATTCTCCATCCTTGCGGCGCACACGGCACTCCACATCGTAGGGGTCGCCCTTGACGAAGAGAGCTTCCAGTGCCTTTCTCACCCTGCCAGCCTCTTCGGGGTGGATGCTTTCAACGAACGCTGCAGCGCCCCGTCGATAGATTTCTTCCAGTTGGAAGCCGCTCAGTCTTTCAATATTGGGGCTAATGAAAGCAAATCGCATGTCGGCGCCCACCGTCCAAATGACGTCGGGGATATTGGAAACGAGCGAGCGGTACTTCTCCTCACTCTCCCGGATCTTTTCCTCCGCCTCCATGCGCTCGGTAATGTCACGGCCGATCCCCACGAGGCCCGTAACGCACCCTTGGGCGTCCCGAACAGGCACCTTGCTGGTCGAAAACCCGCGGTATTGCCCATCAGGTTGACGCACCCTCTCGATTCGACCAATGAGCGGCTGTCCGGTCTCGAAAACCTGCCGTTCATCCCGGAAATAAACCTCGGCGTCTTCCTCAGGGAAAAAATCGAAATCCGTCTTACCCACCGCTTGACGTGTATCGCTCAATCCCAACATCTTGGCGTGCGCCCGATTGGTTCGCAATAATCGACTCTGGCGATCCTTATAGAAAATAAAATCGGGAAGGTTATCCATCACGGTGCCCAACAGATCTCGCTCGTGGGCCAATTCCTCAACCAGGCGCGCCAGCTCCTGCGCGTGTTCCTCCTGAGCGGCCTTGGAGACTTCCAGATCTTCCGCATACCTCACCAGGTCGGACTCTGCCCGCATCCGGTCCGTGATGTCCTGATACAGGGCCAGGACACCCCGCAGGTCGCCGTCGATTACCAGGGGGACCCCAAAAATTTCCACGTCCACGAGGGTGCCGTTTTTGCGACGCCGGCGAGTGGTTGCATACGCGCCGCCCCCACCCAAGCACAGGGCACTAAGGGACCTCGCTTCTGAAGCCAGTTCCGGCGGAACAAGGATGTCGTCCAGTTTGGCGCCTTGGATCTCCCCGCGCGAGTAGAGAAAGAGCTTTTCAAACTTGGAGTTGGACATCTGAATGTGCCCCTCGGTGTCGAGGACCACGATGCCCAACGGGCTGATTTCGAAAAGGGTGTTGAGGTAAACGGTGCGCTCTTCGAGGGCTCGCTCCGCTCGCCGCCGCTCGGTGACATCCTGCTTGACAGTTACAAAATGGGTGAGATTCCCATTGGCATCTCGCACGGGAGTTATGGTCGTGTTATCGGTGTAAAGGGTCCCATCCTTTCGCCGGTTGACCAATTCTCCCGTCCAAACCTCTCCGGCAAGAATCGTCTGCCAAAGGTGGCGGTAGAACTCCTGGCTTTGCTCCCCGGACTTGAGAATCCGCAAGGTCTGGCCGAGAACCTCCCCGGCAGAATACCCCGTCAAGCCGGTAAAGGCGGGATTGACCCAAAGGATTTGACCTTTTTGATCGGTAATGACAATACCATTGGCGGCGGCCTTGAGCGCCGTAACTTGCAGGTTGAGTTGCCACTCAGCCTCCTTGCGCTGGGTAATATCGACGACGGTGCCGTCCAGGGATGCGCCGTCTTCGCCCTTCGGCCCGGTCTTTTGGATGTTGATCAGCACCCAAACCGGCTTGCCATCTTTGCGCTGGAAGCGAGCCTCGTAATTGCTCAGGCTTTCTTGTTCGCCGAGCTTGGCAATCATCCGCGCCCGGTTACTCGCATCATCCCAGAATTGGCCGACATCAGCGCCGATCAATTCCTGGGGAAAATCGTAGCCCAACATGCGGGCCATCGATTCATTGCAGTCCAGGATTCGACCCTCCGGCGTGGCGCGCAACACGCCGGCCAGATTGCGCTCGAAGAGGAGCCGGTAGCGATTTTCGGAAACCCTTAGCGCCTCTTCCGCCTGGACGCGTCCCGTCACATCCTGGGCCGTCCAGCGGATGATGGGTTCCTTCCCTTCCTGCCGGCGTAAGGTGTTGCGGTACTCGACGATTTTTCTCTTGCCGCTGGGGTTGGCGAGCACCATTAAACCCTCGGCATGACCCCGCGCGAGGATGGTTGTGAGGTAATCCGCAAACTCGCCGAGGAGTTCGGGAGGGACAAAGTCCGCCAGCGGGCGCCCCACCAACGCTTCGGCGGTGGGACTCTCCAAATAGTTGGCGGCGGAACGGTTGACGTTCAAGATCCGGCCTTGCGTATCATGCGCACCGATTAAGAGGGAACTGGATTCCACCCAGTCACGGTAACGGTCTTCGCTCTCGCGCAGCGCTTCCTCCGCCCGCCTGCGCGCGGTAACGTCCTGGGAAACAGAAAGAACTGCTCGTCGTCCCCGAAAATCCAAGACTCGGAAATCAGTCTCCACCTCAACGAGGCTTCCGTCCTTAAGTCGATAGCGTCCCTCACTGCGCTCGAGGGACTTGAATCGCAGCGCCTCAAGCCTGGAAACTGCCTGACCGGCGAATTCCGGCGCCACCAGGTCAGTAACTCGCATCTTGAGGAAGTCGTTGCGGGAGTAACCGCTCGCGGACGCCGCCGCGTCATTGACCTCCAGGTATTGCAAAGTTTCCGCATCGAATAAAAAGGTGGGTAGGGGAATAGAAGCAAACAGCGAGCGGAAATGCTCCTCGGCCTCCCCTAAGGTTTGTTCAGCTTGCTTGCGGGCCGTGATGTCGCGGTATCCCCACACTCTTCCCACGCTCTTTCCCTTGATCCGCTGGGGTTCCGAATGACGCTCGAAGGCTCGTCCATCTTTGCAGGCAATGAAGTCGTCGATCTGGGCCTCACGATCCCCGCTGATTTGCCGGGCTCGGGAGAGGAAGGCGTCCGGATCCTCCAGACGGACCGCAAGGAAGTTGAGCACCGACAGGTGGTCACCCGATTCCACTACGGATTGCGGAATCGCCCACATCTGCGCGAATTTCTGATTGTACGTAACGATTCGGCCGGAGGAATTTACCACCACAATCCCGTCGGCCGTGGATTCCAGGGTGGCGCGGAGGGTCTCCGTTTGTTCCTCCACCCGCTTCCGCAAAAGCGCCACCCACGTCGCGCTCCCAAGGAGGATGGCGGCGAGGACTACCAGGAGGCTGGCGATTCGGCTGACCGTCCACCAGGAGGTGCGCTCGATAATGATGATGTCCTGGGGGGACCGTAGCAAGATTCGAAAGGCCGTCGGGTCCGGATATTCCGGGGTTTCGATCGACAAAACGCCGGTTATCTCCAGGAGGCTGCCAACAGTTATGGCCTCCGTCACGGCCACGGCCGCACTGCTTTCGAGGCGTGCCGAATACGTAAGATCGCCCATTTGGAGGGCCAGGACAAGGTTTTTATCCTGGATCGATTTGTCGATCAGTCGGCCTCGAATCTTGACGAGCTCCGCATCATGGCCGCCAGTCAGGCTCGTGGCGTGGGTCAAGTCCACTGGCGGTGGCAACGTACCCCGGCCTATTTTCCGAAGTATCGCATCTTCGAGGACAGGCTCATACTTGCCGGAAATGGGGAACCCCATCAGATCCACACGGTCTCCCGGCTCGACGTCGGTGTTTTGTGTGCTCTCGACCATGACCCCGCCCGACTTGTCCTGGACGAAAACACGTCCGCCCGGCAGGTCAAGAGTCACAGTCCCCTGTACCCGAATCCGGTGGCCCGAGGCTCGACTTGGCGTGAACTGCATCAGGCTGTCCATGGGGGAAATCACGAGCTCATCGGGGCTGGTGCCCGCTCTTTCCTCAACGCGCACCTGCTCCATTTTCGGAACAAAAAGGTGCACGGCAACCAACTGCCGCTTTTCGTTGGATTCGGTTCCACAAACACCACGGACAACGACAGCCTTATCGACAAGGTCCTGGTAATTGGTCCCCTTCGGAGAATCACCGATCCAGGCGTCGAACTTTCTGCCGTCCGCCGCGATTTCCAGCACGAGAGAAGGGGTTGCTTCGCGCAAGTCGGGTTTAATCCATTGCCCGAGCCCAACGGAATGAACAATCCCGCGTACCTCCACCCATTGGCTGTCTTCTCCCCCGGCAAAGAGCTCTTCCAGGGTAAAGCGATGAGCACTGGGTAGACGTGTCGGGCCCAGAACCTGAACCTGGGGTTGGTCGACGACAGGGGCGAAATCTCCCGGTGCCGTTCTGCCATGAATCTCCGCCAAGTCGCCCGCGCGGACCTTCGCCAGCGACGGACTCCCCCAGAGGAAGATGCCGGCCGTGGAATCCTGAAGGAAGGTCACGCCCCACTCGGGCACGCTATAGGTGATGACTCCACGCAGTTTTACCGGATACTTCAGCCGGGATTGCTCAACCGGAAGTCTGCGGATTTGTGCGACCTGCGTCAAAACAGGTAGATTGCCCGGCGCGGGGGTTCTAGAGGCGGCGAGTATTTCGCTCGCCGCCAGCATCGAGAGCACGGCGGCCAGAATCACTCTGACCACCGTTTCGCCCCTGTAGAAGGCGGCCCACGAATGTCCGTCCGCTATGGGCATCGGGTTTGAACACTCATCCGCGGCCCCGCCAGCGTCAACCACCAGAACACTAACGGGCCAGGAGGCGGCTGCGGCAGATGGGTTGCTGCCGGGTTCAATTCCGGTTTTTCCCACAATACTCATGCGGCCTCTCGGCGGGGGATTGTGCAACGGCCACGGTGCGGCGAAGACACGCAGAAACAGCAGAGCCCGCCCTTTGACGGAGGGCACTTGGCCCCCATTTCACTTCCATCCGTTTCTATCGGTAGTTGTGCCTCGCAACATAAGGCATTCCCGCCGCGTGAGCAGGTTCTTAGGTGGAAGTACCGTGCGGGAAAGGTCGCTGGTCAGGTATCGCAAAGAATGCCGCGAAGTAAGGAATCGTAGAGCTTCTGTTCTCTAGGTCCGCAGCTCGTCTGGGGTGCTGTGGAAATGCGCGTATGTTCAGAAAAAGGTCGAATGCTAGGGAAAAGCCGCGGACCTCGAGAACAGATCCACGCTAAGTTTGATCGCCGAAAGGTTGATTGGGGCGGAGAATTATACCCGGTTCTGCTCAAAGCGGAAAAAAAGCGACTGCTTTGAGACCGGCGCTGCGCGCTCCACCAGCTCTGCTCGTTGCTTGTCGCTGAGGGGAGTGAATTCGCGCGCGAGTTGCACGTTCTCCTCGAGCTGGGCAATCGAATCGCAGCCAACGATGACCGTGCTCACCGGATGCGACAAGGTATAGTACATCGCCTCGCGCATTTGCAGGGTGCCGGGCGTGGGCGCCAGGACCATGCCTTCCCAGGAGTGTTGCTGCTTCTCGAGCGGCGGCGGAGTCCAGGTGGAGAGGAGGCGTCCGCGCGCGGGCACTTTCATTCCGATGATGCCCATCTGCCGTTCCAAGGCGAGCGGTAGCAGTGCTTCGCTGAAGCTATAGTGATGCGGGTCGGCGGCGTTCATCGCCATCAGGATGGTGTCGAAGGGATACCGCCGGATGCCTTCCATCAACGCGTCGGGCCGGTAATGCCCAATCAGCCCGAAAAAGCGCACCACCTTCTGTTCCTTCATTTCCAGCAGGGCTTCCATGGCGCCGCCCTTGGCGAATACCGCGTCCACGTTCGCCACAAGACCGATATCGTGGAGTTGCCACAAATCAACATGATCGGTGCGCAGCAGCTTGAGCGACTTCTCGATCATGCGCATCGAGCCCTCGCGCGTCCGCTCCTTGGTTTTTGTCGCCAGGAAGGCCTCCGCGCGCCTTCGCTGCATGACTTGCCCGACGTACTGCTCGCTCCAACGATCCGGGCCGCCATAGATCGACGACGTATCGATGTAGTTCACTCCCAGGTCGAGGGCGCGATCGATGATCGGGACGGCCACGTCGGCATTGTTCGGCCGCTCGACCGCAGCTTGGCCGCCCAAGCTGAAGATGCCAACCCGGTAGCCGGTCTTTCCCAGGTTGCGCGTCGGCATCGAATCCGTGGTCTTCGGGTTCACCGGCAGCCCAGGGAGCGATTCCGCCGAATCCGCCCTGGAGGTTGGCGCGAGCAAAGCGCCGGTGGCCACGACGCCTGCCTTCAAAAAGTCCCGCCGGTCCCGCCTTCGCGGCAACTCGCGCTCATGCTCGCTCATCACGTCCTCCTCAGGGCGTCTCGTAGGGGTGCCCTTACGAGACGCGATTGCGTGCGGCTTTGCCGCGCCAAGCCCCCAAAGTATGCACCGAATACCCCCCGGGGATGTAGAATTATTCTTGCTCCACTTCTTAGGGGTGTCCCAGGCAAGGCTTTAGTCTTACAAATTCTTCATAAGGAGAGTCATTATGGCGAAGATGAAGGTGGCGCAAGTACCCCGGCCGGGAGGGCCGATTGAGCTGGTGGAACGAGAGGTGCCTCAGCCGGGCTTCGGGGAAGTTCGTGTTCGCGTGCAGGCGTGTGGCATCTGCCACAGCGATGTGTACACGAAGGAAGGCCAATGGCCGGGCATCCAATATCCGCGGGTGCCCGGACACGAAATTGCCGGAGTCGTTGACGAGGTCGGTTCGGGAGTGGTCGGCTGGAAAGAGGGCCAGCGGGTCGGTGTGGGATGGTATGGCGGCCACTGTGGTCATTGCCGCGCATGCCGGCGGGGAGAATTCATCAACTGCGAAACCCTTCCCGTGCCGGGGATTAACTACGACGGCGGCTACGAGGAATACATGGTGGCGCCTGCGGATGCCTTGGCGCTCATGCCGGAGGGTATCTCCGCGGAAGAGGCCGCTCCATTGCTTTGCGCCGGCATTACCACCTTTAACGCCTTGCGGCATAGCGGCGCGGGCCCCGGCGACCTGGTAGCGATCCAAGGGGTCGGCGGACTGGGGCACTTGGGAATTCAGTTTGCCAATAAGTTTGGATATAACGTGGCCGCGGTCAGCCGCGGTGCGGAAAATGCCGCCCTGGCGCGAAAGCTGGGCGCTCACCATTACATCGACAGCCAAGCCTCCAACCCAGTGGAAGAATTAAAAAAGTTGGGCGGTGCGCGCGTAATCCTGACCACCGCGCCCAGCGGCCGCGCCATGACTGCACTCATTGATGGCCTGGGAACGAACGGCAAGATGGTGGTTGTTGGCGCAAGTATGGACCCCATTGAGGTAACGCCCATCCAGCTCATCAGGGGCGGCAGGAGCCTTCAGGGCTGGGCTTCCGGCACGTCCGCAGATTCCGAGGATACGCTCAATTTCTCCGTCCTTACCGGCGTGCGGCCCATGATCGAAAAGTTTCCCTTATCCCGCGTTGCCGAGGCTTATGAGAGGATGATGAGCGGCAAGGCGGAGTATCGCGTGGTCCTGACAATGTCCTAGGAGAGATTTTGACCGACAAGAGAAAGCGCAGCAGGCGGCGGGAGAGCCGGACGCACATGGATCGTCGGATCGGCGACCGTAGGGCTGGCGGCATCCCGCCCGCGCCCGATACGCCTGCCAAGCACGACACTGGTAAACGCCGGCGGAAGGCCGATCACAGGGCGCCTTCATTAACTGTTATTACGAAAACGCCGCGTAAGTCTCCCGTAAAACCTCGACACGCGTGAATGAGGGACAGGGCGGCGCTCGGACCTCGCCGCCCTGGAGCCTTTCCCCCAATTCGCCCACAGCCGTCCGCGAACCTTGATGACACTCCCATACTTGAGTATGATGAGCACCGTTTTTTGGCGCCAATCAAATTGGTGTCGGCGAGTGCTTTGCGAGCATTGCTCCCTCGGGAAGAGGCCGCGCGTGGCCAAGCCGGGTCCGGAGGCGCCTCTTACACGTGAAACCGCAAGTGTTCTTGCAAAGGTGGCCCATGATAAAGCGAAGATTCATTCCTGCACTACTTTCCCTTGGTTTATTGTTTGTGACCGTAGGTGGCGCCGTCCGGGCGGCCGAGAAACCGGCGGAGGTCACGGTGGATTGGGCCAAAGTCGTGCGGGTCTCTAAGACGGCCCCCACGCTCCAGGTGGTAGTGAATCCTCCGCTACGCCGCGGTGCAACGCTCCACGATCCTGCCTTCCGCGCCTTGCACGACCTGGGGTGTGACGTCGTGCGCTACGTTCCCTGGCTGCCTTACCCCAAGCTGGGCGTCGCGGAAATGGAGCCGCCCAAGGACGGAAAGACGTTCTGGGATTTTTCCCTGATTGACCCCATGACCGTGGACTTCCTCGAAGCGACCTCCGGGCATTCGGTGATGCTGAATTTCAGCACTATCCCTCAGTGGATGTTCAAGATGCCTAAACCCGTGCCCTACCCGGAGGACCCCAACCAGGTCACCTGGGACTACGAACAGGGGACGGAGTTGCGCGATCCCAGCATGAAGGAGCTGGCCGACTATTACTCGCGCTTGGTCAGTTGGTATACGCTGGGCGGCTTCAAAGATGAATACGGCGTCGAGCACAAATCTGGCCACCACTATAAGGTGGATTACTGGGAGGTCTTCAACGAGGTCGATTTCGAGCACTCGATGACCCCCCAGCAATACACCGAGCGTTATGACGCCGTGGTGGAGGCTCTGCACCGGGTTGCGCCACACATGAAGTTCGCGGGATTGGCATTGGCGGGGCCGTCGCAAAGTCCCGAGTATTTTGAATACTTCCTCAATCACGCCCATCACAAGGCTGGAATCCCGCTGGACATGATCACATTTCATTTCTACGCGAATCCCGCCGGGGACGAGACCCCCGACGTCCAGCAGTACACCTTCTTTGACCAGGCAGACCACTTTATTGACTCGGTGCGCTACGTCGAGACGATGCGCAAGCGTCTTTCACCCGGCACCCAGATCGACATCAACGAGCAAGGGTCCATCGAAGCGGATGATAACCGCAGCGGTCCGATATTAATTCCGAATTCCTATTGGAACCTCTCCGGCGCGCTGTACGCATACGTATACGGCGAACTGGCCTCATTGGGCAGCGAATACGACGGCGAATCGCAGCTTGTCGGTTATCCTACGCAGTTTCCGTCGGTGTCGATGGTGGACTCGGTAACGGGGCAGCCCAATGCCCGCTACTGGGTGCTCAAACTGTTTCATGATAACTTCGGCCCCGGAGACAAGCTTGTGGAGACGCACCTCAACTTGCCCTACGTATACGCAAGGGGATTTGTCACTCGCGACGGCGCGCACAAGGTGTTGCTGGTGAATAAACGCGACCGGCCCTTTGTGGTGGCCGTCCCCGGCGCCGCCGGTGGCCATGTGGACGTCGTTGACCAACAGACGGCTTTCCAGCCGCCCGCGGGTGGTCAACTCCGCAGCGACGAAGTCTCCTTGGGCGGCTTGGCGGTGGCAGTGGTGACGCTCGCGAAATAGGAGGAAAAAATGCCGCGGGTAGCTTTTCGGCTACGGCTACGGCCGGGTGTGGTGGAAGAATATGAAACGGCCCATCAGCACGTGTGGCCCGAGCTTCTGGCTAAAATGAAAGAAGTGGGCATCTCCCACTATTCTATCTTCCGCCGGGGGTTGGACCTGTTTCTTGTAATGACTGTGGAAGACTTCGACCGCGCATGGAAAATCCTG
>Ga0181520_10006636_pt1 | contig 17553 bp, 8 predicted proteins | sample PEATcosm2014_Bin_29_FD_132451 | JGI IMG/M metagenome (GOLD analysis project Ga0181520, IMG submission 132451) | Peatland microbial communities from MTU Mesocosm Facility, Houghton, MI, USA - PEATcosm2014_Bin02_30_metaG | ecosystem: Environmental > Terrestrial > Soil > Wetlands > Peat | place... | reverse complement strand
CCACTAAAAATCTAAATAAAATAATAAATTCTCTATAATGACTTATAAATAAGAAATTGAATACTTTATTTGATAGACTTAAACAGAAATATGCATCACTACCGTGTATGTTATATTTAGCATGACAGACTCTTGCAGCACAGATATCAATCAACAATTAAATCTATCAACTAACTTATGACGAAAACCTATTATAGATTTCCTATGGGGAAAAGTTTTTAATAAATATTAAAATTTTTAATAACTGACTATCAAATATATTATAAGCCTTTCAAGTTGCATTGAATTCCAATGTAAAAATAACCGTTTTCTATAGTACGGCGTAATAAAAAACATCCTCTTAACTTCAATATAAAGAATTTTTGTTTCATACACTAACCCCGTAAAATGGTACGCGGTCCTACATTCGCAATTAAATTCAAGTTATAGTTATTTTGTATTAAGCAGGTTTTTCAGACTATAAAGGAATCAGATAAACAACAAACATAACCGACCTATATTGATGGCTGACTACTTATTATAATAATTTACGAGTATTTATTAATGCTGAACAGTTAAAGCAGACAATTTTAAAGAAAATGTTAAACAAGGATTTTAATATGTAATAAATTCATTAATAATTATTTTTTATCTACTGCAATTAAAAAATCCTATTGCTTTTTTGCAATGTATCAAGCCCTATTCGATTTGACAAGTCTGTTCATTTTAAAGACCATGTTTCATTTATTAGCCATATAAAATATACATTATTTCCAACGTGGATAGATAATATAATCAATTACTTAACACGGTAATAATTACCGGTAATATTTATATTTAAGTTTTTTAATTCAATAAAATGCTTTATTTACAATAAAATCAAAATAAAAATTTTTGGCATGTTTTTTACTCTAAATATATAGTAAAAATGGATGTCGTAAAAATAACAACACCATGTAAAAAAATAAATTGCTTAAACCATGATAATATTTTACAAAGAAATGAGGAGTTTTAAAAATGGGTCAACAACAAATTCTTTTAATCGTTCTTGGCGTTATAATAGTTGGTATTGCTATAGTAGTCGGGATAAACTTATTTAACGCAAATTCTATTTCGAGTGACAGAGATGCTATAGTTAGCGATCTTAATAATTTAGCTGCTATAGCCCATGAATATTATAGTAAACCTACAGCAATGGGCGGCGGCGGACAATCATTCGCCAGTTTTACCATGCCTACTGGTTTATCATCAAATGCAAATGGTTCATATAGTATTTCGACAGCTGGATCAGCCACAGGAATTCAATTTACAAGTGTAGGAACTCAAATAGTTTCGGGTTCTAATTATGTTACAGAGACTATGAATGTTAAAGTTCCACCTTTAGTAGACTCTGTTGCTGTTGTTTATTAATATTTTGTTAAAATAAATTGACGTTCCACCAAAACTTTTTTTATAGAATGATCTGAGAGCTACTTCTTTAGCTCTCCGGTTAACAAAGCATTTGTAATTTTGTTTTTGATTTTTTTACCGGAAGATATTTCTATTCGATATTATTATAGGATGGGCAGATAAGCTCTTTAACCTTGACCAGCCTTCTATGATCATATCGAAGGACAGACCAATAAGCTTGATTGGAAACCGATGGGTAAAGTTTTTCCCAAAGCATAGCATTTCCTTCATCCTGATGATCGGAATGAAACATAATTATTACACTCAATTGTTGTTAACACAGTAAATTATAAAGTGAACTTGCATGTGTCTTTATTACAATTTATGATTGGTTATAATTTTTAATTATTTGTCAGAGTCTAAAAGTATTCCCACAAATTCATCCAAAGCTTTTATAGTATGCAGCAATATTTTTTTAACTTTGGATTAAAAATTTGATATTGAAGAAATACGAACTCTCTGAGTTCGAGAGTTCGAACCTTCGGCTAGACGTGTACCCCCGAGAGGATTCGAACCTCCGACCAAAAGTTTAGGAAACTTCTGCTCTGTCCATACTGAGCTACGGGGGCATAATAGTTTATTTATTTACTCCAATCAAATGTTTAGTCCTGAATGCTTTCGGAATGCTCTGTCTCTACCATAGCAGACTGTCGCAAATTGCCCCAACTTTTAAGTCGGGGCAATTAAAAATATGTTTTGTTATTCAACAGCCTGAATAGGTTGACAAACATACTGAACGGCAAAAAACAATACAAATCAGGAAGTACATGAACAAATCTAATTTTTATGTATCCATTGTAAAAATAGTTAACTTTTATCTTTTCTGAAAGGGGAAATAGCTAAAAGGATAAAACGAAATTATTGTTTTTAAATAATAACGTTATGGAACTAAATTTTCGGGTTTTTTAAAGTCTTTTATCCAATCTTCATGCGGATATAATGCCGGCACGGCAAGAATCTTTCCTCCGAATCCTATATATCTAAAAGTAAGCATTTCTATTGGGGTAACTTTCAGATCATTCAGCCTATCCAGGTATAACTTTACGTTTTGTTCTTCCGCCACCCTGGCAATATATTTATTAAGAGCGTCCCTTTTAGATTTTGCAAGCAGCATATCCCGGGCGGCCTGGATACTATTTGCAACTGTTGTTTGAGATATTGGAATCTTTTTATCTATCACTCTGAAAATTGTAAAAACACTATCAATATAGACAGGTCCGTAAATACTTCCGTTTTTTAATTCAGCTAGGACTGCGCCAAGTTCGCCAAGCTGAGAAGCAAACACCCAGGCTGAACCGGTAGTATCTGCTGTATTCTCTTTAATTTTATTTAGTTTATTCAATTCTTCAGCGGCTTCATCAATATTCTTTATGCGAAATATTTGAAGTTGCAGCTTGACTTCTTTTAAGACTTCATCTTTATGGTTTTCAAAAAAATCAGTTACCTGCTGGGGGGTAACTTTTACAGTATCGGTAATCTGCTCTGCCAATTTAGTAGATCGGAAAGCATCAAGAAACAATTGAACATTATATTTAACTTCGCCGGAGTTTTCAAGTCCCAGCTTTAAGGCTCGTTGTTCAAGGAAATAGTTTTGTGCAATAAATCTTAATGAAGAATGTAAAGATTCCGTAATTACGGCTAAAGTAGTATCCTTTGGTGCAAATCCGGACAGCGGAAGTTGATCGAATATGTATTCCAAGTTCAATTCCCCGCCTTCAAACAGCATTATATTAGATGAAAGCTGAGAATTGAATTTATTTTTTAACATCATAATTTCGAGCGAATTTAAATAATAATAAGGTTCATAGCTTGGCGGATGATGAGTTGAAATTAGTTCTTTTATTGAATATACAAGCGGTCTGAATATATCATAATTTATTTTTACATCAATACCCTTCATTACAGACAATAAATATTTATAACCAAGTTCTATTTCTTTGCGTCCTTCTATTATTTTACGAACCAACTCCGCCCTGTCAACAAACGACGCACCGGTAAATTTTTTATTAAGACCCTTGTATAAAATTTTAAATATCACCCATCCATCATCTGTGAATGTAGGTTTTGAAACAAAACCTGAATCATAGCCGAAGAATGATTTTTCAATTTTTTCGCTTGATTCACCATATCCGATTTGAAGAGTATCATGGTTAACATGCAAGCTGTCAACGACCCGGTAAATATTACTATTGTACTTTCCGTTAACTGTTTTAAAAAATATTTTTGCATCAGAACTATCAGGCATATAAAATGCATCCACCACATAATAATAACTTGATAATTTTATACCACCCGATATTTCAAACTTACTTATTTTTACCTTTGGCAATACTTCTATTCTATATAAAGCATCTCTAAGAAATATGCTTTCCATTTGTTTTTTAATTTGTTCTTCACCCTGGAATGTCTGCTGCGCTGCTGCCGAATTTGATAAAAGCTTTTCAGCAACCATCGATTGAAGAAAACCCCGTTTAGCATCGTAAAGGTTATCGTTAAGATCTTTTCCCGGGTATACGGTCAGCTCGAATCTATTTTCAAAATCGTCACCGGTAATGGGCATTCCGTTTACAACCGCCAAAGTATCATTCTCTTCAAAACCAAGTGAATCTGAGAAAGGAATTACAATAGATAAAGTTATAACTAAAATTATGAAAATGAGCGGTTTTGATTTCATCAATAGTACTTTCGCTTATAATAAAATAATTAGCCGGGTTACTAAGAAAACACTTAATAACCCGGCGTATTGATTTAATAATTTACTATAAGGACAAATGTTGTTATTTCATCAGGAGCATCTTTTTAGCTTCAGAGAACTGACCTGCTTGTAAACGATAAAAATAAACGCCGCTTGCAAGTCTTGAAGCATTAAAATTAGCTATGTAAGAGCCTGCTTTCTGGAATCCCTGGAAAACTGTCGCAACTTCCTGACCAAGTATATTGTATATTTTCAGAGTCACATTACCACTGTTAGGAAGATCGTAGCTAATGTTAGTACTCGGGTTGAATGGATTCGGATAATTCTGGCTCAACATATACTTTTTGGGCAATAAATTAGTTTTCTGTTGAACGACGCCAGTTGCCTGATCTCCAAACTTATTGACAACAACAGCATGACCACCGCTAAGATTTAAATTGAGAGTATGATTTAATGCATACGCTGCTTCATTATCCATATAAGAAGCGCCGCCATTTAAGGTATCTACACCACTAAAATCAGCTCCGTATTTATAGAACACCGGTGATATTGAACCTGCTGGAAATACTAAAATAACAGAATAAATTCCATCATTAGCTGTTACATCACCATGGGCAGCAGAGCCATCATCATATAATTTAATTAATGCGCCGCCGGAAACAGTATCCGAAAACAGCCAATTAGAGGGCCATGTTAATGGAGAAACGCTTCCGCCAATCCATACACTCTTTAATCCTGTAATTAAAGAATTATGATACTTCTCACGAGCGCCATTCATATTAACCTGGAATGTAATTGTATCTGCTCCAGTAGATGTTCCTCCAAGTATAATAACCGGCGCTATAGGACCAACCGTGGTATCTGCCGAAGGGAAAATCAAAACACGATTGTTGGCAATATTTTCCCATCCGGTATTAGCAAAATTACTTTGGGGGTCACAATGATATTTCCAATTTATTGTAGAACCGACAGTTCCGGTAAATGAAAGAGTAACTTTAAACAAAGCCGGGTTTGACAGATCCTGCGTTAAATTAGCGCCGGGACCCCAATTCAAAGGAGGTGTATCTCCTCTAACTTCGATCGAATCTACAGCAGGATTATAACCATTGTTCAATAAAGAGGTCATATCAGCTTCAAATGTTATATTGACTGTGGCTATAGTTCCTGTAGAACTTTTATCGCTAAAATAAACAAGCGGTATTATCTGATTTGCAGCCGTAGTTATACTGTCGGAACGATTGTTACCGCTGGCAGTATTTTCCCATTGATCACCTTGTCCTGGAACGAGAACAACAAATTTATAATTAATTTTTCCTCCCTGTGCTAAAAAATCGGCTGTCTTTAATGAATCTGCCGGAAATGGAATTGTAAGAGTATATATAGAATCATTTGCCTTACTCGGTGACAGTAAAAAATAAGCACCGCTCCAATTGCCTTGTCCCAGATAGCTTTCAAAATCCCCTCTGACAACTACGCTATCTTGTGCAGGAATAAAATTCCCAAGCTGCATTTGTATACCCATATCCACCTGGAACATTACACTATCGACAGAAGAATTAGCAAAAATCTTGCTAAACGGCAAAGCCATTAAGACAATAAATGCTAATGCAGTAATTCGTTTTAACATAACCTAGCTCCTTTTTTTGTAATTAATTTATGAATTATATAGCCCTGAATAATTCCCGAACTCTTTTTCAGATATCACCTCCTTAAAGAAAGATATAGCATCACTTAATGCAATTTTAGGAAAATAATTTTTAAATTTGTAATAAATCATAATCTTTTAAATAATTAAAGACTTATAGACAGAGCAAATTTTTGAATATTTTCCAATCTGCCGTAGTTTTCATATGCATAATCAACCTTTAATGAAAGGTTATAGTTAATATCGTAAGAAAAGCCGAACCCAAAAGTTAAACCTTCTTCGCTATCGGGTGTTCCAAGTGATTTATAACCTGCACGTAAAAAAATAGTTTTATTCCAGACATATTGAGCGCCTATATTTACACTTTGTCCATTATCACTTGGATGAAGAGCATCAATAGCAAGGGTAATTATGTTATCTTCAAGATTTAATACATCCATAGCCAAACCAATTCTGAAAAGTAATGGAAGCGGAAAGCTGTCAGTATAATATTGAGCGGGAATGTCCGGATTACTGCCTGCTACTGTTGCGTCAGGATCGTGAGTAATATAAAGGTCCTCCCCCGACATCTTCATATCGGTACCAAAATTAGCCATTTCCATGCCGATTTTTAAGTTGTTAAAAGGAGTAATATAAAGAAGCCCTGCATCCAGCGCCCAGCCGGTTGCGGATTCACGCCAGATACTCTGGTTAATCATTTTAACAGTACCGCCAATAGAAAATCTGTCGGTCAAATTACGCGCATACGTTAAACCAATCGCCAGGTCTAATGCGCTCCATTTCTCGCCCGTTCCATCAGGAGCATTTACAGTAGTAACATCTTCGGTCCCATAGTCAAGGTCGGTTATACTTACACCAATTGCATTATCCTGATCAAGAGCAACGACTCCGGCAAAATAATTATAGCTTGTTCCGACTAAATAATCAGTATGCTCAATAAGTACTTGCGTTTTCCCTGTCCTGGATATTCCAGCGGGATTCCAGTATAATGCAGAAGGATCGCTGGCGACGGCAGTAAAAGCACCACCCATCCCAATTGCCTCGGGACCTGCGCCAATACCAAGAAACGGTGCAGCAGTAGTACCGACCATATTTTGCCCGTAAATATTCCCAATTAAAAGTACAAATGTAATAAACAATAAAAATTTCTTCATAAAAACCTCTTACTTGATAATAGCAAGTTTGCCAAATTTTTGACCTACACCCGGAGCATCGACCATATAGAAATAGACACCATATGCTACATCAAGATTAGCAGATGTAGTTAAATCCCAGTCTAAAGAGCCGTCATCAATTGCCTGACCGGGGGGCATTACCAGTTTGCGTACCAGTTCTCCACGTACCGTATAAATATAAATACTACAGGACCTGGGTAAATGAATAAATGAAATTTTTCGTGTGCCTCTTCCTGTTGTAATTCCAATAGGCAGTTTAGGCTCCTGACTTGTCGCAGCTAAATAAGGATTTGGTACTGCACGAATTTTATCCAATTGATTCTTAGCAAGGTTATTCTGAACTGTCGCACTTGTAGTTGTAATCTGGAGGACATCGGAATTAGTAAATGGTTTTGTCACTCTCATCTTTAATGTATCACCTGCTGTCGGATTATAACTTGCAGAATCCGCACCAAAAACCTGCAGAAGCCAGGTCATTATTGTAGTATCTTTTCCTGTAGATGTTTTGGTATTCTGAAGGAAAATTATCCTGTCCAATGAAGAGAATTTTCCCATAATCCCGGCGTCAAGATAAGCATAACTTACTTTAGCACCTGTCAAAGCATCATACACTCTAAAGTTAGATTTTGTCTTGGCAATTTGATAAGGGCTACCATTATAAGTTACGGTTAACGCAGTTGAAGTATCGGCAGCGGCGCTGGTTGCGTCAAAGACAATATTATAATCCCGTGGATAAGCAACGCCTTGCTGCTTTACACCTGATAAGCTAAATGCATTAAATGAAATTAAATAATCTTTTTTAGGATGTACGGTGTTCCAACCGGAATTAGCCGTATCAAATATTACGGTCCAGGCATTATCAACCGTTAAATACATACCATCAAAGACATATTGATCATCACTGCCCGGTTGAGGATTTGACGATAACGGCACTGTAATCAAAGTATCAATTAAATTTGGGTTTGTATAATTAATTACCGAAAATGCTGTTGTAACAGGGACAAAATTCTGAATGGCGGAGGCAAATTTTACCTGATAAGTTTTATTTCCAACCAAAGGAGGATTTACTACGTGCAGATAAACATCCCCGGTACCAAAAAGCAATGTACCCGGCGCCGGGCCTAACAGGCTAGGCGCATTTGGTCCTACATAACCAGCAACAACGGAGCGCGGAGTAACAAAGGCAGTATTTACATCCCTTTGAACCGCTCCGCTTGCGCTAACAGTAATAAATTTTGGATCTTCCGCCGGATAAATATTGCTGTTTGCATCTCCTGAAGTAAAAGCAGTTACTGCATAGAAATAACCCTGCCCATTCTGTAGGTTATTATCAACATAGGTATGAGTCAAACCGGAGTTGCTGCCCAAATAAAATCTTGGTAATTCTGCCAGGTCCTCCGTTACAGGGATAAAGTATCCCGAAATACTGTCTTTAAGATCAAAAGTAGCAATAGGAGCTCCGCCGCCTTCAGTAAAACCGGCATCGGTCGAACGGTATATGTTATAACCCTCAAAAGAAGTATAAGCTTCGGCTTTATTATCCCAAATTAAAGTTACTTGTTTGTCGCCCGGAACGGCAGTAAGCGCCGGTTTTGGAGGGGGTTTAAGAAAATCATAATTAGCATTATATATTTTTTGTGCAATCTGCTTATTTTTAAATGCATGAGAGCTATCCTGACCAAAAACAAGAGCTAATGAAAACCTCTCAGTACGATTGGGCAGCAGAGGGAAGTAACCCGAAGCATAAATAAAGTCGCCATCCTGAGGTTGATTGGGAATAACATCAAAGTAACCCGGCTCCATTCTATTCCAGAGAGTTTCATTATTATTCATAGGCGGAGATTGAGTTTGATTAAAAAAGTTAAAGCTTGTCAAACCAATCTGATCTGACTCTACAACATCGGTTGCATCAAAATGCGGCTCACCCGCAGTTGGGATGCCGTCGCCTTCTCCTGCATCATGCGTTCCGGCAATTCCATCGGCGCCGACATCATCTTTTGCCGGATTCCAGTCGCCATTTTCATCACCTGACCAGTGGGTTTTAATAGTACCGGGATATTTACCCGTTGTTGCATCCGGCTGTTGAGTATAATCCGGGACCCACCCTGCGGTAATCTGCCCGGGACCGCTGTCTCTGCGCTCATCAATAAGTGTATTGCTCATTCCGCCGCCGGTAAAATAATTTCTATAAGCCAAAGGTCTGAGTTCTTCTTTTAATATAATGCCGGTACTTGATTGGAATACTCTTTCAAAATGTATATTACGGTTTTCGTCAATCAAACCATTAAGATTATCATCAAGACCATTGTTAACAATTTCCGATAATGTAACCCCGTCATAAATTTTATAAGGCTGACCGAGAGAATATACTGTAACAGTATCATAAATAGATTTCAACAATGTATCTAGAGAAACAACAGTTCTGTTATAAGTAGTAGGGTCAATTAAAATTATTTTATTTGCAGGCCAATTTGCGTTAGTACCTGCATCATTTCTATGAAGTGTGCGGGTTGCAGTATATGAATTCAGCTGTGAATTATATGCAAAATCACCGGATTGAAAAGTGGGGCTGCTTGGATCCTCTGCATCATTATCATTATCAATAGCATCAAAACCGTTGCCGGGGCTTTCCAGGTAAGCATATCCTGCATAACCAATATTTGTACGAGCTCCGGATATTACTGTGGTAAGAGAAATCCATAAAGGATCGGCGGTCTTATCGTCACTGTCCCAAGTATAAGTTAAATTATTATTTAAATCGAAATAGCCTAAATCATCATTGCAATCGACATAATTCAAACCAACATCACCGACGCACCCTCCTACAATCTCGCCGAAATCTACTTTATTATAGTTAGTAGTTCCTATGTTGGTAATATCATACAGGAAGAAGAGTACATCCTGCGCCTGAATTTGCGCCCACTGCATTCCTCTTACTCTAGTGACAAGCCCCATTCCGTTGCGTGTAGTATCTGTAGAATCAGGATGAAACAAATAATTTGTTCTTTCCTGAGGGTTAGTATCCTGAGCATCATCCATAACAAAATAACTTTCCTCATCAGCCCTAATAACGCCTTCGCCAAAATATCCATCCCAAACCGCTTTACCGGTAGTATCAATCCAATTAGGATGATCAGCCCATGAAGAGGGCCAGGTAGATGAGAGTTGACTCATTGCAACAGTATCCTGGCTTAGATTTACATAACCAGGTTCAGGCTCCCACCCTTGAAAGTGCCCATCTATGGGGTCGACCTTTGCCGCTTGTCCCGATCTGGGCCCGGGTGAGATTGTTACAGAATGCAATGTATCCGGGATACCATCACCATTATAGTCTTTTATGGGAATCTCGATTCCAACCAAAGGCGTAACATCTCCAATATATCCATCCTGAGTTGCCGGGTATGGCCAGTCTCCTCTAACATCATTCGGATTAGTTCCAGCAATTGAGCCATCACTTCTAAAAGAAATAGCTATCCTGTTGCCGTTATGAATTCCGAATCTTGTATATAAACTTTTACCACGATTCGTTTTTGCCCATGGAATTAAAAGGTCCTGCTGTCCAAAGGTAAATTCCGAGATTATGAAAATTAAAGTTAGAAGTAAAATTTTTCTCATATTATTAACTCGCATCTTTAAAATGATATTGATGATCCGAATTCAATTTTTCTTGGATCGGAATAAAAAGTAGGGTTGGTATACCAATCTTGAATTGTAGCTACCTTCTGCGGCGGATTTACCCGTATCTGCTGCTGCTCTGCAACAGACCAATCAGGCTGTCCTGTATCAGAATATACCTGAGTTGCATTCTTTGTATCCAGGAGATTGTTAACACGCAGGAAAACGGATAAAGTAGTAGAGGCGCCGAATTTGAAATCTTTATATATACGAAAATCAAGATCATAAGTTGCCGGCATAACCTCTGAATTATAAATCAAATTGCCTACGCTGACAGTTAATTGCGGCGTATATGGTTGTCCGCTTCCATACTGAAATATGAAACTTCCACCCCAATTTGCCGGATTTGTATAATTGAATGAAAAATTAACAGTATGTGTTTGATCCCAATTTAAGGGAATAAGTTCGGTTTGAGCCTGCTTACCACTGTTCAACAAATTATATGCCTGTGTGGGATCAGATTCATCTCCTTTAGCAATCTGGTAAGTATAATCCAAAGCAGCAGAAATTCCGCTGCCGAATCTTTTAGTGATTGAAACAACAACACCGCGAACAAACCCATAATCGGAATTAACATATTCACTATATATATCGGAACCGCCGAAAACATACATATATTCATTTAATGTACCGGCAAGATTCCGGATATCTCTAAAGTATGCAGTAACATCAACTGCAATATCATCTGTTAATTGCTGCTGTAGACCAAGCTCGCCGCTTGTAGTTTGTTCCGGTTCCAAGTTCGGATTACCGATTATTCCAAGGTAGTTACTGCCGCCAGACACAGGAAGTTTATACCCGGGATTTTCATATAATCTTTCGAAATCAGGTATCTGGAAAAACAGACCGTAAGAGAAATGCACTACTCCACGCTCAGTGATAGGAAATGCGATTCCTAATCTCGGGCTTAACTGCCATTTATTTGATGCGTTTTTATACCAATAAGTCATTCTTTTAGCAACTGCTTCATCATGCGTTCCGCCGGGAGCAACAATACTATCCTGATTCTGAGGCTCTAAGGGAAGATAGACATTCGGGTCAGCCGGATCGGAAAGGACCTGTCCATCAGGATGAAACCAGTCAAAACGCAATCCTAGGTTAACGATTAATGAATTGTATTCCATTTTATCCTGGGCATAATAAGAAAACTGCATTGGCTTATGCTCATAAAATAAGTTATCCTGACTTTCAATAGAAGGGATTACAACCGGGCCTTCCAAAAAAGGGTATCCATCAGTTACAGGATCCCTGTTATTGTCTACATCGGACATGTGTAGATTAATATCGTGTAAGAATAATTTATATTCATTAAACAAAAATCCGGTTTTGAATTCATGATTTTGAGTTATCTGGCTGGTAAAGTCAAATTTTATAACATAGGTATCGGTATTATGAACATTATTAGCCATGTTAGTTCCGCCTGTTAAGAAAGTGCTTTCCGGCGCTTCCAACAATTTTGAATTTACATAATTCTGATTAAAAGGATCATGTCTTGTAAACAGATCAGATAAAGAATAATTACTGGTATCAAGATATTCACGATAATCTCTAAAAAAGTATGAAAGCCCTAAAGTAATATAAGTTTTGCTGCTTAGAGTATTTGTTACCGTAACAGTATTCAGATAACCTTTTTTAAAATTACTCAGTTCTCCGTCCGGATTATATTTATAAGAAAAGTCATAATCTTTTCCGCGGCTGTTATCCAGAATATAATCATAAGAAATTTTGAAATCGGAAGATAACTTATATGTAAGTTTACCTTGCATATAGGCTTCCATAAACGGAGCCATTGGTACTATTTCATTATTACCTGTTTTCTGTATTATCCAGTCATTTTCATTAGCAGCAGTAGTATTGGAAATATCCCATGTATTAAATTTTCTCTGACCGTAAAGATCGCCCGCATTATAATAATAACGTGCATCGGCGTAATAAGTAAGTTTATCGCTTACAATGGGACCACCCAAAGATCCTTCAAGCCATTGGGTTGACAAAGGTCTTATTGTCTGGAGTCCAGAAAAGACACCATAATCATTAGTAACGTAGCTGCCAGCATAGGCAGTGAGCATACCATGTATTTCGTTCCCGCCTGACTTAGTTGCAATATTAACAATACCACTCATAGCCTGCCCGTACTCCGCATTGAAGGCACCTGTAACAAGCTGCATTTCCTGAACTGAATTTTTATTAATATCGACCACCGTAGAGCCGTCATAAGAATCGGTAACAGGTACACCGTCAATCCAATAAGATACTTCGCCTTTCCTGCCGCCTCTAAAATGCAGGTCGCCGTTTTGATCTTTCACAATACCAGCCTGAAGCTGAAGAATATCCTGCATATTGGTAACCGGCAGAGATTGAATGTCCTGATTGTTAATAACAGCAGTAGATGAAGTCAAATCTTTTTGGATTAGAGGCTTCTCGGCGGTTATTACAACAGCTTCAACCTGAACGGCAGATTCTTTTAAGGAAAATTCTTCTCTCGTTGTAAAGTCAATTGACACACGAACATTCTGCAAATCAATTGTTTGGTAGCCGACTGATGAAACTCTTACAGTATAAACTCCGGGAGCTACATCTAATATCGTATAATTACCATCAAGATCAGTAGCTGCCCCTATTGTAGTATTAACCAATATAATATTGGCGCCAATTACCGGTTCTTTACTTCCGGCATCAACTACTTTTCCGGCTATTTTACCGGTTTGCGAAAAGGCTTTGGCAGATAGTATTACTGAAAGAATTAATATAGGAAAAAAATGTAGCCAAATTCTCATGTATCCCTCCGGGATGTAAAATTTTTTTCATGCGAGTTATCTTTTTAATTTGAACAGGTCCATTTGTCCGGTAGAATTTTGAATTTCATTCAAACCTATTTTGTTATTTAACCGAACCAAAAGTAATTTTTTTTATCCTATTTGATGCAGGATTTAATATCTTATTTTAATACAGATGTTGAAGATCACTTATTTAGCTAATTCCGGACTTAAAGACTAAGGTTGTTTAGTACTTTATAAAATGTAGAGGAAAACCATGTATAATAAACTATGTATTTAATATCGTCTAAACCACTACCTAAACGTAGGTATTTTAAAACCTTTCCTTCGTATTTTCATTATAATCCTATCTAAATAGATAGGAAATAATTTTAAACTATTTAATATTATAATCTTTCTAATTAAATAAGATTTTCCTTGAAAGCTTTGACAACAGCTTCAGATTGTGAATGTACATGAAGCTTCCTGTATATATTTCTAAAATGGAACCTGACTGTATCAATACTTATGGAAAGTGAATCGGCAATAGCTTTGAAACTATTTCCTTCTGCCAAACCGCTCAATATCTCTTTTTCCCGAGGCGTCAATATATTAGGAGAATCAACAGAAGCGGATTGTTTTTTTTGCTGAAAAAAATCAATAACTTTTCTTACAATATGTGAGCTCATAGGGGCACCCCCGTGGTAAGCTTCATATATTGCTTCAAGTAATTTTGAGGGAGGTGTCTTTTTTACAAGATATCCGCATGCACCCGCACATAGAGCATCAAAGATTAAGTCATTTTCTTCATACACAGTAAGCACTAAGATATTTAATTCGGGAAGAATTGTTTTAGCTTGTTTAATACCTTCAATACCATTCATACCAGGAAGGCTAATATCCATTAATAAGACATCAGGTTTGAGTTTTGCTAAATTTTTGAGCATAGATTCGCATTTCGGGTACAAAGCAATACATCCAAAACCTTCTGTTCCGTCAATCAAAATTTTTAACCCTTCGCGGATCGTATCATTATCCTCAACAACAATTACTTTAATCATTTAAAATCTCTATATCAATTTAGCACTGTCGGTAAAAACTTTTAACGTATATTCTATCAAAAGTAATTTCTCTCACAAATCATTTTTACGGCGCTGTTAAATCTATTGCTTAAAAGCCCATCAAACCACTACATAATCAGAGGTATTTTTTAGATATAAAGTTGAATTCGGACAGCGATACCACCTAAATAGGTAGAGTTTTATCCGATGACTTAATTGATACTAATTGTCTTGAAGAGTTGAATTGGGAAATTAGAAGGAAATGGATCTTAGCTATATAATACCTTCTTTGAGGGCTTTAGCAACAGCTTCCGATTGAGAATGTACATGCAGTTTCTTATATATATTTCTAAAATGAAATCTTACAGTTTCTATACTGATAAATAATGAGTCAGCAATTGTTTTAAAACTTTTTCCTTCAACTAAACCGCTAAGAATTTCACGTTCTCTGGGAGTGAGAATGCTTTGTTGTTTTTGCGGAGAGAATTGTTTTTTCTGTTGGAAAAAATCAATCACTTTTCTGGCTATATTAGCGCTCATAGGTGAGCCTCCTTGATGAGCTTCCTGAATAGCTTCAAGTAACTTAGACGGAGGAGTCTTTTTTACAAGATAGCCGCATGCGCCTGCACACAAAGCATCGAAGACAAGATCATTTTCTTCGTAAACAGTAAGGACAAGTATAGTAAGTTCAGGTAAGATTAATTTGGCTTTTTTAATTCCTTCTATACCGTTCATCCCGGGTAAACCAAGATCCATTAAAAGAACATCAGGATTTATTTTTTCAAGGGTTTTAAGCATTACATCACACCGCGAGTAAGCAGCAATGCACATGTATCCTTCTGTACCGTCAATTAATATTTTTAATCCTTCACGGATTGCGTCATTGTCTTCAACAACCATAACATTTATCATATAAAATCTCCATCCATAGAAGCAATATAAAAAATTTTATCATTACTTTCTCATACAAGTTTATGCAACTAACAAAAAACCCCTTTCCTATAAAATATTGCCGACAAACTGGATTGTAGTTCCTTCCCCCTCTTTTGAATATATATTCATAATCCCGCCTATTGCTTTAGCCCTCCGCTGAATATTACTTAGACCATTTCCGTCATACTCACAATTTGCATTAAACCCCTTACCGTTATCTTTAAGTATCATTTCTAAGTGCTTACCTTTTACAAAAGCATCTAAAGAAATTTCCGTACAGCCGCTATGGGTTATACAATTGTTTATCCCTTCCTTAAATATGAGATACAAATGCTGGCGATGTTCCATTGATAAAGAAACTTTTTCCAACGTCTTTAAATTTTCCGATCTAAAAGAGATACTAGCGTAAGAAGACAGTTCCGTATATGTATCCCGAAGTCTTAGAATTAAATCATAAAGGGAATCTCTTTTAGGATTAACAAGCCAAACTATATCGCTCATATTGTCGATTAAATTTCTTGAACTATCGCTTATCATTCTTAAACTTTTTGTTATATCCTCACTAACCGAATCTAATTTCTTTGAAATTACTTCGCTTAGAATAGAAATTTCCGTAAGGCTTGAGCCGATATTATCATGCAAATCGGCAGCAAGCTTAATCCGAAATCTTTCAATATCAAGTAAATGCCTAACTCTGTAAATAATTATAAAAGCAATAAGGCTTACCAAAGTAATGACCGTAATAATAATAAACCACCATGTTCTCCAGAAAGGAGGAAGGATAATAATTTTTATTGAAGCACCGTTATGGTTCCATATACCGTCATTATTAGAGCCATTGACTTTAAATAAATACTCACCGGGATCCAGATTTGTATAAGTTACAAACCGCCTGCTACCGGATTGTATCCAATATTTATCAAACCCTTCCATCATATAAACATATTGGTTCTTGCCGGGGGCAGTAAAATCAAGAGCGGCAAATTCAAACGAAAAGACATTCTGGCTATAAGATAATTTTATTTCTTTAGTTTCGGTAATAGATTTTGTTAAAGGCGAACCTCCGCTATAAATTGATACGGGTTTATTAAAAATTTGAAATTGTGTTAATACAATTGGAGGAACATATAAATTATCCTTTAGGCTTGACGGATTGAATGCAGTAACTCCGTTTGTTCCTCCAAAAAAGAGTTCTCCATTATTACCTTTATAGCTTGCGCCCCAATAAAATTGGTTACCTTGCAGCCCGTCGCTTTCAAAATAATTTCTAAAAATTTTAGTTTTAGGATTAAATTTAGACAATCCATTATCAGTGCTTAACCACAAATTACCTTCGTCATCTCCAACTATGCAGTAAATAATATTGCTTGTTAGCCCATCTTTTATCGAATAATTAGTAAAATGTGCAGTTTTACTATCTAAGTATTGTTGATTTACCGGAAGTTTATTTAATCCGCCGCCGTAAGTACCAAACCATAAGGTTCCGTCTTTATCCTCATAAATGGAAATTACCCTATTATCGCTTAGGCTAAACAAGTTATCGGCTAAATGAATATAACGATTAAAAACTATTTTGTTAAAGGGAGGTCTATTGGGCACTTTTGAAAGGTCCAGTTTATTTAAACCATTCCAGGTGCCGACCCACAAATTACCATTCCTATCCTCCTTAATACAAGATTGAATCTGGTTATCACTTATACTATTAATATCCATTAAATTATTACTATAATGATAAAACTTCCCGCTTTTTCTATCAAGTAAATTTAACCCTATCCCTGTGCCAATCCAAAATCTGCCTTTTGAATCTTCATAAATGGCTTGAACGATATTGCTGCTTAAGCTAAACAGATCGTCAGCATTATGAGAGTAACAAATAAACTTATTTCCAGAAGAATTATCCAAGGAATTAATTAACTTGTTAAGACCACCGCCCCAAGTTCCAACCCAGAGCGTACCGGACTTATCTCTAAAAATTGAACTAACTGAATTATTTGATAAGCTGTAAGAATTATTTGCCTGATGAAGGAAATGAGTAAATTTATTATTTTTTGCATCGAATTTATTTAATCCACCGCCCAAGGTACCTATCCACAATAAGCCCGAATTATCCTGATATATTGAACGTACAGTATTATAAGTTAAACTATTTTTATTATCCGGGTTATGCGTATAATGTTTAAATTTT
>Ga0181520_10006635_pt1 | contig 17554 bp, 10 predicted proteins | sample PEATcosm2014_Bin_29_FD_132451 | JGI IMG/M metagenome (GOLD analysis project Ga0181520, IMG submission 132451) | Peatland microbial communities from MTU Mesocosm Facility, Houghton, MI, USA - PEATcosm2014_Bin02_30_metaG | ecosystem: Environmental > Terrestrial > Soil > Wetlands > Peat | place... | reverse complement strand
GTCAGCAAAAGCATGAATTTCCTCATATCACAAAACCTTTGGGTTATTTTGTTGGTGGACGATCTACAACTCCGATTATGAATCAAGGTTGGAATGGCAGGGTTTGAGAGTCAAGCCATGATTCTTCTGAACGAGACCACGCGCCAAATTACTCCCCGCGGTTTTATCGTGCCAGCCTGCCTTAAATCAATTGGAGCTATTTTACTGCTTCACCTGCGGGGTTTCGGCGATTATTTTTTTGTGTTCCAGCTTTTGCAATTTGGGCGCAATGACAACCTGGCAGTAACCCGCGCTGGAGTTGTTGTCATAGTATTGCTGGTGATAATCCTCGGCCTTGTAAAATTTCTTGAGCGGCACGATTTCGGTGACAATGGGATCGCGAAAATCCTTTTGCGCCTCCAGTTTGGACTTTTCGGCGATCAGCTTCTGCCGGTCGCTGCGATAGAGAATGATGGAACGATAGGACGTGCCCTCGTCTGCCCCCTGCCGGTTGAGGGTGGTGGGGTCATGCGCCTGCCAAAAGACCTCCAGCAGTTTCGTATAGGAAATTTTCGCGGGATCAAATTCGATTTCGGTCACCTCGGCGTGTCCGGTCGTCTCAGTGCAAACATCCCGGTAGCTCGGGTTTTCGGTGGTGCCGCCGGCAAAACCGCTGGTCACGGAAATCACACCGGGCAGCCGTTCAAAGACGGCTTGCATGCACCAAAAACAACCGCCGCCCAAGTCGGCCACTTCAGTTTTATTGGTCGGATTAGAATCAGGAGTTTTCATGGTTTCCATGGCATTTAAAGGTGGAGCAACCTGCGACAGGCAGGAAAAGTTGACCGCCCCGGCGGCCAGCAGTGTTACAATGGCATTTTTCATAGAAATATACAACCTCACTTTGGTCGTGAGCCACCGGGAAAACTTACACCACTTTTGATTATTCCGCCCCGGGTTGGTCCAAATGTTCGCCGGGGGGCAGATCGGCGTATTTTTCAAAATGCTCCGGCTTGAGCGGTTTGGAAATGGCATTTTCGCCGCTGAACCATTTGCCGAGGTCAATGAGCTTGCAGCGATGGGAACAAAACGGGCCGTATTTTCCGGCAAACCAGTCGCCGGACTTTTTGCAGGTCGGGCATTTGACAGGCCGCATGGCTACTTGGTTTCGGCAACAACCGCCTTGAGGTCGGTCACGACATTTACAGCGTCATCCAGCGAGGCATCTCCGTCGGTGAGAATCTTCTGCACGTCGGCCAGGAGAGTCTGCTGCTGCGCCGGGGTGAGATGCGCGCCGTTGAACAGGGCGTGGATTTCGCGGGCAAGTTTGGTCTGTTGGGCCGCCGCCAGCTTGTTTTTCCCCGCCAGCGCCGTCAAAAGATCAGTCGCCAGCTTTTTAACCGAGTCAGCCGACGCTTTGGCGCCCTGCGCAGCCTGGGAAAGATTGTTCAACAATGAAATTTTTTGCGCGGGATCGGGCTTGTCGCCGGTTGAAGTGATGGCGGCGGCAAAATCGGATTTCAAACTCGAAACATTGTTCAGGGTGGCCTGCAACGCGGGGTCAACCGGAGCAGCGGTGGCCGGGGCGGGCGCACCCGGAGCGCCGGGGGAACCGCCAGCTTCTTTCTGTATGCGTTGTTGTTCGGCGTCGTTTTGGGAGCTGTCCCGTCTGGCCTGCTGCGTGGCGAGATAATAATTTTGCGCCAGCAGGCTTCCTGCCGTCAGCAGCAGACAGCCACCGGCAATAACAGTTTTCACAACCTTCATGGGTTTACGGTTAAACTACCACTTTTTTGCAATAGTGAAATATAATCTTCGAGAATGCGCTCGGACTCGTTCAGCATGGGGTCTGGTCCATAACTCCGGTTCACGACCGGCTTGAAAGTCTCGGACGTCTGATTGGTGGCGCTCAGGACGTTGTCGTATCGGGCGATGATATTCGTGGAAGTTGCAGCGGTATAAATGAATTTGGCACCCGAAGCACTGGCATAATTCGTGTGAAAGAAATTCTTGAAGCCAGCCAGGTAAGCGGCGTTGAAGAAATTGGTGTAGAGATAGACAAACTGGCCGGTCTTGCCGACTTCATCGCGAAATCCGCTGGCCGGGCTGCTGTTGTCGAAGTTGGTCGTAAGATATGGTTTCGGAGCGGGCAATCCCGGGTCGTCCGAATTTTTGAGCGTTAATTCAAACACCTTTACGCCGGGATCGGGTCGGCTTTGCACCTCCTTGTTCCGGGCCTCGGCTTTGAGCGTATCCCGCTCCCGCTCTTTGATGGCTTCGTGTTCGTTGAGGGTGGCTGTGCCGTCGGCCTGCGATTTCTTGTACTGCTCAATGTCCTGCTGAACATAGGCAAAATCCTGATTGGTCAGAATGCGTGCGTCAGACCGCGCGCGCAAGTCGGCCAGGTAGGGCTGCACCAGATTAAATTTGTCGTAAAGGGCGGGTTCGATGGTGTCCCACGGCAGCGGGTTGTCGAGATTCGATTCCCCAATTTGGGTTGAGTAGTTGTAAACATCGGGCAAAACAATGTCCGGCGTCACCCCTTTAAGCTGGGTCGAGCCGCCGCTGATCCGGTAAAATTTGCGAATGGTAACCTTGAGTTCACCAGGATCGTTCGTGACGTCCATCATATACGGTTTCAGCGGATTGAGGCTTTGCACGGTACCCTTGCCGTGCGTGGAAACATCGCCCACCACCAGCGCCCGGCCATAGTCCTGCAAGGCCGCGGCTGCGATTTCCGCCGCCGAGGCGCTGAAACGGTTAATCATCACGACCAGGGGGCCGGCGTAAATCTGCTCAGGGTTCGTGTCAAGTTCCTTCACGGTTGGGCCGCCGGGATTCCGGGCCTGCACGACGGGGCCTTCCTTGATGAACAAGCCGGTGAATTTGATGGCCTCTTCGAGTGACCCGCCGGGATTGTAACGCAAATCCACGATGATGCCCGAGACATGCTCCTGCTTGAGCTTTTTAATGAGCTTGGCGACGTCCACGGAAGTATATTTCGGCGTGGCGTGGCCATCGTTCGAATCCACGGGCGCATAAAATGACGGCAGTTCGATTATGCCAATACGGTTCGTCCCGCCGTGATCATCAGGGGTTTCAATGAGCTGAGCCCGGGCTCCGGAATCTTCAAGCTTGATCTCGTCGCGAACGAGCGTGACTTTGTCGCGCGCGGTGAAATCCGGCGGATGGCTGATGGTGAGCCTGACTTCGGTGCCTTTGGGCCCGCGAATTTGCTGGACGACCTTTTCCAAGTCCATGTCCACCACGTCCACCGGCGGGTTTTTGCCCTGCGCCACGGCGAGGATGCGGTCCTTTTCATTAATTTGTTTGCTCTTGCTGGCCGGCCCGCCCGGCACCAGTGAGTCAATGGTGCAGTAACCGTTGTCTTCCATAAGTTTGGCGCCAATGCCAAATAGCGACAAGTTCATGGTGATGGAAAAATCCTGGGCGTGCGGCGCGCTGAAATAATCTGAATGCGGATCGTAGGCGTGGGCCAGGGCGTTCAAATAAGTTTGCAATACAAAATCGCTGTCTTCGTTCGTCATGAGATGCAGGTTCCAGCGATTATGCTTTTGCAGTTCGGCGATGATGTTGGTGGCGGCATCCACCGGCAATTTGACGACAAACGCGCCGTTGGTCTCGGAAATTTCGCGCGCCAGTTTTTCCCTCAAAAAGTCAAAGCGCACCTCCTGCCGCCAGAGCTGCCTGGCCTCGTCCAAATCCTTTGGAAACGGCGCGTGCCGCCGGTCCAGCTCAATGGTGTCGTCCGCGGTAAATTTGAATTTATCCTGTTGCAACAGCTCATCCACGTACGCGGTGCGCTGCGCGAACCGTTCCCGGTAGCGCTGGTAGATCAAAAAAGCCGGCGACAAATCCGCCGTCAGATTTGTATTGATGGTGAGCGTATCCAGATTGGTGCGGAAGGGGGCAAATTCCGCGAGGTCGCTTTGCAGGAAATATTCGTGGCGATAATCCAGCGCGTTGATGTAGCCGTCAAAAAAATTGGTGGACATGTCTTTGTCCAGGGGCTGTTGCCGATAGTGGTATTCTTCCAGCAGCCGCGCGGTAACAAACGCGATCCGCGGGTCGTCCGGCCCGGGCTTCAAACTGTTCGCGGGCAGAGCCACCGCCTGCGGGGGGGGGGGCGCCATCCGGCCCGTTTGGCAACCGGCCCAAATGGCGAGTCCGGCGGCTACACTGATCGGCAAGGGCCAGAATTTTCTAAGCTGTAACATGATGTATGGCACAATTTGACCCAATATAACCCAATTCGTTCACGGTGGGAAACAAATTGCTGTAGCGTGACAATTTGGCAACAAATGTTTCGGGCATTGACCAGCGGATGCAGTTTTGCTAATTTCCCGGCAGTCGCGCCATGAAAACCGCGTTAAACCAGCACGTCCTCGTGTTGAACCGGCTCTGGCAGGCAGTCAATGTCTGCACCGCCCGCCGGGCGCTCACGCTTCTGTTCCAAGGCCAGGCCCAGGTGGTAATGGACAACCCGGACGGCTCGTTCCGCACCTTCAGCTTTCAGGAATGGCGGGATGTTTCGGCCGACGCGCCGCACGACGAGTCCATTCACGCCATCTCCTTCCGCATTCGTGTGCCGAGGATTATTCTCCTTTTTCTGTATGACCGGATGCCCAAGAAAGAAGTAAAATTCACCCGGCACAATATTTTTGAGCGGGACAAGAACACCTGCCAGTATTGCGGGAAAGTATTCGACCGCAGCGAACTAAACCTCGACCATGTGGTTCCGCGCGACCGGGGCGGCCCGACGACGTGGGAAAACATCGTGTGCTCATGCATCGCCTGCAACACCCGCAAGTCAAACCGGACACCGTTTGAGGCAGGCATGAATCTGGTGCGCAAGCCGAAGCGCCCCAAATGGCGGCCGTTTGTGCAGGTCAACTTCACGCTGCACCGGCACGACAGCTGGCGTCACTTTGTGGACCTGGCCTACTGGAACGTGGAACTGGGCGAGGACGCGGAATCGTAGCCGCGAATTGACATTGCCGCACCGGAGGTTAGCATCTGGTGAACTGGCGTGCTCGTCTATCGGTTAGGACACGGCCCTCTCAAGGCTGAAAGACGGGTTCGATTCCCGTGCGCGCTACCATTTTCAATTACAGTCAATAGAATCAACGATTCCGCGATTTTTTGACGGTTTCAAAACGGCCAACTGCCGACACTAACTGCTAACAAAGGTCAGGTGGGGATGCGGGCCGCCCGCCGGCATTATCGTATAACCCATGAATGCCAGCCCATACATCGTGAACAAGCCGACCATGCACTTGCGGAACAGCCGGACATTCCGCAGGCAATAATGCCCCGGTCCCGCGATCAGGTAGTAAAAGAAAAACAGGCCGCCCGCCATGGCCAGATCTTCCAGCCACGGTTCCCAGGCCACGGACGGCGTTTCTCCGATCAAAGCCCGGTCCCATCCCAGCAACAGCCCGTCCACCTTGACGTGACCCAATTTTGAGGGCGAGCACGGAGATTGTGGAAAATTCGCCCGCCTTGTGTGCCGGCGGACGGGCGGTTGAGTGGGATGATGTGCAAAGTTGTTTGGCTCGACTGCCTAGTTGCTTTGCGGCTGGGGGTGGTAGAAGATGTTCAAAGAGGCGGCAATTCAGTGTTGAAATTTTTTAATTTTTTCTGCAAGACAGCGTGGATAAAACAGTATGTATAAGCAGATGACGAAGATGACGCCCTGGACAATGCAAGTGCGTGAGGCGTTGAATTGATTGGCCTGTGAATTTATGAGAACAATGAAATTGAAAAAAATGGCGGCGGTTATAACCGTCATCGGCGTGGCTTGGTCGGCGTCAACGGCGCTGGCACAAGATTCGTCTGCCGCAAACACGGCGCCACCCGTGGTGTTCAGCGCTTCCGCGCCGCAACTGGCTTACGGCGAACGGCAAATCCTGCAACTCGCGCAGGCGAAAGTCAGCGAGGACACGATCATCGCCTACATCAAAAATTCCGGGAACAGCTACGGTTTGAATGCTGATGAGATCATTTATCTGCGGCAACAGGGCCTTTCTGACGCAGTCCTCACTACGATGTTGAGCCAGCCCAGGGCGGGGGTGGCCGTAGCCACTCCATCAAATCCCGCACCGCAGCCGGTGGCTGCCACAGCCTCTGCTGGACAGGCTTCGACGGTCACAACTGCCCCGCCTGTTTCGTATGTGCAAACCGTGCCGGCTACGACCTATTATTATTCAGAACCATATTATTACTATCCGAGCTGTTACTATCCGGGTTATGCGTGGTATCCGCCCGTAACAATTGGCTGGGGCTGGGGGTGGGGCTGGCGTGGCGGGGGATATTATGGCGGCGGGTACAGAGGGGGCTGGCATGGTGGGGGGTTTGCCGGCGGCCATGGTGGCGGGTTTGCCGGCGGGCATGGTGGCGGCCATGGTGGCGGGCATCGCTGATTCAATTTTAGGTGATTGGCATGATGAAAATTCAACAATATGAATATGAAAAAGCGCGCGTTGATTTTAGCCATGGCAGGCGTGGCGGTTTTGCTTTCCGGTTGTGTCAATCCTGATGGTTCGCCAAACAACACCGGATCGGGGGCATTGATGGGGGGCGCGATGGGGGCGCTCACCGGTGCTGCCATTGGCGGGCGATGTCATGCCGGGCCGGATGCGTTGATTGGTGCGGCAGCGGGTGCGCTGGTCGGCGGTCTGGTCGGCAATGCGGCAGACCAGGAACAGGCGGCGCGGCTGCAGGCGCAGGCGCCGCCGGCTTATGTGAACGTGGTTCAGGGCCGGCCAACGAGTATTGCGGATGTCAAGGCCATGACCAAAGCCGGCGTGAGCGATGATGTGATTATCAACCAGATCAGAAATACGCGGACGGTCTATCACCTGGCCGCAATGGATGTGATCGGGCTGCGTGATGCAGGCGTGAGCAACAAGGTCTTGAATTTCATGATCAACACGCCGTCTCTGTGGGCTGCCAGATAGTGGCCGCGACGGCCTGCATGGCAACACCCGGCCCACATATGGTCACAACCAGCATCCCGTTCGGTCGTTGAGCACCATTGCAAAGAATGTTTGCTGCCAAGCCTCAGAACTCCACCGCTTGCTCAACTGAAAGTTTGATTGCAGAACCGGTGATCAGGCGGGATCGGGCGAAACTTATGGCGGCGGGCCAGATTCTCCCGCCACCAGCCCTGATAGTCCTTGAGAGTCTGGACTTCGAGTTCGTCATGCCGCGCCTGACAGCCGACCTCCAGGCAGGCATAGAGGTTGGCCAGATCCGGCCGGGGCAGCTCCCCTTTCTGGTATTGGTCCCACATCTGGCGGTATAACTCTTCCAGCCGCTGCACCAGTAACGGCATGTCGAACAGGACGCAGTTGTTTCGTCCGGCGCGGAGCTTCTCGCGAAAAGGTTGGAGCAACGCGGGATTATTGCCAAACCCAACGGCGCGGTTGACAAAGTCCTCGGCCGACTCACAAATCAATTCAGGCAGGCCGGCGGCGCGCACCAGACTCCCGCACACTCGCGAGCGACCCCCTCAAGGTCAGCATGGGCACCTCCATTCAGAGTGCGTCCGAAGCCGTGGTGTGCGCCCCATAAGGCGTCGTATCCAGAAACAGATCGGCCAGGGTGTAGCGCGCCAGATGGAAGGGATTGGTGATTTGGGGGCAAAGATCAGGCGCTCCGGCGCGATGCCGCGCTGCGCGGCGTAATCGCGCAGCCGGGCGTTCGCGGCCTCGGTGTTGCTCAGCAGCCAGAGGACGCTGCCCGGAACAATTTCGGAAACTTCAAGCCGAGCAGCCATTTGAACGCAAAATGCCATGCAAAACGTCCTGATTGGAGTCGGCTTTGCCACCCTTGCAGCTCTTGCTGTTTATTTTTTATATCGGGATGAAGAAATAGCTTCTAATTCAGATACTTCGCCGCTACGAGGTCCTGACCATAACGCTTGTAAAGCGATGCGGATTTTGGATATGCTCAAAGTCAATTCAATCACAAATGAAATTTTCTGCTTTGTCTGTTTGGGCCGGATTAGCGCTTTTCCTCACTCAAATTCACGGTTTTTCCGCCAATCTGATCCATCACTATCCTTTCACGGTTGACGCGACCGATGTCGTCGGCGGCGCGAACGGACAACTCCTCGGCGGGGCCACGATCAGCGCCGGGGCGGTGGTTTTCAATGGTTCGGGTGCGTATGTCAATTTGCCGAACAACCTGGTCAGCAACCTGACTTCGGTCACTTACGAAACATGGTTTACCGACTATGGCAGCAGCACTTGGGCCCGCATTTATGATTTTGGCAACAGTTACGGCGGCGAAGGAAACCAGGGCGGTGGTACGAGTTATATGTATTTGACCGCCTTCAGTTCCTCCGGCGGCCTTCGCGGTGCTTACAATCTTGGCTCCGGCGAGCAGATCATTGATTACAGCACCCGGCCGACTGTGGGCGTCGAACATCAAATCGTCTGGACCCAGGACGCCAATTCGCTAACCGCAAGCATTTATGTGGACGGAGCCTTGGTGGCCCAGAATACCTCCTTTACATTCACGCCAGCGGCAGTTGGCGCCACGGTCAATGACTGGCTGGGCCGGTCCCAATACAATGATCCTTATTTTTATGGTTCAATTGATGATTTTCGGATCTACGATGCCGCGATCGGCCAGCAACAGGTGGCCATTGATCTGGCGGCAGGCCCCAATCAGGTGGTTGCGGATCCGGGTACGCTCCAATCCATTAATTTTGAAGTGACCTCAGCCATGGTGGAAGGCACGTCACAAACCCCGGTCGTGCTGGGCAATTTTGTCAATGTCACGAATGTAAATTTACTCCTGGAGTCGGGAGTTGTTTTCAGTGCAAGCAACACCAATGTATTGTCTGTCAATTTCGCCGGACTCATTACCGCGACCGGTGTTGGCGTAGCGACGATAACGGCCAGTTACGAAGGGGTCAGCGCGACACAAACCATTTATGTTTCCGATCCGCCGCAATCTCTGGAGCACCGTTACAGTTTTACGGCGAATGCAAACGACTCTGAAGGCAACGCCAACGGCACCTTGGCAGGCGGGGCGACAATTTCGGGAGGGGCCGCAATCTTCAACGGGACCAGCGCCTATGTCGTTTTTCCGAACAGCCTGGTCAACAATCTGACTTCGATTACTTATGAGGCGTGGTTTACCGACTATGGCAGCAGCACTTGGGCCCGCATCTATGACTTTGGGAACAGCGTCGACGGCGAAGGCAACCAGGGCGGCGGCACCAGCTATATGTATTTGACCGCCTTGGGCAGTTCCGGGGGCATCCGTGGCGGTTACGAGCCGGGCGCGGGTGAAGAATTTATTGACCTTGTCAACCGCCCAACCGTTGGGGTGGAACATCACGTAGTGTGGACGCAGGATGGCAATGCCCAGATCGCAAAAATCTATATTGATGGCGCGCTGGCCGGGGAAAACAGCAGCTTCACCTATACTCCGGCAGAAGTGGGCGCCACGGTCAACGACTGGCTGGGGCGGTCGCAGTATGACGATCCTTATTTATACGGTTCCATTGACGAATTCCGCATTTATTCCACCGCCCTGTCCGCCCAGCAAGTGGCGCAGGACTATCAACTCGGCCCAAATGTTTCGGCGCAAACCGGTCCGGTCACGATTACGACCCAGGTGACCAATATCACAGTCTCTGAACAACAGCCGGCCACCTTCAGCGTTGGTTACGTGGGCCGGCATCCAATAACCTTCCAATGGTATCGCAACGGATCGCCCGTGCCCGGGGCAACCAATTCGGCCTATCAGCTCGCCTCACCCTTGCCGACAAGCAGCGGCACGGTGTTTTATGTTGCCCTGACCAACACCGTCGCCAATGTGGTTTATAGTGCCATCAGTTCCAATGCCATACTCACTGTGCTGCCCGACACCAATCCGCCGGCAGTCACGACTGCCTTCAACCTCGGCGCCACGAATGTTCAGATTGTTTATTCCAAGGTGGTGAATGCCGCCAGCGCAACGAATCTGGCCAATTACGTTTTTACCAACGGCCTGTCCGCATTGGCTGCAGCACTGGGTTCCGACAATCAAACTGTAATTTTAACCACCGCGCCTATGACTTACGGCAACACGTACGGGATCGTCATCAACGGCGTGCTTGACCGGGCATCAACGCCCAACACCATTGCGACCAATACGATGGTCGTCTTTCTAGCGTTGCCCTATGTTTCGCAGAACCTCGGCAACCCTTCGGTGAATGCCACCGTAAAAGTGGATGGCGACGGCTATGATGTGACCGCAGTGGGCAGCGACTTCGGCGGCACATCGGATCAGGGCAATTACTCCTGGCAGCTCTATAATGGCAATTTCGACGTCTCTGTCCGCGTTGCCGGGCTGGGCTTGTCGGATGTTTTTGCCAAGGCCGGCCTGATGGCACGCGAAAATCTTTCCGTCAGCGCCCGCTTCGCCGCCGCCATGGCGACGCCCGCCATGAACGGGTGTTTTTTTGAATGGCGCGATCCCACCGGCAGCGCCAGCAGCACCGCGGGAAATTTCCCGGCGAATTATCCGAACACCTGGCTGCGGCTCAACCGCGTGGGCAACACTTTCACCGGCTTTGCCAGTTATGACGGCCAGACGTGGACCGAACTGGGCAGCGACACCATTTCCATGCCCGGCCAGATTTATCTCGGATTTTCCGTCAGCAGCTACAGCACCAATGCCGTTACCACGGCGCAATTTCGTGACCTCACCAACGTTACCAACGCCCTCACCGGTGTGGACTCAAACCCGCATGAAACCATTGGGGCATGCAGCCGGAAAACCCCGGTTGTTTTTTCCGAAATCATGTGGAAGCCCGCACCGCGCGCCGATGGAAAGAATCTGGAGTTTCTCGAAATTTACAATTCCAATCCATGGTTTCAGGACATTGGCGGCTATCAAATCACCTGCGCCGACATGAATTACACCTTCCCTGCGGGAACGCAGATTCCTGGAGGTGGTTATCTTGTGGTGGCCGCCGCGCCGGCGGACATTGAAAGCGTTTATGGCATCACCAACGTTGCCGGTCCCTACACGGGCAGCCTCAAACATTCCGAAACCCTCGAGCTGCTGGATGAACAAACCAATGTCCTGCTGACGGTGCCTTACACGGATGTCTATCCCTGGCCGGTGGCGACCGAAGGCACCGGCCATTCCCTCGTGCTGGCCAATCCGACCTACGGCGAAGGCGATCCGCGTGCGTGGGACCTCAGCGATGTTGTGGGCGGATCGCCTGGCCGGATGGACGGGTTCACGCCCAGCCCGTTGCGCAATGTCGTGATCAATGAAATTCTACCGCACTCGGAAAACCCCGTCGTGCCTCAGTTCATTGAACTCTACAATCACGCAACCAACAGCGTGGACGTTTCCGGCTGTATTCTAACCGATGATCCAACCACCAATAAATTCGTCATTCCGCCTGGTACTGTGATCGGTCCGGCGGGTTTTGTTTCATTCACGCATTCGCAATTCGGCTTCACCTTGAATGGCGCCGGCGAAACGCTTTATTTTATAAAACCCGACGGCAGCCGAATTCTGGACGCCGTTCAGTTTGGCGCGCAGGCCAATGGCGTTTCCTATGGGCGCTGGCCGGATGGCGCGAATGATTTTTATGCGTTTACCACCAGCACTCCTGGCACAAACAACCGCGCCATTGCCATCGGCGACATCGTCATCAACGAATTGATGTACGACCCGATCAGTGGCAACGATGCCGACCAATACATCGAACTTTACAACCAGGGCACCAACACCATTAACCTGGCGGGCTGGCAGTTTACGTCAGGCGTCACCTTCACTTTTCCCAGTATCACGATCGCGCCCAATGGCTATCTGGTGGTCGCCGAGGACATGACCAACTTGTTCGCCAAATATACCAACCTGAACAGCGGCAACACGGTGGGAAATTACAGCGGCAAGCTGTCCCATAACGGCGAATTGGTGCAGTTGTCCATGCCGCAAACACTTTACACTAACACCCTCATCTTGGTCGCTGAAGATCAGGTGACGTATGGCACCGGCGGGCGCTGGGGTGAATGGTCCAGTGGCGGTGGCAGCAGCCTTGAATTAATTAATCCACGCTCCAACCATCGCCTGGCTTCCAACTGGGCCGATAGCGACGACACGCAGAAGTCCGCGTGGGTGGACATTGAAAATACCGGCGTACTGGATAACGGCGGCAATTATGATTCGTCCATTGACTACGCCCAGTTCGGCTTGCTTGATTCCGGTGAATGCCTCGTGGACAACTTGGAAGTGGATTACAATGGCAGCAACTATGTTTCCAATGGCACTTTTGAAGGCAGCCTCGGTCTGGCCAATTGGACCATGCAGGGCTGCCTGGCGCGTTCCAGCCTGGAAAGCACTGGCTATCAAAGCAGTTACTCACTTCACGTCCGTTGCAGCGATCGTGTGTGGACGGGCGACAATTCGTGCCAGGTGGCCTTGAACAACAACGCGCTGGCAGCCGGCGAAACTGTGACGTTGCGGTACAAGGCACGCTGGGTGCATGGCTGGCCCGAACCGCTGTTTCGGCTCAATGGCAACTGGCTGGAAGCCACGGCGGCGATGCCCATCCCAAACAATCTCGGCTCGCCGGGGATGCCCAACAGCCGGTACGCAACTAATGCAGGTCCGGCCATGTACAATGTTATCCATAATCCACCGGTGCCCGCAGCCGGCCAACCGGTGGTGGTGAGCGCGCAGGTACATGATCCTAATGGCCTGCAAAACCTGACGCTTTATTACCGGCTTGATCCGGCCACCAACTACACTGCGGTGACAATGTCCGACAAAGGCACGGGCGGCGACGCAATCGCCGGTGACGGGATTTACAGCGCGACCATCCCGGGACAGGCTGCGAATCAGGTGGCGGCGTTTTATATTTCAGCCGCGGATGGTTTGGGCGCGACTGCGCGCTTTCCGGCTTTAAGGCCGCAGGATAATGAACCTGTTCGGGAATGCGTGGTAATGTTTGGTGATGGCAATCCCGGCGGCAGTTTCGGCGTATATCACCTGTGGCTGACCCAGACCAACATCAATCGTTGGTCAAATCTGTCGGACCTGAGCAATGAAGGAAATGACTGCACCTTTGTTACTGGTAAGCGCGTCGTGTACAACATGCAGGGACGTTTTGCCGGCAGTCCATATCACCAGGAGTTCAACACCCCGAACGGCAATCTCTGCCATTACAAATGGGAATTCAACGATGACGACCAATTTTTGGGAGCAACGGACTTCAACAAGATTCATCAGCCGGGCAATGGGCCGGGAGACGATGCCAGCCTCCAGCGGGAGCAGTTGGCAAATACTTTTCTCCATGCGCTGGGCGTGCCGTGGCTTTATAAGCGCTATGTGGTCGTTTATGTCAACGGCAACCGGCGCGGCACCTTGATGGAAGATACCCAGGTGCCTTCTTCGGACGTGGTGAAAGAACATTTTCCCAATGACCCGGACGGTTTTCTCTACAAAATGCAGCCGTGGTTTGAGATGGCGCCGTTTCCGTCGGGCGCCACGATGGCGTTTAACAACAATGCTTTTTGCCAGATCCTGCCGTTCACGACCACGGGAGGTGTAAAAAAAACGGCGCGCTACCGCTACAATTTTGAAATTCGCCGCACCCCCGATTCCGACAGCGACTTCACGAATGTTTTTTCGCTGGTAGACGCGGCCAGCTCCTCAGGCTCCCCCAATTATGTGGCCAATATGGAAAACATTGCCAATATGGAGAACTGGATGCGCGTCTTTGCGGCAAATCATGCGGCTGGCAACTGGGATTCGTTCGGCGCCCAGAACTCACAGAATCTTTATGGCTACATCGGCACGCTCGGCACCAAGTATTCATTGTTAATGTGGGACTTTAACATCGTCATTGGCAACAGCGGTTCGTGGGGACCCGGACAAAATTTGCTGACGATCAATTCGGACGCCAACATGCAGGCCATCTACAATAATCCGACCTTCTTGCGCATGTATTGGCGCGCATTACAGGAACTGGTGAACGGTCCCCTGAATGTGGCGAACAGCGGCCCCTTGCTGGACGCCAAATACAATGTGTTTACCGCCAATGGACTGAGCGTGGAAAACCCGGACGCAAACATCGAGCCGTGGCTCACGCAGGCGCAGACCAGCATTGCGGCCCAACTGGCGGCGGTTGATGCCTCAAATTTTTCCGTGAATCCCACGGTAACGGTCACCAATAACCTGGCATACATAACCGGCACTGCACCGGTGAACGTGACGACGCTCTGGATCAACGGTGCAGCGTATCCGGTGACCTGGACCACATTGACCACCTGGGTGGCCACGGTGCCGTTGCAAACCGGTACCAACCATCTCAACTTCACGGGCTTGGACCACAACGGCCAGCCGATTGGCGGCGATACCAACAGCCTCAGCGTGGTTTATAGCAACACCAACGCCTCGCCTGTCGGGGAAGTTGTGCTGAATGAGATCATGTATGCGCCACAGGTCAACAACGCGGAATACGTGGAACTTTACAACAATTCCACGAACACGACCTTTGACTTGTCGGGCTGGCAGTTTCAGGGTCTGGGTTATACTTTTCCCATTGGTTCCATTCTTGCGCCCACAAATTACCTGGTCTTGGTAGCCAACGGCGCGGCTTTTGCCGCTGCGTATGGTGCAACCAATCCTGTGTTCGACACCTATGATGGCACCTTGTCTCCGAATGGCGAGACTCTCACGCTGAACACGGCCAGCAACGTGGTGGTGGCCAAGGTGAATTACGCCAGCCAGCTTCCCTGGCCAACTAATGCCAACGGCAGCGGCGCTTCCCTGCAGTTGATAGACCCGCGCCAGGATAACTGGCGCGTCGGCAACTGGTCGGTCACGCCTTTCACCGCCACGCCAGGCACGCTCAACAGTGTGGCGGCATCCTTGACTCAGTTCCCGTCCTTGTGGATCAATGAATTGCAGGCCGACAATCTGACAGGCATCACCAACCGCGCCGGCCAGCACACCGGCTGGCTCGAACTGTACAATCCCAGCACCAACGTCATTTCGTTGAACAGACTTTATTTGGCCAACAACTATACCAACCTGTTGCAGTGGGCATTCCCAACTAACGCCAGCATCAACGCCGGGCAGTTCAAGGTGATCTTTGCTGACTCCTTGACCAACCTTTCCACGACCAATGAGCTGCATACCAGCTTCATTCTGCCCAGCGGCACCGGTTCGCTGGCCTTGACCCGGCTCGCCACCAATGGCCAGCAGCAAGTGCTCGATTATGTAAACTACCAGAATATCACCGCCAATGATTCCTACGGGTCGTTCCCCGACGGACAAAGCTTCAACCGCCAGGAGTTTTTCCAGGCGACTCCCGGTGCCGCCAACAACGGCACCGCCACGCAGCCCCCTTCGTTCATTGACTACGCTTCCGCGGCCATGGTTTATACTCAAACCTTTGATTCGTTGCCTGACCCCGGGGCGACTTCGGTGGACAGCGGCAACACCGTGACCATCAGTGGCATCTCTTATTCCATTGCCAATCCGTATGACTTCGCCTATCCGGCGGTCGCCAGCGGTTCCAGCGGCGGCTTGGGCATTTCCGCCCTGGCGGGCTGGTATGGCACGAGCGTGCTGGAATCCCGGTTCGGAGCATCGGCGGGTGACCTGACGGCGGGAGGACAGAACAGTTTCGGCCCGGCCAACAGTTCCAACCGCGCCTTGGGCCTGCTCGCCACCAGCACCACGGGGGGAACCGCCTTCGGGGTTCGGTTCATTAATGGAACCACCATCACTTTAAACCGGATGAATGTGCAATTCACCGGGGCCGTCTGGCGCCAATCCAATCTGGCCAAGACCTTGCAATTTTATTATGTCATTGACCCAACAGGCACCAACGCCTTTCCCCCCAGTGCCACTGCCACTGCTTTTATTCCAAACTTAAACGTAAATATGCCCACCGTGTCGGCGGATACCGGCGGGGCGGCGGTAGACGGCACCGCGTCGCTCAACCAGACCAATTTGAGCGTGCTGGATCAGACCATCACCAACTGGCCGCCGGGCGCCGCCCTGTGGTTGGTGTGGCAAATGACGTCTTCCACGGGCAAAGCCCAGGGCTTGGCCATTGATAATTTGAGATTCTCAGCGAGCGTGCCGTTGTCGGTGCCATTGACCATTCAGCCCGCGGGCACAAATTTGGTTGTTACTTGGCCGGCTGTAGCCGGACAAACCTATCAACTGGAAGTTAAAACCAACCTCACCGATGCGGCCTGGACGCCGGTGGGCAACTCTGTGACTGGTACCGGTGCAACTCTCACCCTCACCAATAATTACGTCGGCTCACCACAACGCTTTTTCCGCCTGCAACTGGTCAATTGAACATATCTCAACGGCATTTATTACCTCACAAAGCGATCAACCAGGGCGGCCCGTTGCGGTTGCCATCGGCATGATTCGTGGCCGATGGACTGACAGAGAAACATTCAACGAACTGCAAAGCTGAACCACAATTCACTTTGAAGAAAAATATTTGCCGCCCTGCCAAGTCTGACGGAGCAAACGCCGAATGCCAGGCCAATGAGCCATGGGAGCGCGGGCCTGTGATCCGGCGCGAGATCGCGCGTTCATGGCGGGCCGATGGCAATGATGTCTATCAGGTCGTTGATTGGAGTTCCATCAAAGGTTTCGGTTACTATTTCGGCCTGTGCAGAAGTTATGCCGGTCCAATAGCTTCGGTAGGAGGTGTTAATGCTCATGGTCGGGGTTCCACTAAAACTTGGACTGAACGTAATGGTCACGTCGCCAACCCCATTGGAAACGACCGTGAAGCCGGTCCCACGCAGAACATGGTCGGCAAGGTCAATGGTTCCCCGGACGATTCGGAGATTTTCCTGACTGCTGGCGGCGTAATTGGTGCCACCGCCGCCGAGTTGGATGTTGCCCATCACCTGCAATTTCGATGCTGGATTATTGGTCCCGATGCCCACGTTGCCGGTTCCTAAAATGGTCACCAATTCATTGCTGCCGCCAGGATTGTCGAGAAACGAAAATCGGTTGGCCGAGTTCGGCAGATGTATCCGAAACTGGTACGACGCCACTCCCAAACCCATCGTGGTTGTCGGATCGCCGTTGTCCCAAATGGCCAGTTTGTCATTGCCCACGCCCCCGCCGAGCGACAGCAGAGAGCTCGGCGTCAGCGTGCCAATACCGACATTGCCGGTGGACGTCAGGGACATGATCTCATATCCATCACTGTGGTTCTGGAAAATGAGGTTGCCCTGCCCTTCGCCGGCGGAATTGCCCGTCGAAAAAATCAAATAATTCTTGCCCCCCGTGGTGGCGCTGGCATCCAGACTCAAAAATGAACCATACAGGGAGTTGGAAGGCGCGATCACGGCCAGTTGCGGAAACGGATTGGCACCCATCACGGTCAACGGCGCGGTCGGATTGGTGGTGCCAATGCCGACATATCCATTGAGCACGCGCATGACCTCGACGGAATTGTTGTAGAATTCTATCTGCCCATTGGCGGAACTGGACATGCCTGAGTCATTGTCCCCGCCATTGCCGCTGAAAGCATAACCATTGTTAT
>Ga0181520_10006633_pt1 | contig 17559 bp, 17 predicted proteins | sample PEATcosm2014_Bin_29_FD_132451 | JGI IMG/M metagenome (GOLD analysis project Ga0181520, IMG submission 132451) | Peatland microbial communities from MTU Mesocosm Facility, Houghton, MI, USA - PEATcosm2014_Bin02_30_metaG | ecosystem: Environmental > Terrestrial > Soil > Wetlands > Peat | place... | reverse complement strand
GCGCGTTCGTCGAAATTCGGCGCGTCGGGCAGAATCAACTCACTGGGCTCGGCGCGGACCATTTCATCGATCAACGCCTCGAGCGTTTCCGCGACGCCGATGCGGAATCCGCCGGTCGAGAGGTCGCATAGGCAAAAGCCGTACGCCGCGTCGTCGAACCACAGGCCCATCAGGAAGTTGTTGCTTTTCTCGTCGAGCATCTCGTCGGCGTCGATGACCAGGCCCGGCGTCACGACGCGCGTCACCGCCCGCTGCACCAGGCCCTTGGCGTCACGCGGATCTTCAATCTGGTCGCAGATCGCGACCTTCACCCCGGCTTTGACGAGCTTCGACAGGTATGAGGTCAACGCGTGATGCGGGATGCCGCAGAGCGGGATTTTTTCCTCGGCGTTCTTGTGCGCGCGGCTGGTGAGGGCGATGTCGAGCAGCTTGCTGCCGCGCGCCGCGTCTTCGAAGAACATCTCGTAAAAATCGCCCATCCGGAACAGCAGCAAATGGTCCGGATACTGCGCTTTGACATCCAGGTACTGCCGCATCATCGGCGTGATTTTGTTGTACGAGTCCTTCTTCAACCGGCCCCTCGCGGACGTGCGGCGTTCAGGCCCGCAAGCTAACACACGCCGGAGGCCGGAGGCCAGAGGCCAAGAACTGGAAAGCGGGGCGGACCGGGCCGTTCGTATCGAGGAAGGATTCGCGCCGGTCAATCATCCTTCGGCATAAACCCGAGCTTTCGCCGCTTCGGTCCGGGCGGGATCATTAACTGGCGAATCGCGTCGAAAACGACCTTGAATTGAGAGTCGTATTTCTTTTCCAATGCGGCCAGTTTGCGCGCGAGTTCCACATGAGAGGCGAGAAGCTGGCGGAGACGAACGAACGCTCGCATGATCTCAATATTCACCTGGACGGCTCGTGGGCTGCGAAGCACGCTCGAAAGCATGGCGACACCCTGTTCCGTGAATGCGTACGGAAGATACTTTCGGTGTTGTCCGCGGCCGGGCTTTAAGATCACAGTTTGTGATCTTAGAAAAACGGTTTCATCCGGCGTGAGTCGGAACATGAAGTCAACAGGGAATCGCTCGATATTGCGCTTGACTGCCTGAATCAGGGCTCGGGTTTCGACTTCATAGAGCGTCGCCAAGTCAGCGTCCAACAGCACTTTGTGCCCGCGAATCAACAGAATCGCCCGTTCAATTCGTTCCGCGGGTACAAGGGCCGGCTTTTCGCCCATGCGTAACTCCTTCAACTTCTAAGATCACAACTTGTGATCTTAAGATTCTCGCCCACTATTCCCAGCCCCTGCGAGTTCTTCCGCAAACAGCATTCCGGGGCCGCATCCGCCCAAAAATTTCACGATTGCAATTCATGCTTCATAAAACGATCAGGCGCGGAAGGCAAGTCAGAACAGAGCGCAGGAAAGCCAGATGCCAGGCCCTCGCCACGCGACGTGTCCGTGCCAACGTCGAGGCCCGCGCACCCGTCTTCAAATGTTCCGCGATTCATGTATACTGCGGGCGCTTTACGGCGCACCCCAACTGTTTTTCTGTGTGGAAAAGGAGACGCGAGCCAATGAAACGTGCGTTGATCACTGGAATCACGGGGCAGGACGGCTCCTATCTGGCCGACTTCCTGCTCGAAAAGGGTTACCACGTCACCGGCATGGTCCGCCGGTCCAGCACCGAGAAATTCGACCGGCTCGAGCACATCCGCGACCGGATTTGCATTTGCCAGGGCGACCTGCTCGACCAGCTCAGCCTGATCCATCTGATCGAGAAGGAAGAGCCGGACGAAATCTACAACCTCGCGGCGCAAAGCTTCGTGCCGACCAGTTGGAACCAGCCCGTGCTGACGGCGGAGTTCACGGCGGTCGGCGTCACGCGCATGCTGGAGGCGATCCGCCTGGTCAACCCCAAGGTCCGTTTCTATCAGGCCAGTTCGTCGGAAATGTTCGGGAAGGTGCGCGAGATTCCGCAACGGGAAACGACGCCCTTTTACCCGCGCAGCCCGTACGGCGTGGCCAAGGCGTACGGCCATTTCATCACGGTCAACTATCGCGAGAGTTACGACCTCTTCGCCTGCTCCGGCATCCTGTTCAACCACGAGTCGCCGCGGCGCGGCATGGAATTCGTCACGCGCAAGACCACCTGCTGCGCGGCGATGATCCGGCTGGGCAAGGCCGACAAGCTGTCGCTGGGCAACCTCGACGCCAAACGCGACTGGGGTTTCGCCCTCGATTACGTGCGGGCGATGTGGCTGATGCTGCAACAGGACCAGCCCGACGATTACGTCATCGCTACCGGCGAATCGCATTCGGTGCGCGAATTGGTCGAGATTGCCTTCCAGCGCGTCGGCCTGGATTGGCGCGATTACGTCTCGTCCGAAAAAAGCCTCGTGCGGCCGGCCGAGGTCGACTTCCTGGTCGGCGACGCTTCCAAGGCGCGCGAAAAGCTCGGTTGGGAGCCGCGGGTCAAATTCCGCGAGCTGGTTGAGATGATGGTCGACTCCGACCTGGCCGACGGCAAGCGCAAGATGGAGTTGGGCCTGTTGTGAAAATTCTGGTCACGGGCGCGGGCGGCTTCGTCGGCCGGCATCTGCTCGAACATCTTGCCGCCTGCGGCGATCGGGTCGTCGCCGCGGATCGCAGCGTCATCATCGCGCCCGCGGCGCAGTCGATCACGCTCGATGTGGCCGACGCCCGTGCGACGGACGACTTGCTGGCCGCGTGGCCGGTTGACGCCGTCATCCACCTGGCCGCCATCGCCTTCGTGCCCGAGGCCGAGGAAGACCCCAGCCGGACGATCGCCATCAACGCCGGCGGCGCGGCGAACGTCTTGCGGGCGATCGCGCGGCATTGTCCGCGGGCGCGCTTCCTGCTCATCAGTTCGGCCGAGGTCTACGGCGCGGCCGATCCGGCCAACCTGCCGACGACCGAAGCGGCCCCGCTCGCGCCGGCCAACGGCTATGCGGCGAGCAAGCTGCTCGCCGAGGTTTTTACGAGGTATGCCGCCGCGCGGCACCAGCTCGACGTGCTGATCGCGCGGCCGTTCACGCACCTCGGACCGGGCCAAAGCCCGCAATTCGCCATCTCCAGCTTCGCCCGGCAATTGGCCGAAATCGCGACCGGGCGCGCCGAACCGGTGCTGCGCGTCGGCAATCTGGCCGCGCGCCGCGACATCTGCGACGCGCGCGACGTGGTCGCCGCGTATCGCCTGGCGCTGCTGAAAATGCCGGCCGGCGCGATCTTCAACATCTGCCGCGGCGTCGATTTCTCGATGGGCGAATTGCTCGACGCCCTCATCGAGCAATCGGGCGTGCGCGCCGAGGTGCGCGTTGATCCGGCGCGCTTGCGACCAGTCGACATCCCGGTCATCCGCGGCGCCGCCGACTATTTCATGGGCGTGACCGGCTGGCGGCCGCAAATTGAGCTGCGCCAGACGCTGCGCGACTTGTACGACTACTGGACGGCGCATTTCGAGGGCGTGGCCGGGTGAAATGGTGCGGGCTGAGAGTGCGGGCGCCCCAAATGGGAATTCTGGGAAGCCTGGGAGTTATGGGAGAAACGCTAATAGTTTGCCCCGCCGTTGCCCCGTAGCTCCCAGAATTCCCGGAATTCCCAGACCTCCCAGAAATCCCAGAGTCTTTCCCAAGCTGCTATTTTCCGCTCGCCTTCGGCGCGAGCAATCGCAGCAGCATCGCCCCCAGGCCGTGGATGCCAGTATTGATCACCGGCGCAGGCGAAATCGCGAAAGTCGGCGAACGCAACGTGAGCCGGCCGGCTTCCTCCGCTGTCAGGCCGGGGCGGCCGGCGCGCTGCATTTTCTCGACCAGGGGCGGATCGACCGCCCCGACGCCGAACAAAAACAGCGCCGGCGCGTGGTCGCCGCGGCCGTATTCGCCGAAGTCGTCCTCGCCCATGCGGGGGGGCTGCTGCTGGACCCGCACATCGCCGAACAGTTCGCGAAGCGCGTGCGACGCGGTCGCCGCCAGACCGGGGTTGTTGCGCACGGCCGCGAACGAACCGACCTCGCGTACGGCGATCGTCGGGAACTGCACCGCGTCCACGCCCGCGGCGGCGGCGATGCCGTCGCAGATTCTCGGGATCGTGTCGAGGATCTGCGTTTTGACGCGCTCGTCGAAGTAGCGCACCGCGACGTCGAGCCGCACTTCGCCGGGAATGTCGATGGCGTCGCGACCGCCGTGAATCGCGCCGACGTTGATCGTCACGGGCTGAATCGGGTCCACCTCGCGGCGGACGATCGCCGGCAAGGCGAGCGCGATCTGCGCCGCCACGGCTACCGCGTCTTTCGCGAATTGGGGCGCCGCGTCCGCGCCCGGCTTGCCGTGCACGACGATTTCGAGCCGCGCGAGGCCGGAAAGCGCCGCCTCGGGCGAATAGCTGTAAAATCCGACCGGAAGCGTCGTGTCGAGTTGCGGCGCCAGCGCGAAATCCGGCCGCGGAAAGGGATTGTCAAAGACGCCCGCGTTGAGCATCGCCCGCGCGCCCGTGCCCGTCTCTTTGCCGGGCTGGAACACCAGCATCAAGGTTCCGGACCACTCGCCCTGAATCTGCGCCATGACGCGGCCGGCGCCGAGGACGATCGCCATCAGCGCGTCCGCGCCGTCGGCGTGAATCGCCCGGGCTTTCGCCGCGCCCGGCGCCGCCTCGGGAACGGAAACACCGTCCAGCGGCGCACGAACCATGACCGTCGGCCCGGCCCCGGTCTTCAAGATGCCGACGACGCCGGTGGCAGCGACGTGCTCGGTCACCTCGAACCCGATCGCTTTTAATTCCTTCGCGATTCGTTTGGCCGTGTCGAATTCGAGCAGCGACGGCTCCGCGGCGGCGTGCAGCGCGTCGTAAAGCTTCAGAATGCCCGGCGCCACGTCGTCGACGGCGGCGGTCAGCGGAGCGGGCGGCGAAGCGGCGAGCGAGACGGCGGCGACCGTGGCCGATAGGCAAAGCGCCGCGACAATCAGCCGACGAGCGGCGGCAACCCGAAAGTCCACGTGATTCTCCTCTGCGGCAGGACCGCAAATACGCCATGCGACGGTTTTTCCACGAAAAAAAGCCTAGCGCCACCCACCGTGCAAGTCAACAAATCAGCAACGCGCCCAACATGTCCGATCCGCGGGTGCGCAAATATCGGTCGCTTGTTGAGAGGGCGTCTCAGGTATTTCGGGCGGCGCACGGGGGGTTTCCCCCATAACGCATCGCGTCGCGGGTCGCTATGTTTCAGCCAGGGTTAGGACATTCTCGCAGTTGATTTGTTATGGAATCGCAGGAGAAAGGGGCTGATAATGAAGAGGATTCAAACACTTCGTATGGACACCGCCGGGTTTACCGCGTTGGAGGCCGCCGTGGCCGTCCTCGCGCTCGGAATGATTCTAGTTATTGCGGCGCCCAACCTATTGCATGCCCGCGCCAAAGCCGACGCGGCGTGGGCTCTCGATCAGCTTCGCGATGTACAGAGGTCGGCGTGGATTTATTTCTTGGACAACGGGGTTGCGCCCGACGGAGTGACACTGAATTCTCTGTACAGCGGCGGCGACAAATCGAAGTCGATCGTCGAGAAATTCAAAATCGTTCCCGTCACCGCCCAGACCGAGCTTGGTCATCCGGACCGGAACGCGAATGTGCCGGCGCATTACGTCATCTGCAGCACCATGTCGCTGGCGGACGTGGCGTACGTCTATTCGTATGACGACCAACCGCCGCAAATCGCGCGCGTCGGAACCGATCCGGCAAACGTCGGCGGTTGCCCCGCGACCAGCGCTGTCGTGCCGGGATTCTAACCGCCGCGGCCGGTTCTCTCGGATTGGAACTCGAGGGCGTCCGTCGCCGAATCGAATGAGCGCTGACCAGGGCCGGGCGGATCGCCCGGCTCTTTTTTTACGGTGTTTTTGTTTCCGGCGGCAGGTCTTCCTCGTCGGAAAGACGGTTGCGGTGGCCGATCCCGCGGTGGCGGATGATGTCGCCGCCGATCAGGTAGATCACGTCTTCGGCGATGTTGGTAGTTTGATCCGCGATGCGTTCGAGATACCGCGAGGCGCTCAACAATTGCAGCAGCCAATCGAGGCTTTCCGGGCTTTGGCGGATGCCGGCCTTGGTTCGGCGATACATCGAACGGTGAATGTCGTCCACGGCGTCGTCGGCGTTGCAGACGAACAGCGCCGCGTCCATATCCAGGTTGACGAGGGCGTCGAGCGATTTCGAAAGCATGGTCTGCACGCGTTCGGCCATCGTCAGCAAATCCGGCGGCACCGTCGCCGCGGAGACGCGCGACAGCGACCGCGCGCGTTCCGCGAGGTGGCCGGCCAGATCGCCGATGCGCTCGAGGTCGTTGTTGATTTTGAGCACGGCGACGATGAACCGCAGGTCGTCGGCGACCGGTTGGTGCAGGGCGAGTATCTTCAGGCATTCTTCTTCGAGCGCGACCTCCTGCTCGTCGATTTTCACGTCGCCTTCGATCACCTCCCGCGCGAGATCGGCGTCGCGCGCGGCGATGGCGCGCACGGCCAGACGCACGCTTTCCTCGACGTCGGCGCCGAGCGACAAAATTTGCTTCTTCAGTTTGTCGATTTCGCGCTGGAGCAAGCGGGGCATGTCGGCTCCTCTATCATATTTGTTTTCGCGCACGCACTGGTTATTCTATACGTCGTTACGGACGAATCGGCAAGCTTTTCGGCGACGGCCATCGCGATGGCGGGCGGCAGAACCCACGTTATTTATCGCGTCGGGAGTTTGTTCCAAGGCGCCGTTCTTGCACAGGAAAACGCGCCAGACGGCGCGGCGATTCGATGCGTCTGCGGCGCGGGGCGTGGCGGGCCAGGGCACTTCTAACCAAATCCTAACAAATTCTTCATCGAATTCGAAGACCGCAACACTAAAGATTTCCCGGCGGATCACGCGGCGGGTCGATCGACGGGCAAGCCATGACGATCGCCGGACCGGGGGCTTGATCCAAGGCCGAAATCCCATCGCCGAAAGGCAGACAGGCGTTGCAGCCATGAAGAAGATTTTATTCGTTTTCGCGGCTCTGATTCTGGTCGGCGTCGTGGGCTGTCCGAGCCGGCAAGCAGCCAAGACGGTCACCTGCAAAGGCTCGGACACGATGGTGATTCTCGTTCAGCGTTGGGCCGAGAACTACATGAAGGAGAAGCCGGGCGATATCGTGCAGGTGACCGGCGGCGGTTCGGGCACGGGCATCGCGGCGTTGATCAACGGCGGCACGGACATCTGCCAGGCGTCGCGGCCGATGAGCGACAAGGAACGCGGTCAGGTCAAAGAGAAGTTCGGCAAGGATGCGAAGGAAATTCCGGTTGCGCTCGACGGCATCGCGATCTACGTGCACGAGCAGAACCCGCTCAACGAAATCAGCTTGCCGCAGTTGAAGGACATCTACACCGGCAAAATCAAGAACTGGAAGGAACTCGGCGGCGCGGACGCGCAGATCGTGCCGTACAGCCGGGAGAACAACTCCGGCACCTACATGTACTTCAAGGAGCATGTCCTCGCCGGCGTGGATTTCGAGGTCGGCGTGCAGACGCTGCCGGGCACGGCCGCCGTGGTCAACGCGGTGTCGAAAGACCTGCGTTCGATGGGTTACGGCGGCATCGCCTACGCCAAGGGCATTAAGGCGTTGAAAGTCAAGAAAGACGCGATGGCAGCGGCCATCACGCCGTCGATGGAAACCGTGACGCAGGGAACCTATCCGATCAGCCGCAAGCTTTACTTCTACACGGTCGGCGACCCGTCGGGCATGGTGAAGGAATTCATTGATTGGACGCTGGGCGACCACGGTCAGAAGATTTGCGAAGACGTCGGTTATTACCCCTTGCCGAAGAAATAGCGGCTGGCGCGGCGAACTGTGCAAGACGGCGCGGACAGGCGGTCGAACGTGGAGCAGGCGGAAGCGGAAAAGACGAACGTGAGCGTCGGCGCCCGGCCGGAGCGGCACGCGCTTTACCGCGCCAGGTTTCATTGGGGCGAAGCGATCATCGAGACGGCGATCCGCTCGAGCGCGCTGATCGTCATCGCCGCGCTCGTGCTCATTTTCGTCTTTATCGGCAAAGAAGCGCTGCCGATTTTCTACTCGGCGGAAGTCCACGAGGAAGTGACGATCTCGAGTTTGTTCCTGCCGCAGCCGCTGGCCGGCGGCCACCAAACCCGCTTCGTCTGGCAGCCCGTCTCCGGCAAGCCGCGCTATTCCATTTTGCCGCTGGCGCTCGGCACCTTGAAGGTGACGATCGTCGCGCTGCTGATCGGCATCCCGATCGCCCTCGGCGCGGCGATTTTCACGTCCGAATTCGCGCCGAACGTCGTCCGTGAAATCATCAAACCGGTCATCGAGTTGCTGGCCGGCATCCCCTCCGTCGTGCTCGGCTTCTTCGGTCTGATGGTGCTCGCCACCGTGTTTCAAACGGCGTTCGGGCTGACCTTTCGCCTCAATGCCATCACCGCCGGCACGGGCCTGGCGCTGGCCGTGATTCCGATCATCTACACCGTGGCGGAGGACGCGTTCTCCGCCGTGCCGGATTCGTTCCGCGCGGGCTCGATCGCCCTGGGCGCCAACGTCTGGCAGACGGCGTGGAAGGTGGTCATGCCCGCGGCGCTGCCCGGCGTGTTCGCCGCGTGCGTGCTCGGCTTCGGCCGGGCGATCGGCGAAACGATGATCGTGCTGATCTCCAGCGGCAACGCGGCCACGATGTCGCTCGACCCGGCGCAGTCGTTCCGCAGCTTCTCGGCGACGATCGCGGCGGAACTGGGCGAGGTGACGCGCGGCAGCGCGCATTACCACGTGCTGTTTTTCCTCGGCGTGCTGCTGTTCGTCATCACGTTTTTGACGAATTTCGCCGGCCACCTATATGTGAAGCGGGTGCGGGAAAAATTGCAGGGTAAACGCAAATGAGCGGCCGCGGCGCCATCGCGATGAACCGAGGGCTGATCAAAGCCTTCGCCGGCTTTTTCTATTCGCTGACGGGCTTCGCCTGCCTGCTGGTGCTGGCGATGGTCGTCATCGTGCTCGGCAATATCCTGGTCAACGGGTTGCCGATGCTCTCGTGGGAATTTCTGACGGCCGCGCCCGAGGCCGGCATGACGAAGGGCGGCATTTTCCCGGCCATCTTCGGCACGGCCGCGCTGGTGCTGCTGATGACGATCGTCGTCATTCCGCTGGGCGTGGCCACGGCCGTCTATTTGCACGAATACACGCGGCCCGACTCGCGGACCGTCAACATCGTGCGACTGGCGCTGCAAAACCTCGCCGGCGTGCCGGCGATCGTCTTCGGTCTGTTCGGCCTGGGCTTTTTCATTCAGTTCGTCGGCGGCGGCCTGGACAAGGTGCTGTACGGCGGCCGGCTGAGTTTCGCCCAGCCGTGCATCTTGTGGGCCGCGCTGACCATGGCGCTGCTAACTCTGCCGACGGTCGTCGTGGCGACGGAAGAAGCGTTGCGCGCCGTGCCGCAGTCGTATCGCGAGGCCGTGTACACGTTGGGGGCGACGCGTTGGCAGGTGATTCGGCGGCTGGTGCTGCCGCAGTCGATCGGCGGCATTCTCACCGGCGGCATTCTCGCCGTCAGCCGCGGGGCCGGCGAAGTCGCGCCGATCATGTTCACCGGCGCGGCGTATTTCCTGCCGTACCTGCCGAAACAACTCAACGATCAGTTCATGGAACTCGGGTATCACATTTACGTGATGACGACCCAGTCGCCCGACGTCGAGGCCACCAAGCCGTTGCTTTACTCGACGGTGCTGGTGCTGTTGCTGCTGACGTTCACGTTGAATTTCGTTTCCGTCATCATCCGCTCGCAGATTCGCCGCCGCCTGAGGGCCTCATGAAAATGCGGAATGCGGAATGCCGAATGAGGAATGCCGAACCTCCAATCCCCAATCCCGGGCGCGGCGCATGAAGACTAAAATAGAGGCCCGAAACTTCGGCGTGAAGTACGGGGACAAGCCGGCGTTGCGCGGAGTGAATCTTTCGATTTTCGCGAACGAAATCTACGGGATCATCGGTCCGGCGGCGAGCGGGAAGACGACGTTTCTGCGCTCGCTGAACCGGATCAACGACCTGGTCGGCACGGTCGTCGCCTCCGGTCAACTGCTGTACGACGGCATCGACGTTTTCGCGAAAGACGTCGACGTGTCGCTGCTGCGCCGCCGCATCGGCATGGTTTTCGCCGTGCCCGTGCCGCTGCCCGGCACGATTTTCGACAACCTGGCTCTGGGGCCGCGGCTGCACCATACGGCGCGTGGGTCGGACCTCGAAGACCGGGTCGAGCGCAGCCTCAAGGCGGCGTATCTGTGGGACGAAGTGAAAGACCGCTTGCGCGCTTCGGTCATGGCGCTCTCGGGCGGCCAACAACAACGGCTGTGCCTGGCGCGCACGCTGGCCCTCGAGCCGGACGTGTTATTGCTCGACGAACCGTGCTCGGGCCTGGACCCGCTGTCGACCGGCAAGATCGAAGAAGCGCTCGTCCGGCTCAAGAAAAATTATACGATCGTGCTGGTGACCAACAACGTCATGCAGGCGTCGCGCGTGTCCGATCGGACGGCGTTTTTCCTGCAAGGCGAACTGGTCGAGGTCGGCGTCACGTCCGAACTGTTCACCAAACCGCGCGACAAGAGAACCAATGAGTACATCAGCGGCAGATTCGGTTAGCCCCGCGGGGGCCGCCCCGGCCGTCGCGCCCAAGGTGGCGACCGAAAAGCTCAGCGTCTATTACGGCAAGTTCGAGGCCGTGATCGGCGTAACGATGGCCATCGCGCCGCAGGCGATCACGTCGATCATCGGGCCGTCCGGCTGCGGCAAAAGCACCATGCTGCGGTGCTTCAATCGCATGAACGACCGCATCGCCAGCTTTCACATCAACGGCCGGATCCTGCTCGACGGTCAGGATATTTTCGCAAAAGGCGTCGATTTGACGGCGCTGCGCAAACGGGTCGGCATGGTGTTTCAGCGGCCGAATCCGTTTCCGCTGTCGATCCGCGACAACATCGCGTACGGCCCGCAGGTGCACGGCCTGCGAAACAAAGCGTTTCTCGACGAAATCGTCGAAAAGAGCCTGCGGGCGACGTGGCTGTGGGACGACCTGAAAGACCGTCTGAACGAGAACGCGCTCGCGCTGCTGCCCGAGCAGCAGCAGCGGCTGTGCATCTCGCGCCTGCTCGCGGTCGATCCGGAAGTGCTGCTGATGGACGAGCCATGCTCGGCGCTCGACCCGGTGGCGACGGCCCGCGTCGAAGAATTGATGCAGGAATTGAAGAAGCGCTACACGATCGTGATCGTGACGCATAACATGCAGCAGGCGTCGCGCGCGTCGGACTTCTGCGGCTTCATGTGGCTCGGCGAACTCGTGGAATTCAACAAGACCCAGGAAATTTTTACGAAACCGAAGGACAAGCGCACGGAAGGCTACGTGGCCGGACGATTCGGCTAGAAGGAGAGGGCGGGTGCAGCGCCATTTCGACGAAGAACTGCGGGACGTCAAGAATCGCCTGCTCGACATGGGCGGCATTGCCGAGAAAATGGTCGCCTGCGCGGTCGACGGCCTCGCCGGCCGGCAGGACCAATGCGACGCGATCTTCGTCGAAGAAAAAAAAGTTAACGAAGCGCAGATCGAGATCGACGACACGGTCGTCAAACTGATCGCGCTGCATCACCCTGTCGCCTCGGACCTGCGCTTTTTGATCATGGTCTCCAAGACCGCCGGCGAACTCGAACGCATTGGCGATCAGGCCTGCAACATTGGCCAGAACACGCGATTTTATCTGCAGCATCCGCCGTTGAAGCCGCTCGTCGACATCCCGAACATGGCCCGCATTGCCGGCGACATGCTGCGCCAGAGCCTCGACGCGTTCACCAACGCCGACGCGCTGCTCGCGCAAAAAGTCCTCGAAACCGACAGCCAGGTGGATGCCTTCAAGGACCAGATCCTGCGCGAACTGCTGACCTACATGATCGCCGATCCGACGACGATCGGCCGGTCGCTCGAACTGATTCTCATCTCGCGAAATCTCGAAAAAATCGGCGATCACGCGACGAATATCGCCGAAGACGCGATCTATCTTGCCCAGGGCCGTGAAGTGCGGCACCACCACGAAACGGCCGCGTCGGCAGGCGGCGCCGAGGGGACCGGCTGAACCGGGCGCGAAACGTGGGACTTATGGAAAGTATGGGAATCATGGGAGGAATGGGACGCCATTCTGGCTTTTCTCAACGTTGAAGCGAACAAATGCGCCGTTAGCGACGTGTCGAAAATCCTATAACTCTCATAATTCCCATAACTCCCAGAGCCGGCCTCGGTCAACTCCGCGGCGTTATTCCGGCGAGATTTGCGCCAGCGCCTCGATGTCCATGTTGTACGGATCGGTGTTGAAGACGGCCTTGCCCTGCTCGTTGACGCCGACGGTGACGTATTCGATGTGGATCGGCACTTTGGTGTGCAGCTCGACGGGTATGGAACGTTGGTGTTGCAGCGTTTCGTCGACCTTGCTTGCGAATTCGTTTTTGTCGCGTTCGAGCATCCAGCGCACGAGTTCGACGGGTTTGTGCACGCGCATGCAGCCGTGACTGAAGGTGCGCAGCGAGCGGCTGAACAGTTGTTTCAGGTTGGTGTCGTGGAGGTACACGTCATATTTGTTCGGGAAGTTGATTTTCACGACGCCAAGGGCGTTGCCGGGCCCGGGCGGCTCGGTGACGGAGATGATTTTGTCGAGCGACCCGTCCTTGTTGTACTGCATTTTCACTTCGTAGTTGTGCTTGTCGAAGTACTCGGGGTCTTTTTCGTAGTCGCGCATCATTTCGTCTTTGATGATGCGTTGCGGGACGTGCCAGGCGGGGTAAAAGATAAAATCGGTGATCGCCGCCGAAAACAGCGGAGTGTGGTTCTTTTCCATCTGGCTGCCGACGACGATGCGATGCTTGCGCGCCAGCTTCGTGCCGCCGTCGGTGTAGACCTCGAGTTCCTGGGCGCCGATGTTGACCCGCACGAAATAGTCTTCGCCGCGCGAATCCGACTGCCGCAGCTTGTGCAGCGCGAGTTTGAGCTGCTTGACGCGTTCGGGAATCGGCACGTTCATCCGCTCCAGCGTGACTTTTTCGACCTTGCCGTCCGACACGACCTGATGATCGTCCTGATAAATTTTGACCGCGTCTTCCAGCGCCGCGTCGTAGACGCCGTTGATCGGGCCGCCCCAGAAGCCTTCGAGCTGCAGCCGCCGTTGAATCTGGGCGACATATTCGCCGGTCGCGCCGCGCTTGGCGGGATTGTTGAGCCGCGGCGGCGCGGGCTGCTTGGCCATTTCCCGGTAGCGCGCCAATTCCTTGAACAACGCGGCGTAAACGGGCGTGACCGGGATCAACGGCTTGATGACGCCCGCGAGATTTCCCTTGCTGTCGTTCCAGAATGTCGGCCATTCGGCGGCTTTCATGCCCATCTCGGCCAACAGGCGGTGGAGATTGGCGGCGTCGCCGGACTCGATGCTCAGGATGGCGTTGTCGCGCGCCTCGGCGGCGGCACGCAGCTTCGCGACCAATTCCTGAAGGTTGGGGAATTTGCCTTCATTCGCGGGGCGGCCGACGAAATTGAAAATGCCGGCGGGGGAAACGTCTTCGGCGCCGGCGCTCTTCATCGCGTCGATCAGCGCCTGGCTCTCGGGGGCGGTGAGCGACGCGTCGTGCAAGGAGGCGATGGTCTTGAGGCTCTCGTCGAGGGCGCGTTCGTCGCCGTTGATTTTCTCGAGTTGGAACGGCTCGACGTCGACGCCGTGCGCGAAGATCTCTTTGGCGAGCCATTCGTGCAGCGCCCGATGCTCGGCCGTCGTCTTTTGTTCGACGACGAAACGGAACTGGTAGTGGTCGGCCTCATAGACGGCCTGCAGCGCTGCGCCGTCGCCCGGCCGCGCGGCGAGCAAGTCGCGCAGGCTGTCGGCCAGGCGGTCGCCCTTCTTGACGTCGGGCGCGTAGTATTGCGCCGCCTTCCCGCCCGCGTTGCGGGCGAAGCTCCTCACCGCCCACGTGGTGCGCATGCTCGAGCAGGCGAGCCCCGCCGTCAGGGCCAAGGCGGCCACGGCGGCGGCGAGCGATACGACAACGATAGTTCCCTTTTTCACGATCCCCTGTCTCACCCGGCGGCGAGCCGGCGGCGCAACGTCAAAAATCGGGGAAGCATAAGGCATTTCGCGTCGTCGCTCAATCGGGCGTTAGCAAAAGGGGCGGGTTCTCACCCGCCCCGGACTTCAGAGATTTCGTTCAACGTTATTTCAACGTGTCCGCTTTCGCCTTGATCTTGCCGGCCATCGTCGCCAGATCGCCGACGGTCTTGCCCAAACCCGTGACCAAATCCGGCAGCTTGTTGACGATGCCGGTCATGTCTTTGAGGTTCGCGCCGTACCCCAGCGGGTCGCCCTTCGCTTTGCCGGCCAGGCCGCCGGCGAGGGCGGGCGCGCCGCCCGCCAGCGACTGGCTTTCGGTCACCAGGGACTTCGTCACTTTCGTAGCCAGTTCCAGGTTCTTCTGCGTGTCCTTCAGATCTTCCAATTTCTTCGCCGCATCGATTTTCCCCTGTGCATCTTTCAACACGTTTTGCGCGAAAGCATTGCCCAATTCCATCTTGGCCACGGCGACCGCCACCTTGTCGTATTCCGCGTCGCCGAACACGGTGGCCGCGAATTTCTTGTCCTTGGTCACCGGATCGAGGGCGGTATTCTCGAGCGCCTTCAGGCTCGCGTCCAGACTGGACAACGTAAAGGTCTTGGTTTCCTTATTCAGCTTCGATTTGCCCGTCGCGCCGCCCGGCAGGCCGATGGCCAACGCCGTGCCCACGGCGAAAATCAACAGCAGGGACACCGCCAACAGAATCAACGTAGCCTTCTTCATCGCCCGCTCTCCTTTCAAGTGTTGCTCGTTTGTTCTTGAGCTGAACCAGCGGCGCCCGCTGCACGGGCGCTCCCGCAGGAATACAGCGCAATCAATTCCATGTTCGTTATCTGACTAACGAAAAGCGTGACGGCATTAAACACATTCCGCGGGTTTTGTAAAGGGCGTGACTGTCGCACGGGGCCGGAACCGACGTCTCGTATTCTCCGAGATCCGGAAACGCGACGCGCCGTCAGAGCGGCGCGTCGCGCGACGGGGGACATTCCCCCATCGTCAGTCAGACCGAGCTATGGCCGTCCGCAAGTCATTCCTCCAGCGGTGAGGCGTCATCGTCGGCCGGCGACGTGTCGTCATCGACCGGAATGGTGTCGTCATCGACCGCAGTGTCATCATCGGTCGGCGACGTGTCATCGTCGGGCGAAGCGTCATTGTCGTCGTCGTCATCGGCCGGGGAAGCGTCGTCGTTGTCGTCATCGTCAGGCGAAGCGTCGTCATCGGCCGGCGACGTGTCATCGTCGGGCGACACATCGTCGTCGGCCGCAGGGGATGAACTGCTGCTCGTCGTGCTGCACGCGAAAAACAACACGGCCGTCGCGGCCGCGAAGCCCAGCGCGAGCACGAGCAGCATGAACGGTTTTGTCTTCATGTCTCCGAACCCTTTCTGTCGTCGTTGCCATCAACAACGGGAGCGACTTTCCCGCGCTCCTCCCGTTGACGTTAAGCACTCTTTGGCGCGCATATCCGCGTCGCCGGCCGAGTTCCGGCAGTCGCCGGCGAGGGCGCTCCGGCGAGCGCCCCCCAGTTCGACACGGCTTGCCGTCATCGCCGCGCTATCGTCAGTACCCGCCGCCGTAGGTGGCCGAATCGTCATCCGTTGGCGACGCGTCATCGTCCATCGGCGATGCATCGTCGTCTATCGGCGACGTGTCATCGTCGGCCGTGCTCGTCGAGCTGCTGCTCGTCGAACTGCACGAGTACAACGCGCCGGCGGCAAGGCCGAGCAAGAGGATCAGCAGAATGATGGGCATTTTCTTCATGGTCGAACCCTTTCCTGTTTCGTTCCACCATTTCCCGCGCGGTCCCGCGACCGTCGCAAGGGTCGCCAATGTAAACACGTTTTTGCGAAAGGAAAGGTTGCGGCGCGGCCGGCCGTTGTTGAATTATTTTGACATTTGCGGCGGCCCCGTGAAGGGCCGCCGTGTTTTTGGCGAAAATCCGCGAACGCGTCGTCATTTAGGATGCGGACCGCACGCACCGGACGTTCAAGTTGGCCTCGGTCTGAATTCGAATCACGACGCCGGCGTAGGCGAATTGGAGCGCCCACCAATACGTCGCGTTGCTTGCGTCAATGGTGTCGGACCAGAAAGCGGCATTGCAATCGCCCGCCAATTCGGTCGGCCAATAACAGCCGTTTGTCCCCGGCCCTTGGAACGACGTGCAGCCCTGACAGCTCGCGTTGCTGCACGTGGGGGCGCTGCACGCATCGGTCACCGGACACGCGCCGCCGGTTTCGGTCGCCGCACAACCCGCCACGATTGTCCGCAGTTCGTCGATCGTCGGCAGGCGCCAATCGCCGAACCCGCCGAGCGAGAGGTCGGTGCAGAGCGACAAAGCGCTTTCCCAGTCCCGCAGAGCGCTATAGCCGACCTGCCACATTAAGTGTGTGCTGTCGTCGGTCCACGTCGTGCCCGGCGATCCGTCGTCGTCATCGTCGGCCGGGCTGGCGTCGTCGTTGTCGTCGTCATCATCGTCGGTGGGACTGACATCGTCATCCGCGGGGCTGGTGTCGTCATCCGGGGGGCTGGCGTCGTCATCCGCGGGGCTGGTGTCGTCGTCCACGGCCGAACTACTGCTGCTGCTGCTGGTGCTTGCGCAGGCCCAAAGTCCCAAAATCAAAGCCGCGACGGACCCCGCAATCAGCAAAACCAAGAATTTCTTGTTCATCACCCACCGCCTCCTCTGACGGGACGTCTTATTCGGTTGTTCTCGCCGCCGCGGCCTCCCTCCAAAACCTCCGTCGGATTGCCGACCGCGACGTTCCGCTTTCGCTTTACGGAGAATAATTCTTCCATTTCAGAACGCAAATTCCGGCGACGCCCGATCGACGACAGGCCGCGCAATGCCGGCCGGTCCAGTTTGCGGCGGCAGAATTTTTGTCCTATCCTCGCCGGGCAGTCCGGCAACCGCTTGAAGTCGGGGGGAATAGGCCGTGCGCGCGTTCAAGATCGCGATGTGGGTCGCGGTGGCTTTGCTCGGAGCGTTCGCCATCGCGGTGGTCAGCAACGTCGTTTGGCCGGACGAAAACGTCAATGCGTTGTGGCTCGTCATCGCGGCGGCGTGCTCGTTCACGCTCGCCTACCGCTTTTACGGCGCGTTTCTGGCGGCGAAGGTGTTTGCGCTCGACGACCGCAACGCCACGCCCGCGGTGCGGTTCGCGGACGGCCGCGACTACCACGCGACCAATAAATGGGTGCTGTTCGGCCACCATTTCGCCGCGATCGCCGGCGCCGGGCCGCTGATCGGGCCGGTGCTCGCGGCGCAGTTCGGCTTTCTGCCCGGCGCACTGTGGATTCTCATCGGCGCGGTGTTCGCGGGCGCCGTGCACGACTTTGTGGTGCTCGTGGCCTCGGTGCGGCACGACGGCCGGTCGCTGGCGGAGATCGCCGGTCGCGAAATCGGGCCG
>Ga0181520_10006632_pt1 | contig 17560 bp, 14 predicted proteins | sample PEATcosm2014_Bin_29_FD_132451 | JGI IMG/M metagenome (GOLD analysis project Ga0181520, IMG submission 132451) | Peatland microbial communities from MTU Mesocosm Facility, Houghton, MI, USA - PEATcosm2014_Bin02_30_metaG | ecosystem: Environmental > Terrestrial > Soil > Wetlands > Peat | place... | reverse complement strand
GCGCTGACGGCCATCATGTGTGGTCAGGCCTATCTGCAGTCGTCCATGCTGGCCGCCAACTGCCCATCTATCGGCTCGGCCACACCGCTTACCGACAGCGTGGACCGCGAGGGCGGAGCCTGCCCCGGCTACTATGTGAACCGCGAGCCCTTCCTCGACGTGATCCGCATGCATCGCGCGGAGGTGAACAAGATTGGCCGCTCCCGGACCGCGGGCCAGCCCTTCAAGGTGCCGCAGCTCGACGCCCTCATCGACGCCAGCCGCGAAAGCTGGGACATGGCCCTGGCCTACGGCGAAAAGTTCGGTTACCGCAACGCCCAGACCACCGTTCTTGCCCCCACCGGCACCATCGGCTTCATGATGGATTGCGACACCACCGGCATCGAGCCCGATCTCGCCCTCGTGAAGTACAAAAAACTGGTTGGCGGCGGCATGATCAAGATCGTCAACAACACCGTTCCCTCCGCCCTCTTCAAGCTCGGCTACTCCACCGACGAAGTGAATGCCATCGTCAGCTACATCGACGCCACCGGCACCATCGAAGGCGCGCCCAGCATCAAGCCGGAACACCTGGATGTCTTCGATTGCAGCTTCAAGCCCGCCAAAGGCACCCGCTCCATCGGCTACATGGGCCACATCAAGATGATGTCCGCCGCGCAGCCGTTCCTGTCGGGAGCCATCTCCAAGACCGTGAACCTGCCCCATGAGGCATCGGTCGCCGACGTGGCGGAGGCCTACGCCGAGAGCTGGCGTCGCGGCATCAAGGCTGTGGCCATCTATCGCGATGGTTCCAAGGGCACGCAGCCGCTGAACACCAGCATGGATGCCAAGAAGGATCCTTCGGCTCTGGACACCGTGGCCAGCCGCGTACTGGCCAGCGTCACCGCCGGCCAACCCGCTGCCGAAGCCGACCTGAAGGCCCTTGAAGCCAAGAGCGTGGAGAAGGTGGAAGTCACGGCCCGGCAGGTTGCCGCCGTGGCCACAAACTTCCAGAAGATGCTCGACGAGCTGACCCAGGCCAACAGCGTTCCCTTCCTGGAGTCAGCGCCGGTTGCCGAGGCGCATGAGGAGCAGGACCTGCAGCGTCCGCCGCGCGCCATCCGTCATCGCTTGCCCGATGAGCGCGCCTCGCTCACCCACAAGTTCTCCATCGCCGGTCACGAGGGCTACATCACCGTGGGTCTCTATCCCAGCGGGGAGCCGGGTGAGATCTTCATCCGCATGGCCAAGGAGGGTTCCACGGTCTCCGGTCTGATGGACGCCTTTGCCACTTCGGTGTCGCTGGCTCTGCAACACGGCGTGCCCCTCAAGGTCCTCTGTGAGAAGTTCGCGCACACCCGCTTTGAGCCCTCCGGTTGGACCGGCAATCCCCAGATCGGTCTGGCCAAGAGCCTGATGGATTACATCTTCCGCTGGCTCCATCTGCGCTTCCTGTCGGGTGAGCAGTTGTCGCTGTTCGCGGGCCTTTCCCCCCACGCACAGCAGTTGCCCGCGGCGCAGTCCATGCTGGAGGAAAGCGAGCCTCATCAAGTTCCAGCGGTTCAGGATCATCTGGCCCAGCTGGCGGCAGAGGTTGCCAAGCGGTTGAATCAGGTGGGAACCAATCAGGGCGGCGGTGGCGGCATTGCACCGGACGCTCCGGCCTGGAACAACGGCGGCGCGGCAGCCGAGGCTCCCAGCCTGCAGGATCGCGGCATCTACCATCCTTCGGAAGCCATGCGGGGCATGTACGAGATGGGCGACGCTCCCAGCTGCTCCACCTGCGGCGCCATCATGGTGCGCAACGGGAGCTGCTATCGCTGCATGAGCTGCGGATCAACCTCGGGATGCAGTTAGCTACTTTCATCTATTCTTACTGGAGCATGTCTGTCGGAGACCCCAAAAGGTGAAACTCAGACCCCATAAGACGAAACTCGATTTGAGATTACTAAATGATGAGGTCGAAGCAATTGCTTCGACCTCATCATTTTGCTATGCGGTTCATAAGGGAATTGAACGGGAGATCCTGCATCTCAAAGGTGGAGTTGGCGAGGTGCTACAAGGTGAAGCTCATCGATGATGCGCATCAGCTTCAGTTCATCCTCGCTCAACGGCCGCGGCTTGTAGTACACGCTACTGCGGCTGACCTTGAGCAACTTGGGCTGCTTCTAAATCGAGAGCTTGTTCTCGGGATCGATCATCTCTTTCCACCCCATTCACGCAAAGTTCGCGTGATGGGGACCCCGGTTTGCGCCCAGGAGACCCGCTTTCGAGAGCGCGCTTTCTAAAAAATCCCGCTCCAGGCTTAACTCGCCGATCTTGGCATGCAGCCTGGTCACGTCGACCTTGGCGGATTCCTGCTCCTTGGCTTCGCCAAATACGACCACGGCGCCTTCCAGAAGCTGGCTCTTCCACTGGGTGATCTGATTCGCATGGAGGTCAAATTGCTCGGCAAGTTCGGAAAGGGTCTTTTCACCCTTCAAAGCGGCCAAGGCAACCTTGGCTTTAAAGGCTGCTGCGTGATTCCGGCGTGGGCGTCGGCTCACGATTCTCCTCTTTTCTGCCATCTTATATCGCGGTAGAGGAACAGCCCTTCCACTTATTCCACTCTCCGAATTCTCGCGACCGTCTCAATTTTTGTCATGGCAAAAACGAGGGCCAACTCTGACCTTGCAATTGTGCTTTGTTTCTGGTCAACGGCGGAGTGCTTCGCCATCGACTTTACCACTTGGGTGGTGCAACACGGCAAACCGGAAGGTGGACGGGTGTGGAAGCAGGCTTGGCTGCGATCAGAAACGATGCACCCAAAGCCGCCACTGGATCAGCCAGGAATGTGACCGATGTCCAGCCTGTTTTCGGCATCCTCGCTGTGTGCTGCTATAAAAGGGGCATGGCATCGCTTGAGAACTTCCGTCTGGTGGTCTTCCGCTCGGTGGCTACGCACTTGAGCTTTCGCAAGGCATCGGAGGAGCTTTACTTGACCCAGCCCGCGGTGAGTTCGCAGATCAAGGCGCTGGAAGAAGAGTTGGGCGTGCAGTTGCTGGACCGCAGCCGGGGCAGCGTCTCGCTGACCGAGGCAGGCTGCGTGCTGCTGGACTACGCGCAGCGCTTTCGCGCGCTCTCCGCTGAGGCTAAGGCGCGGATGCTGGAGATGAAGGGCGAGGTGGGCGGTGATCTGATCCTGGGCGCATCCACCACCATCGCGCAGTATGCGCTGCCGCGGCGTTTGGGCGAGTTCCGGCGGCAGAACCCGCGGGTTGAGATTCAGCTGACCAGCGGGAACACCGAAGAGATTGTGACCGCGCTGCTGGAGCACCGGATTGCGCTGGGGCTGGTGGAGGGCCCGCCGCGCAGCCGCGACGTGCACGTCGAGCCGTATCTGGCCGACGAGTTGTTGCTGATTGTTCCGCGCGGACATGAGTGGGCGGAGCGTGGCACGATCCGCTGCAAGGACCTGCCCGCCATGTCGCTGTTGATGCGGGAGCGCGGCTCTGGCACGCGCCGCGTGGTGGAGCTGGCGCTGGAAAAGCGCGGCGTACACATGAGCGACTTGCGCATTGCCATGGAGCCGGATTCCACCGAGGCCATCAAGTCAGCGGTAGAGGCTGGGCTGGGCGCTGGCTTTGTTTCGCGCTGGGCGCTGGCGCAGGACTGCCGCAACGGCAAGGCCTTCCAGATTGTCGCCATCGAGGGCGTGCAGATTCCGCGCTCCTTTCTCCTGGCGTCCGTTCAGGGCCAAGAGTTGCAGGGTGCGGCCGCAGAGTTCCGCCGCTTTCTGCTGGCCGATCAGCCGGCCTGAGCTGGCCTGAGCCGCTCTGGATGCGGGATTGCGCGCGTTCATAAGAAGAAGTTATGGGCGATCAGAATTCCCACTTGGACAGGACGTTCCCGCTGGCCAAGACTGAGAGTGTGAACAAGAACATCTTCTTTGCCGGATTGATCCTGAGTGCGAGCGGGGTGCTGTCACCTCCGCTGGCGTTGGTTGCAGGTCTTGCCTATGGAATGAGCCTTGAGCATCCCTACCATCTGGATGCCAGACGGCTTTCCCGGCTTCTGCTCCAGGTTTCGGTGGTTGGCCTTGGCTTTGGGATGAATCTGGGGCAGGTGCTGCAGGCCGGCCGCAGCGGCTTTGTCTATACCGCGGTGAGCATCAGCGTGGCACTGGCCTTGGGCTGGTTGTTGGGGCGCATGCTGGGCGTGGGCTCCAAGGTCTCCTACCTGATCTCTACCGGTACGGCCATCTGCGGCGGCAGTGCAATTGCTGCCATCGCCCCGATCAGTCAGGCCAGCGAAGAGGAGATTGCCGTTTCATTGGGTACGGTGTTCACGCTGAATTCGGTCGCGCTGCTCATCTTTCCCGCCATCGGAACGGTCCTGCATCTCACCCAAAACCAGTTTGGACTGTGGGCCGCACTGGCCATTCACGACACCAGTTCCGTGGTTGGTGCGGGGGCGAAGTTTGGTGCCGTGGCCTTGGCCGTTGCCACAACGGTGAAGCTGGCGAGGGCGCTCTGGATTGTGCCGCTCTCTCTGGCCACGGCGGCAGCCCACAAGAGCCGTGCCAAGATTCACTGGCCGTGGTTCATTCTCTTCTTCTGCCTGGCAGCGGTGGCCAACAGCTATCTGCCCGTCTTTGCGCCTATGTATCCGGAGCTGAAACGACTGGGCGTTATCGGCCTCACGGTCACACTGTTTCTCATCGGCACAAGCCTCAGCCCCAAAACACTACGCGTTGTAGGCGTAAGGCCGCTGGTGCAGGGCGTTTTGCTCTGGATCGTGGTGGCCGCGGGGTCTCTCTGGCTGATCCGCGCTGGCTGGATCGCCATCTGATGCCTTCTGTGACACATAATCGGAACCTGTCTAAAGGCGGCCCTGAACAGCGGAGGTTGCCTCTTTCAATACCCACATCCACCGCGGCCTGTCAGGAAGCAGGACAGGCGATGCGATGGAGCCTGGACCGTAACGCTCCGATTTGTCAGTCCCGAAATGGTGGAAGACAATAGAACAGTTCCAAGAGGGTGCATAATACACCTAGACGCTACCTGCACCTGCTATTTTGGTTTCGACGAGTGCTCGGTAGATATGCTGAGTGTGTTCTGCAGGCGCGAATTCATCGTGGAGAAGATCGAGTGGGAGTGATTCGCTATCTTTTGGCTCTTCTGGCAATTGCAGGAGCAGTTGTCTCTGGCATAGCGTTGCGTGTGCACTATTCCAACATGGTCGAGTCGTGCTCGATCAATCAGGTATGGGACTGTGCCACGGTCAATCGCAGCTCCTTTGCCGAAATCGGGCACCTTCCTGTGGCTGCGATTGGGATTGCAGGGTATCTGGTTCTTGCCGGGTTGGCCATGATGCGCAGGCGCTTTCTCCTGTTCCTTGGCTCCGGTGCAGGGTTTGTATTTGCATTTCGCTTGACCATGATCGAGCAGTATGGGCTGGGCGCATGGTGCGTGTATTGCGTCATCTCTCAGATCCTTATTGCCTTGATTCTGCTCATAAGCCTGGCTTGGTTTGCTGCCGCCTACCGTAGGCTCTTGCGCGATGCCTCCAAACTCGCGTAGTACGCATTCCGGGCTTCCAAAGGATGTATGTATTTGTTGGACAAGGAGAGAATGACGAAATGTTGATCAATAAGGCAAAGTGCTGGATGCGTATGGCCGCGGTTGGTTTGGCAGCTTTGTGTGCAGGGAACCAGGCATGGGCCCTGCAGTTTGGATCGGCTCCAGTGGTCAGCACCACTGCGATTCCCCAGACTGGGCTGATCAGTCCCGAGCAGTTGATTGCTGCCATGCAGAAGAATCGCCAAGAAGCGCCGCTGGTGATTCAGGTCGGTTCGCGGATGATGTTTGATCAGGGACGAATTCCCGCTGCTGTCTTTGCCGGTCCGGCGGTTCAGCCTGAGGGCATTGATTTGCTCCGGAATCGAGTTGCCAGCTTGCCCCGCTCCAAGTTCATCGTGATCTATTGTGGATGCTGCCCGTGGAGCCGCTGTCCGAATATAGGCACGGCGTACCAGTTCCTGCTCGGCATGGGATTCAAGAACCTCAAAGCCCTCTATTTGCCCAATAATTTTGGCATGGACTGGGTCGCAAAGGGTTACAAGGTAGAGAAGTAGTTTGAGATCAGTGCAGCAAAGGGGCCAGAGAATGATGCGACGAACCGCAATTGCCTGCGGGACGATTATGCTGGGATGGTGTTGCCTGGCTGCTCCGGCGCAGGCAGCAGGTCCGAGGGTGGGCCAGAAAGCCCCTGTATTTGCAGCGCACAACCTGTACGGCAAGCCGGTCACACTCAACCAGTTTCGCGGCAAGGTGATCTTGCTGAACTTCTGGGCCACTTGGTGCGGACCGTGCAGGGTGGAATTACCGCGCTTCGATGCATGGCAGGCAAGGTACAGTGCGGACGGCCTCCAAGTCCTGGCGATCTCGATGGACGATAACCGCGATCAGGCGCGCGCCATGGCAGACCGGCTCCATCTGCACTTCCCCATGCTCGCCGGCAACTCCCGGCTGGGCGCTGCGTACGGTGGCATCTTTGGACTGCCGGTTACCTACCTTATCGATAGGGACGGCATCGTTCGCAAGCGAGTGGAAGGTGAGACGAACCTCGATCAGCTTGAGGTTGAGGTGCAGAAGTTGCTGCATGAGCCTCATCGTTGAGCGCCAGACAGCATCGGCCGTTAAGAAAGCAGGCAGGACCTCGCTAGGGCCTGTAGATTAACCTGTCTGATTTCAGCGCCTTGTCGAGAAAAGTCCAGGTAGGTTCAGATCCTTAGACTGCCTGGAACAAAGAAAGCGGCAAATTTTGCGGAAGTCTGTAACGAATTGCCAGCCGTGGGGCTTTGTCCAAGCGAAGCACGCAAAGGGGAACCTGACAGTGAACCAACGCATCCATTTCCAAGCAATTTTGTTGCTTGTTGCGGCTAGTCTGACGGTAATGGGCCTTCGGGCACAGCAGCCGTTCACGCTGCACGAGGCCATTGCACAGGCGCTCCACCAGAATCCCGAGGCCACCGCGGCCAAGGCGAGCATCGCAGAAGCGCATGCCGGAACCAGTCTGGCGCGTTCGGCCCTGTTGCCGCAGGTGAGCTTTACCGAAGATATCTCGCGCGGCGACGATCCGGTGTACGCCTTTGGCATGCGGTTGCGACAGCAGCGCTTCACGCAGGCCGATTTCGCGGTGAGCGCGCTGAACCAGCCAGATTCCATTGGCAACTTCTCCTCGCGCATTGCAGGCGGCTGGCAGTTGTTTGATTCGTTGGTGACCGAGCGGCGCATTACGGGCGCCAGAAAGATGGAGCAGAGCGCCGCGTCGCAGGCGGGAGCGGTGGACCAGAAGACCGTCTTTAGCGTGGTGGCGGCGTATCAGCAGGTGCTCTATGCCGAGCGCTCGGTGGCAACGGCGAAGCGCGAGGTAGAGTCGGCCGAGGCCTTGCTCAGGTCTGCGGACGATCATGTGAAGGCGGGGCTTGTGGTTGAGTCCGATCGCATGGCCGCGCTGGTCAATCTAGCGGCTTGCAAGCAGACGCTGATTGCCGCGGAAGGTGACCGCGAGATGGCGTGGGCTGGGCTGCGGCTGGCGATGGGGGCTCCGGAATTCGAGGCTACTACACTTGCTCCAATCGAACCGCGCAACTATCCCGCATCAACGCTTGCCGACGAGATGGTGCTGGCCGCGAAGAATCGCAAAGATCTTGCTGCGATCGGCGAAGCCAGTCAGGCGCAGGCAGCAGCCACGAGTGCAGCGAAGTTGGCGCTCGGGCCGCATGTGAATGCTTACGGAAACTGGGAGAATGATCGCAACACCCTCACCAGTTCTGGTGGCACCAACTGGGTGGCAGGCGTACAGATCTGCATTGATCTGCAGCCTTTCCCCAAGCGCGCACAACTGTCCGCGCAGCAGGCTGCCAAGACGCGTGTAGACGCGCAGATGGAGAGTTATCGCCAGCAGATGCGCATGCAGGTGAGCCAGGCGCATACGCAGCGCACGGTGGCAGTGCAGTCCATGCTGACCGCGCAGGCGGCGGTTGAACAGGCTACAGAGGGACTTCGCATCGTGAAGAACCGCTATGACGCGGGTCTTGCCAACATTACCGATCTGCTGCGGGCTGAGGATGCCGAGCGCGCGAGCCAAACCAACTACTGGCGCGCTGTGTACGGAAACACGGTGGCTTATGCCCAACTGCTGTTTGCAACCGGGACATTGACGCCCGAAGCTGCGGAGGTTCTGCAATGATTCTTTCTCGCTCTACAATGCTATTGATGGCTTTGGGCATGGCATTGGCCGTGGCCGGCTGCAAATCGGATGCGCCCGCCGTACAAGGGCTCGCGGAGACCGCAAAAGCGCACGTGGTAGTTGCCGAGCAACTGCAGGTGGCTGCGGTGGTGCGCGCAACGGGCGCGCTGCATGCGCATGAATCGGCGACTCTCTCCGCTCAAGTGATGGGCCGCGTGACGCGTGTGCTGGTGCAGGCTGGTGACATCGTTCGTGCGGGACAAACTCTGGTTGTGCTCGACGATGCAACGGTGCGTGCCGGAGCCGATCAGGCTGAAGCTGCGGTGAAGGCAGCCGAGCAGCAGCAGGCCGCGGCGCAATCGCAAGCCGATCTGGCTGCCAGCACGCTGGCGCGTTATCGTCAGCTTGAAGCGCAGAAGAGCGTGAGCCCACAGGAGATGGATGAAGTCGCACGCCGTGCAGAGGCTGCTGCCTTGCAGGCCGCCGCGGCTCGCGCGCAGGTTGCGGCCATTCGCGCACAACATGCCGGGGCCAGCGCCATGCTGAGCTATACGCGCATCGTTGCCCCATTTGCCGGCATCATCACCGCGCGCATGATCGACCCAGGAGCGATGGCCGCACCGGGCGTTCCCCTGCTTCAAGTCGACAGCGCCGGACTTCTCGAATTGCAGGCTACCGTGGCGGAGTCGGCGCTTGCATCGCTGCACAAAGGCTCGAAGATTGCTGTCACCGTCGATAGCCTTGGCGCGGATTCGCTCCAGGGGGTTGTTACGGAGATAGTGCCCGCGGCCGACGCCATGACGCACAGCTTTCAAGTGAAGATCGCACTGCCTGCATCGAAACAGTTGCGCGCTGGCCTGTCGGCAAGTGCGGCCATCCCTGCAGGCGTCAAGCAAGCGGTGCTTGCTCCGCGCTCCGCCATTGTGATGCGTGGTTCATTGGCTTGTGTGTATATGTTGGATGTCAACGGCGTTGCCCAACTGCGCTACGTCACGCTCGGCGAGGTGCGGGGCGACAAGGTCGAGGCTCTCTCTGGTCTTAACGGCGGCGACAAGATTGCCGACGCTCCGGGTGATCGCGACTTGGCGGGCAAGCGGATTGAGGCGCAGCCATGACAGAGACCCCAAGCACGCACCATCTAGGCCTGGCCGGAAGGCTGGCTCACGCCTTTCTCAACTCCAAGCTGACGCCGTTGTTCATCGCAGCCTCGCTGGCCTTGGGCATCTTTGCCGTAGCCATCATCCCGCGCGAAGAAGATCCGCAGATTCTTGTGCCCATGCTCGACATTGCCACCGCGATGCCCGGAGCCTCGGCTGCGGAAGTGGAACAGCGCGTCACCCTGCCCATCGAACAACTGGTGCACCAGATCTCCGGCGTGGAATATGTGTACTCCACATCGAGCCCGGGGCAGAGTCTGGTCATCGTGCGTTTCCTGGTCGGTACGCAACAGGAAGACGCGTTGATCAAGGTCTACAGCAAGCTCTATTCCAACTTCGACCGCATCCCGCCGGGCATCACGCAGCCCATGATTCGCGCGCGCTCCATTGACGATGTGCCGATTCTTTCCGTCACCTTGTGGAGCGAACACTACAACGGCCAGCAACTGCGTGCCATGGCCGACGAGATCCAGCATCGCGTGGAGCAGACCCCCGACGTGAGCGAAAGCACCGTGATTGGCGGCCTTCCGCGCACTATGCAGGTGATGTTGAGCGCTAGCAAACTCACGAGTTATGGACTCTCGCCCTTGCAGATTGTGGGCCAACTGCACGCCGCCAACGCCAGCCTGCAGATGGGCAGCTTTGCTGAGAACAACCGCGAGATTCGCGTGGACGCGGGCAATCTGTTCACCAGCAGCAAGGATCTTGAATCCGTTGTTGTGGGCGCGCATGTAGGCAGTCCGATTTATCTGCGCGACGTGGCCGATGCTATTACCGACGGCGCCGCGGAGCCCGCGAACTACGTGCTCTTTGGCACTACGCACACATCCGCAAAGACGGCTGCGCAATATCCCGCGGTGACCGTAACCGTGGCCAAGCGCAAGGGCACCAACGCTACCGATATTTCCAACGCTGTGCTCGCCAAGATTGATGCGATGAAGGGCACCGCGATTCCCGCCGACGTGCACGTGACCACCACGCGCAACTACGGCGAGACGGCCAAGGCTAAGAGCGATGAGTTGCTGGAGCATCTGCTGCTGGCCACGCTCTCGGTTACTTTCCTTGTAGCGATCTTCCTCGGCTGGCGCGAGTCGGGTGTGGTGCTGTTGGCCATTCCTGTGACGCTGGCGCTCACCATGGCCATCTTCTACTTCCTCGGCTACACCATCAATCGCGTCACGCTATTTGCCCTCATCTTTTCCATCGGCATTCTGGTGGACGACGCCATTGTGGTCGTCGAAAACATCGTGCGCCATCTACGACTACCCGTGAATAGAGGACGTTCGCGTTCCGATGTTACCGTGGAAGCCGTAGCAGAGGTCGGCAATCCAACGATTCTTGCAACCTTTGGCGTGATCGCCGCGGTGTTGCCCATGGCCTTTGTGCGCGGGTTGATGGGCCCGTACATGCGGCCGATTCCAGTCGGTGCATCGGCGGCCATGTTGTTCTCGCTGATGGTGGCGTTCGTGGTTTCGCCCTGGGCAGCCATGCGGCTGCTGGGCTCGCACGCCGCGGACGCGCATGGCGACACCGATGAGAGCGATAACTGGCGCACCCGGCTCTATCGCCGCGTGATGAGACCACTCATCGAGTCCGGCCGCAATCGCATGTTGTTCTTTGCGGGCGTGCTGGTGCTGCTGCTTCTCTCCGTGGTGCTGGTGCCCATGGGGCTGGTGCGGGTAAAGATGCTGCCCTTCGACAACAAGAGCGAGATTCAGGTGGTCATCAATATGCCGGATGGCACGCCGCTGGAACAAACGCAGCGCGTGACGCAAGCTCTGGGCGATGCGCTCGGGAATGTGCCTGACGTGCTAAATTACCAGATCTATACGGGCACTTCCGGCCCTTACAACTTCAACGGGTTGGTGCGCCACTACTACATGCGCCGCATGCCCAACCAGGCTGACATTCAGGTGAATCTGGTGAGGGCGAAGGATCGCCACGAGCAGAGCCATGCCATTGCCAAGAAGCTGCGTCCGCTGCTCAACGCCATCGGCAATCCGTATGGCGCGCGTATCCAGGTCAGCGAGGTGCCGCCCGGTCCGCCCGTGATTCAAACATTGGTTGCTGAAGTCTACGGTCCCGATCTTGACGGTCAGACCGCGGTAGCTCAACAGATCAAAAGAATCTTCAACGCGACGCCCGGTGTAGTCGATACCGACTGGTACGTTGAAGACGCGCAACCGCACACCACGCTGCGTGTGGATGCGGTGAAGGCCGCGCAGAATGGCATTGCAGTGACCGATGTTTCTCGCGCCCTCGCCGTCGCGACCTCGGGTACGGAAGCTGGCTTGCTGCATGACGGCAATGCGCGTGAGCCGATTCCGATCAACGTGCAGTTCACCCGCGCCAGCCGTTCCGGCACGGACGCACTGGTCAACATTCATCTACCTGCGCCCAACGGCGCCATGGTTCCGCTCAGCGAACTGGTCAGTTTGGAACAGGGAGTGGTGGAGCAGAGTATCTATCACAAGAACCTGATGCGCGTCGTGTACGTTACGGGCGATGTGGCCGGGCAGGAAGAGAGCCCCGTCTACGCCATCCTCAAGATGAACAAGGCGCTCGACAACCTGAAGCTGCCCGCGGGCTACGCGCTCAGACGCTACAACGCTTCGATGCCGGAATCCACCGATCATTACTCGATGAAGTGGGATGGCGAGTGGCACATCACGATTGAAGTCTTCCGCGATCTGGGCCTGGCGTTTGCGGCCGTGCTGATCCTGATCTACGTGATCGTGGTCGGCTGGTTCCGCTCGTTCCTTGTGCCGCTGATCATCATGGCGCCCATCCCGTTGACGCTGGTCGGCATTCTGCCTGCGCACGCGATCCTGGGCGCGTTCTTTACCGCAACCTCGATGATCGGCTTTATCGCCGGAGCGGGCATCATCGTGCGCAATTCGATTATCCTGGTCGACTTCATCGAGCTGCGTCTGCGTCAGGGCGCGCCGCTGGCCGAGGCGGTCATCGATGCAGGCGCCATTCGCTTCCGTCCCATGCTGTTGACGGCTGCTGCCGTGGTTGTTGGCGCCAGCGTGATTCTCACCGATCCCATCTTCCAGGGCCTAGCCGTCTCGTTGATAGCAGGAGCCATCGCCTCCACCTTCCTGTCGTGGCCCACGATTCCGATCCTCTACTACATGTTGCATCGCAACCAGCAACCTGCTGTCGAAAGCGCACCGCGCGCTGAAGGAGAAACTGAATGACCGTAGAACGCGCACTGCGCCTGATGGCGGGCCTTGTGACCTTGATCTCTGTCGCATTGGCCTATTATGTCTCTATGAAGTGGCTCTGGCTTACGACCTTTGTTGGCCTCAATCTGTTGCAGTCGGCCTTCACCAACTGGTGCCCGGCCATGAGCATCTTTCGCGCGCTGGGCATGCGCGAGGGAGATGGTGGCTGCGGAGGCGGCCGCTCGGACGAGGGCAGTTGCTGTGGCGGTGGGCAAGAAGGTGGCTGCTGTGGCGGCGGACCGGAGCAAAAGTAAGATGACAGAAAAACGATTGGATGTACTGTCGCTCAGGTCTTTCTGTTGGACCTATTCGGCAGTGTCTGAGGCCTTCAAGGCTTTCCGAGCCTGTCGCACAAAGCGGCTAGTGGTCTTCGAAAAGTGCTCAAGCACCGCAACCCACTCTTCCAGATGCAGGTTTCCTTCTTTGGTGAGGCGGTATACACGGCGAGCTGGACCGCTTTGGCCTTCTTCCCACTCTGATTTCACCATGCCGTTGGCTTCAAGCTGCCGCAGCGTACGATAAAGAGCGGCCTTGTCGATCTCTGCGTCCGTGAGCGCGTACTTGTGCAGATCTGTACACATGTCGTATCCGCAAGAACGTCCCTTGATACGAAGCAGATAGAGAACCAGAGGCTCCACAAAACGATAGAGGTTTCCCATCCCGCATGAGCAAGGGTAATCCCTTCCGTGATGTACGCAAATCTTTCTGGGCATATCTAGCCTGCTTCAGGTTCCTTGGGTCATTGGGAGCCAATAGCTATCATACGGCACAATGGATCGGGATATCCAGATCCATTGTGCTTGCCAACCGGAAGCAAGGTGCCTAGGATGTAGGTGTAGAAAGCACCTAGATCACCCATGAAAAAGAAAGGTCCACATGAGAATCGCAGTCCCCATGAAAGGGCAGGTTCTGGATCAACACTTCGGACACTGCGAACAGTTTGCCCTCATCGGTGTAGTGCCCGAGACCCGGCAGGTCTCAGCTTCACAAGTTGTACCTGCTCCGGTGCATGCTCATGGCGCGCTTCCGCGAGCATATTCGGCCAGGAGGTATACTCCGTGTAAGGGGCTGGATAGCAGAGAATGGACGCCGTCTGGTGAAGACCGAAGCCTTCCTGCAGAACATCAGCGGCAAGGAACTAGCCCACGCATGGGCTACATTTCTATTCGTCAAATAGCTTGCCCGTCCCAAGTGCTCAAGGGCAAGCAGCCCGGCACAAGCAATGTAAGGAATATGTAAGCAAGTTGTCAGGCTCCTGTCAGGCGATTCTCTGTTGGAATGGAGATCGTTGAAGGTGAGCGCAATGACCGCTTCGATCTGCCAATGTCTCCGCGTATTCCGTATCTCCTGTTGCGCCATTCTGGCGCTGTGCAGCCTCTGCGCCTCAGCATGGGCGGCTTCGCTTCCAGCCAACACCACACTTCCTGTCAGTTTTGTAACCAACCTTGAAGCCGGAAAGAACAAGGTAAACGATCCGGTCCGCGCCCGCACCTTGCAGGAAGTACTACTTCCGGATGGAACGCACATCCCCAAGGGAACGGTACTGGTTGGGCACGTCACGCAATCGATTCCGCTTCATTTTGATCAGACCCCTTATGCCGTACAGAAGCCGTCCTTGCTGGCAATCCACTTTGACCGCATTGAACTCAGGGACGCATCTCTTCCGGTGAACCTTGGGGTGCGCGCCATTGCAGGATCGTTTGCGGTGGAGGATGCCTCGCGCCCCTTCAATACGACCGAACTGCAGATGACTGGGTCCATGATCCAGGTCGGCGGGGACACCTATTGGCCACCTGACAACAAGGTGCATTCGCGCAGTGGCGACATCGTTGCGTATCTGCGCAAAGAGGGTGTCTTTGCCAGACCGATGGTCGCTGAGGCTAACAACGCTGTATCAGGCTTATCTTGCGATGCCGTTTCGCAAGAGCAGGCGGTGTCGATATTTTCCGCATCGGCATGCGGGCTGTATGGCATGACAGACGATGTGCTGGAAAGCAATGGCACCGATGGAAGCGGCACGTTTGTGGTTGCCTCTAGCCGGGCTTCGGTATTCCTGCTTGCGCATAGCGCAGCGCTGCTGGAAGTCTTGCCCTAGATGATAAGTTCATTTTTCCTCTTCCCAGTGTGAGGAACCGGGCCAGGACGCCATTAGAGAGCTCATCTTGACCCGTATTTGTCTCCTAGCAGCTGCTGGACTGAACATTTCGCACTGCCTCATGGGGACGCCGAGTGCTTCCAAATGCAGTTTTAGATATCCACAAAGGACCAGAGAATGCTGTTCAGGTTGAGTTCTGGCGCAGGACTACTTTTCGCGGTTGTCTTGGCCATTGGAATCAATGGATGTCGTGAATCCGCTAAGGATAGTAATCAGCGGAGTGTGTCAATAGCACCCGTAGCCATTGTGGAACGAGGGCCGCTTGCCAATTCTGTACATGTGGCCGGTGAGCTGCTGCCCTATCAGGAGGTCGATCTCCACGCCAAGGTGTCAGGCTATATTCGCGAGATCAAGGTAGATATTGGTGATCGCGTGAAGGCCGGCCAGTTGCTGGCGGTTCTGGATGTACCGGAAATCTCAGCACAGGTCTCAGGGGCGCAGGCAGGCATCGACCGCTCCAAACAGGAGATTGAACGCACACGCAGTATGCTGGCGCGGGCAGAGGCGGACCATAGCGCCTTGCATGCGGCGTTTACGCGGCTGGAGCAGGCTTCCAACACATCTCCGGGTCTGATCGCGCAGCAGGAGCTGGATGACGCGCGTGCACGAGATTCCGCATCGGGCGCGCAGGTGGATGCGGCGGCTTCCGAACTGGCCGCCATGCAACAGGGTTATGTCGCCGCCCAATCGGAGCACTTGCAATACACGTCGCTTGCTGACTATGCGCGCATTGCCGCGCCCTTTGCCGGCGTTATTACCTGGCGCTTTGCCGACAAGGGCGCATTGTTGCAGGCTGGAACTTCCAATGCTTCGTCGATGCCGGTTGTGAAGCTGGCGGAAGTGGACAAGCTCAGGCTGCGCCTTCCGGTGCAGGAGTCGCTGGCGGGGCTTGTGCGCGTGGGCAGCAAGGCCGCCATTCATATTGAAGCCGTGCATCAGGATCTGGAAGGCGTTGTGGTCCGCACGACGGGTGAACTTGATCCAACCACGCGCACCCTGCAAGTGGAGATCGAAGTGGACAACCATAGCGCGGCTTTGACCCCGGGCATGTATGCGGATGTGACGCTCAAGCTGGATGCGGCCTCTGATACGCTCTCCGTCCCGGTTACGGCCGTGGCGCGCTCGGGCACGGAGAGAGCGGTGTTTGTGGTGCGGAGCGATGGAGCAGTTGAGAAGCGAAGCGTGACCACTGGCATTGAAACGGCTGATCGAGTGGAGATTCGAAGCGGCGTGGCGGCAGGCGAGCAGGTGATCACCAACAACCTTGGCAGCTATCAGCCGGGCCAGAAGGTGCGTGCCATTGCGGCTAGCAGTGCCAGTACATCGAGCGCAGGGAAGGGCAACTAGATGTCACGATTTGCCATCCGTTTCCCTTTCTTCATCCTGATGATTTGCCTCGTCGTTGGAGTGGTTGGCTCCGTGGTAGTGGGGCGCATGCCTGTCGATCTTTTTCCTGAGATTCGCATTCCTGTCGTTGTCGTTGCTACCTTCTACAACGGCATGCCACCTGAGCAGGTTGAAGCCAACATCACCAATCCCTTTGAGCGCTTCTTCACGCTGGGCTCGGGGATCGACCACATCGAGTCGCGCTCCTTGACCGGTGTGAGCCTGATCAAAGTCCATTTCCAGCCCGGCACGGATCCAGATGCGGCGGTAACAACGATCTCGAACCTCGCCATGGCGCAGTTGCGCCGCCTGCCACCAGGTACGCTGCCGCCGGTGGTGCTCAAGTTTGACGCTTCCAGCTTGCCCGTGTGTCTGGTGACACTGAAAGGCGAGGGACTCGACGAGACCACGCTGCACGATCTGGGCCAGTTCAGCGTGCGCAATCAGATTGCCGATGTGCCGGGCGCGTCCGTGCCGCAACCATTCGGTGGTAAATATCGCCAGATCCAGATTTACATTGATCCGGTCAAGCTGCAGGCCTATCAATTGAGCCCCATGGACGTGGTGCGCTCCATCAACTCAGCCAACGCTATTCTGCCCGCGGGCGACGTGCGCATTGGCCCACGCGACTTCAATATCTACACCAATGCACAGTTTCCGGATATCGCGGATATTGATCGCTTGCCGCTGAAGTCGATTGGCAATGGCCAGTTGCTGGTCTCCGATATCGGCCATGCCAGCGACGATGCGGCCATCCAGACCAACGTGGTACGCATCGATGGGCAACGTTCGGTCTATCTATCGATTCTGAAGCAGGGCGGCAACAGCAACACGATCAGCATTGTGGATGGCACCCGCACGCGCTTGAAGAAGTTGTTTGACGTGCCTGCTGTATTGAAAGCCGATGTGGTCTTCGATCAGTCGGTCTTTGTGAAGACCGCGATTGCGAATCTGGGCAAGGAGGGCGGCATCGGGCTCGTGCTGACTGCCGCGATGATCCTGGTCTTCCTGGGAAACTTCCGCGCCACCATCGGTGTACTGATCTCGATTCCGCTCTCTGTCCTTGCCGCATTCCTCATCCTCAACCTGATGGGCGAGACCATCAACTCCATGGTGCTGGGCGGCTTTGCGCTGGCATTTTCGCGCTTGATTGATAACTCCGTCGTGGTGCTGGAAAATATCTTCCGCCACATGGAGATGGGCAAGAGTCCAGCCGAAGCGGCCGAGGTCGGTGGGCACGAGGTGGCGCTGCCAGTGCTCGCAGCTACGTTCACCACCGCAATCGTCTTCTTTCCGGTGATCTTCCTCTACGGAGTGAGTCGCTTTCTCTTTGCCCCCTTGGCGCTGGCGGTCGTGCTCTCGCTCTTTGCTTCGTATGCGGTCGCGATGACGGTGGTTCCGCTCTTCTGCGCGCGCTT
>Ga0181520_10006631_pt1 | contig 17562 bp, 10 predicted proteins | sample PEATcosm2014_Bin_29_FD_132451 | JGI IMG/M metagenome (GOLD analysis project Ga0181520, IMG submission 132451) | Peatland microbial communities from MTU Mesocosm Facility, Houghton, MI, USA - PEATcosm2014_Bin02_30_metaG | ecosystem: Environmental > Terrestrial > Soil > Wetlands > Peat | place... | reverse complement strand
CGAAGAGCCGATGGCGAGGCTGCGGCGCAACGCGACGGTAGTCGAGGCGACTCCGTCGGCGGTGCTGGCTACCCTCAAGGGCGGTCTTGGATGAGCGATGCAGAGATGCAGGCCCCGGGAGGCATTCGCCTGCGGCTGCCTGCCACTTCCGCCAATCTGGGGCCCGGGTTCGATGCCGCCGCAGTGTCCCTCGATTTCTTTCTGGAGATCGAGGCGGAACCGGCAAGCGCCTTCTCGATTGCGGCGACGGGCCGAAACCGGGAACGCTGTGGGAAGCTTGAAGACAATCTCATTCTGGAGATTTACAAGAAGCTGCTGCAGCAGAATGACCGGGCTATTGTGCCGCTCGCGATTCGGATGGCGAACGACATTCCCTTGGGAATGGGCTGCGGGTCGTCTGCGGCAGGTCGCATTGCGGCCATTTTGCTGGCTGTCCATTTCGGCCAGCTAGGTTGGGGCTCCGACCGCATCCTGGAAGAGGCCTGCGTCCTCGAAGGGCACCCGGACAACGTGGCGGCCTGCTGGCTGGGCGGGTTTGTGACCGCGGCCCGGGAAGGCAGAACCGTCTATGCAGCCCGTGTCAGGCCTCCCACTTCGTGGAGGGCGATCGTAGTTCTTCCGGCCGATCCTCTGGCAACCAGCAAGGCCCGGGCCGTGCTTCCAGGTTCCTATTCCCGCGCCGATACGGTAGCCAATATCCAGTCCGTGGCGCTGCTGGGCCTGGCGTTCGCCCAGGAACGGGCCGATCTGGTGCGGATTGCCATGAAAGACCGCATTCATCAGCCGTACCGGGAGGCAATTTGTCCCCAGTTGCCCCTGCTGCTGCCCACGGCGGGAAAGGACGGTATCCTGGGAGTGGCACTGAGCGGTGCGGGCCCTGCAGTCCTGGTTGTCGTAGAGAGCGAACGCTCTTTGGAACAGGCCTCGGCAGCTATTTTGGCCGCACTCACCCCCTTGTCCAAACCGGAGCTTATTGTCTGCCGTTTTCTAACCGACGGTGCGAATCAGTTCCTTGGCGCCTGTCAGGGCGAATCGTGCGAAGTGGAGCCGGCAAGCTGAAATCACGGGCTCAATTCTTCGGCAATTTGAAATCGTACGATCTTTGACCCTTTATCAAATGGGCTGAGTGGGCCAAAAGACGCCGTAACCGAAGTATTCGACAGACGTTGATAGAATTCGCCCTGACCCGCGAGGGGCAAGGATTGGGTCAGTTTCGGCCTCTCGTTGCGACTTTCTCGGAGGGTGCCGCATCCTATGAGAGCGCAATAGCCGGTACACTGGATGGAGTGAAGGTGCCGCAAGGAGGATCATGGCTGGTTTGGGAGTGATGGAAGTTAGCGATGCAACGTTCGACCAGGAAGTGCTCAAGAGCGAGCAACCGGTTCTGGTGGATTTCTGGGCCGTATGGTGCGGTCCGTGCAAGGCGATTGCGCCCATCGTGGACGATGTGGCGACCAAGTTCGCCGGGCAACTGAAAGTGGTCAAAGTGAATGTCGACCAAAACAGTTCCAGCCCCTCCCGCTATAATATTCGCGGCATTCCGGCGCTGCTGTTCTTCAAGGGCGGCAAGGTGGCGGACCAGATCGAGGGTTGGAAGCCGCAGGATGTGATCGAAGAGAAGATCAAGCGCTTGCTGGCATAAGCCGTTCCGGCATGATTTTTACTGAAATAGCGAAGGCCCGGAGAACTTCTCCGGGCTTTTGCTATTTCATGGGACTTGTAGGCCGGAGTCTTGTAGGTATCCCATCCATTCCGCAGAAAATCGCGGGATGGATGGAGTGCCCAAGTTTACAGCATCCAAAAGGCACTATAGCGATTCCAGAATGACTGTACCCAGGAACCGCAGCGTTCAAGTCGACGCGACCACAAGGAGCGGCGACCCTGCACGATGCAAGATAGGGCACACCTATTCTGGAATCGCTCTAATACCCGGCCGGCGCCGGTGCCGCAACGGCTTTGGCAATGGGCTCCAGGCCGAGGCGCTTGCGGCAATCTTCGAGCATGGTCTCGGTCCGGGTGGCGCCCACGCGCGTCACGCCAATCGCTCTGACAGCCAACAAGGCATCCAGATCCCGAATGCCGCCTGCGGCCTTCACCTGAACAGTCGCGGGAGAATGCTTGCGCATCAGTTCCAGGTCGGGTAGCGTGGCTCCGCTGGCAGCGTAGCCTGTCGAGGTCTTGACCCAGTCAGCACCGATTTCCCCGCATATCTGGCACAGGCGGATTTTTGCAGCGTCGTCCAGATAGGCGTTCTCAAAAATTACCTTGATCTTGGCGCCTCCTGCATGAACTGCCTCGGTCAGGGCCAAAAGCTCGTCCTGCACATACTGCCAGTCACCGCTGCGGGCCTTGCTGATGTTGATGACCGCATCCAGTTCCTGGCCGCCGTCGTTCAAGGCCTGATGGACCTCGGCAAGCTTGATTGCGGTGGTGTGGCCGCCATGGGGGAAGCCGATGGTGGTGCTGGCGTTGACGGTGGTTCCAGCCAGGCGCTCGGCGCAGCGGGCCAGATAGTAGGGCAGAATGCATACACTCGCGACGTTGTAGAGGATCGCCGTGGAACAGCCGTCTTCAAAATCCGCGACGGTGAGAGACGGGTTCAGGAGCGAGTGGTCGATCATTTTGGCAATGGAAACGTAATCAAAGGAATCGGTCAATTCAGTTTCTCCCAGATTGTGCGGATGGTCTTAACTCGGCCAGCGAGGAGGATATCAGGTTCGGCGCGAATGGGTGCGGAGATGAACGCCGCGAAGCCCGAAGGGCTTGGCCGAGGGTCCGGACGAAGATGTTGCAACGCATCGGAGGACCTTTGTTGAAAAGACCTCGGCAAGTTAGTGGGGCTTTGGCCGGGCAAGCTTCATTCCTCATTGATTGACGGCCCACTGAAAACGCATTCATCGCCAGATGGCGGGCGTCCAGATAGATCGATCGGGGCTCGGACCGAGCGGTTGGGCGATGCTATGAAGCAAACTCGGCGATACCCTGAAGCAGAATGGCATTGACAAGTCTGTAACAAGTTCTCTAGTCTACTGATCAACTACAAGAGGCAATCTACGGCTTAGCTATGGTCGCAACCGGCGACATTGTCTATGGTGTTGTGTTCCTCCAGAACACGGCGAGCCGGATGCGCCAAGCGGCTGTGGGGTCGTGGCCAAATGTATTGAGGATCACTGTCGTCCGATCACAAGTGTGAAATGGTTGCACTCTCTCTAAATCTGGAGAAAAAATTGCGTGACGCTCCAGCGGTCGCCAAGAGAGTGCCTCGTCCATGGTTTCTTGCAAGACCTCTTTTTGGGGTAGGGATCGTGTTCATCAAGCAGTCGGTCACCGAAATGTGGTTAGTGGAAATTGAATGTTGCAAGCAGCTGGGAGCAAGAAACCGGTGAATTCAGAACTCTCTTTGTCACTCGATGGTCAACAGTCAGACTGCACAGGCTCCAGCGGATTGTCGATCGCGCTGATCGGGCCGGACCACGAGCTCCGCGAGGCGGCTGCCGCTAGCCTCGGGGCCCGTCGTCAAGGGAAGGTCAGCCAGTATTCCTCCTACCCCGATCGCGACGAGATGCAGCGACTCAACAAGCAGCATCACGACGTGGTGATGATCGAGTTGGACAGTAACCTGGAACAGGCCCTGGACCTGGCGGAGGCTGTCCGCACCGAAGGCATTGCGACAGTGATGGTCTATTCGAAGACCACCGATCCGGAGGTTACCGACCCGGAACTGCTGATGCGCTGTATGCACGCGGGGATTCGCGAGTTTCTGAGTTTTCCCTTCAGCCCGGAGCGCGTTGCAACGGTATTGGAGCGAGTTGCGACACGCCAGTCGACTTGTCAGGCGAAAAAGGCAACTGGCCGCCTGCTTGTGTTCTTTGGCGCCAAGGGCGGCGCCGGAGTCACAACGGTTGCCTGCAACTTTGCCGTGACCATGGCACAAGTGTCATCCCAGAACACCCTCTTGATCGATCTCGATCTTCCCCTGGGAGCTGCGGCGCTCTGCCTGGGTGTTGTGGCTGAATACTCCACCATCGATGCGCTTCGCGACTATTCCCGGCTGGACGCAAATTTCCTTTCCAAGCTGCTGGTGAAACAACCCTCCGGACTGTCTGTGCTGGCCGCTCCCGGCAAACTCCCCCCGTATCAGGCTCCCGACGAAGCCGTGGAGAAGTTACTCACAGTTGCGCGGCAGGAATTCGACAATGTCATCGTCGACATGGGGTCGAAGCTGGATTCAGCGAGCGCAGCGATCTTCAAGGAGGCAACCACGGTTTTCCTGGTCACCCAGACCGGAGTTCACGAGTTGCGCAACTCGAACCGGCTGATTACACAGTACTTCAGCGCGGATGCTTCCAAGCTGGAAATCGTTTTGAACCGCTATGAGTCGCGAAATGGCCCGATCTCGGATCAGCAGATTACGAAAGCTCTGACGCGGCCCGTCAACTGGAAGATACCCAACGACCATGCCGCGGTTCGGCGGATGCATGATTCCGCTACTCCGATGGAGCAAACAGACTCCTCGGTTGCCAAGATGATTGGGAAGATGGCCCGGACGGTCTGCGGCCTGCCGGAAATCCCGGCCAAAGAAAAGAAGAAGGGTTTCAGTTTCAAACGGCTCAATAAAAGCAGTACAGAGAAGACGGTAACCGCTGAGGAGCCTCTATCCATTCTGCCTCCTCTTTCCATTCTGCCTCCACAGCCGGCGCCTGAGCCGGTCGATGCGGGTAGCCCATTCAGTTCAACGCAGCCTGAAGTCGCGGCAGAATCCTGGGACTACGCCGCCATAACGAAAGCACAACAGGAGGAATTGGATATGAGTAGTCCTTCCCGCGAATCTGGGGGACCGGAAACGCGCAAGTATAAAGGGGAAATCTACGTCAAGGGAACTGACGGTCAGTGGTACCGCGAGGGCACAGGGCCGGTGAGCGCGATTGCCGAGCCAGAGCCCGCCCCCGTGCAAGAACCACCCGTTGCGGAATGGACGCGTGAGGAACAGCAAGAGGAGAGTGTGCCCGATGAGGCAGCCACTGTCGTTTGGTCGGCGCCTGCCTCGATAGCCTATGGGACTCCGCTCGGCGGCACTCAACTGAATGCCATGGCAACGATCCCCGGAACGTTCACCTACACGCCGGCCGCGGGCCACATTTTGCCAGCCGGAACGCATACGCTGTGGGCGACCTTCACGCCGACAGACATCATGAGAGATCCCTCTCAGACCGCCGTATCTCTTTCAGTTACCAAGGCGAGCCCGGTTATCAACTGGCAGGAGCCCGATTCGATTCATTTCGGCACTGCCCTCAGCGCGGCTCAGCTCAATGCCAGCGCGTCGGTGCCTGGAACGTTCGAATACTCCCCGGCCATGGGTGAAGAACTCGCGGAAGGGGATCATTCGCTTTCGGTGAAGTTCACTCCGAAGAATTCGGCAAATTACAAAACCGTGGAAACCACGGTTACCCTCACAGTAACAAAGGCCCTACCGGTCATTACCTGGCCGACACCGGAATCAGTTGTCTATGGCACTCCGCTGAGCGGATTGCAGCTGAATGCCAGCGCTTCGGTCCCGGGCAAGTTCAGCTATACCCCTGCAGCGGGCTATGTGCTCACGGCAGGTGAGCATACACTTTGGGTGACCTTCACTCCGGCTGAAGCTGGGGACTACACCGCGGTTCAGGCGGATGCTTCGCTCGAAGTTACAAGAGCAACCCCTGCTATTTCTTGGACGAGACCGGAGCCGATTACCTACGGCACCCCGCTCAATGCCGCGCAACTGAATGCCACCGCATCGGTACCCGGAAGGTTTGCTTATAGCCCTGCTGCCGGTCAGATCCTCACTGAGGGGTCGCATACCCTCTCCGTGGTCTTTACACCGAACGACACTACGGACTACACCCAGGTCGCAACCGAAGTGGAGTTGACGGTTGCCAAGGCGACGCCGGTCATCAACTGGCCAATGCCCGAATCAATCGAGTACGGAAAGCTGCTGGGCGCGGATCAACTGAATGCAGCCGCATCGGTTCCCGGAAGTTTCGTTTACACTCCCGATGCAGGCGCGTTGCTTCCCGCCGGCATCCATGTGGTGACGGTTGCATTTACTCCGAATGACACTTCAAATTACACATCGACACAGGCCGAAGTACTGATCTCCGTCGCCAAGGCAACGCCCAAGGTCACGTGGTCGGCGCCTTCTTCGATCGTGTACGGAACACAGCTGAGCGCGGCTCAGCTGAATGCCACCGCATCGGTCCCTGGCACCTTCGCATACACGCCCGCAGCGGGCCAGGTGCTGCCGGCCGGCACACACAGCCTGTCGGTGCAATTCACTCCAACCGACAATTCGGACTACGCGACGGCAGAAGCCAAAGTGCCGCTGGCAGTGGCCAAGGCCAAGCCCACGGTTGCGTGGTCGATGCCGGAGTCGATTGCCTATGAGACCCCTCTCGGCTCGGCACAGTTGAATGCCACCGCCTCGGTTCCGGGATCGTTCTCCTACACGCCCGCAGCGGGTCAGGTGCTAACGGCTGGAACGCACAAGCTGTCGGTCGTGTTCAATCCGAAAGACAGCTCCAACTACACACCTGCCGAAGGCAGCGCATCGGTCAAGGTCACCAAGGCCATTCCCGCCATCTTCTGGCCTACACCCGCCGCAATCACATTCGGGACCCCGCTGGGCGCCGCCGAATTAAACGCAGCCGCTTCCGTGCCGGGCAGCTTCGTGTACGCTCCTGCTGCAGGCGCGTCGCTCCCGGAGGGAAAACACACCCTGTCGGTGGTCTTCAATCCGAGCAATTCCGCGGATTACAGGCAGGTCAACGCCGAGGTGACGCTAACGGTCACCAAGGCGATACCCGTTATTAGCTGGCCGGCTCCGGCGGCGATTATCTACGGCTCCGCCCTCAGCGCTTCCCAACTCAATGCGACCGCATCCGTCCCTGGAACTTTCCTTTATGTCCCCGGAGAGGGCGAGGTGCTCTCTGCGGGAACCCATTCCCTGGCAGTCATGTTCACTCCGTCCGACGAGCAGGATTACATGTCGGTCGAGGCAGAGGTACCAATTGCCGTCATGCAGGCGATGCCGGTGGTCTCATGGCCGAAGCCGACTCCGATCTCCTACGGCATGGCGCTTGACACCACACAGTTGAATGCCGTTGCATCGGTTCCCGGGTTCTTCTATTACACTCCTTCGAACGGTTATGTGCTGCCGGCCGGGTCGCACACGCTATGGGTGACATTCAAACCGCAGGACGAGAACTTCAGCGAGATCCAAGCCGGTGTGCCTTTCGTTGTCACCAAGACGGCGCCGACCATTTCCTGGCCAACACCGGGGTCGATTTCATTTGGGACTCCCCTTGGAGCAGCACAACTGAATGCCAGTGCATCGGTTCCCGGATCCTTTGCCTATAACCGCAATGTCGGTACCATGTTGCCAGCAGGGGAACACACGCTTTCGGTCGTGTTCACCCCTGCCGATGCATCCAACTACACAACCACTGAAGCCACTGTTGTGCTAACGGTCGCCAAGGCGCTGCCGGTGGTTGCGTGGCCGACGCCGATGCTGCTGACTTACGGCACTCCCCTCAGCGCCGTTCAGCTCAATGCCACCGCGTCGGTTCCTGGAAGATTCACCTACCTCCCAGCGGCAGGCGAAGTGCTCCCAGCCGGATCGCAGACGCTGATGGCGGCATTCACTCCAGAGGACCAAACTAACTATGCGGCTGTGGATGCCGGCGTATTGCTGAATGTGTGCAAGGCGATGCCCAGCATCACGTGGCCGGCACCTGCGTCGATGACTTTCGGATCCACGCTCAGCTCCAGTCAACTCAATGCCACCGCGTCGGTGCCCGGCTCTTTCGTTTACAGTCCCGGCTTTGGCGAGATGCTTGCAGAAGGAACCCACAGTCTCTCCGCAACATTCACTCCAGCGGATCTCGCAAACTACACCATCGTCGAGACTGGCGCATCTCTCGCCGTGAAAAAGGCAACGCCGACAATCGTTTGGCCTACACCTGCACCGATTCCGTACGGAACTCCGCTGAGCGCTGCTCAGTTGAACGCAAAGACACAGGTCTCGGGGACATTCGCTTACACGCCTGGGATCGGGTACATACTGCCGGAGGGCGTACATTCGCTTTGGGTGACGTTCTCTCCGACAGATGCGGCAAGCGCCTGCGCTGCGCAAGCCACAGTGTCGCTTACAGTGACCAATGCAACGGCAGACCTTCCCAGGCAGAACTCTGCCCCGGCGGGCCAGGGAAGCGCGTCTCGTACAGCCGCGCAGTCTGGGTCCGTTGCTTCTTCTCAAGGCAGAATGCAGGGTGCGCAGGCGAGGTCCGTCAATCAACCTGGGCGTGCGGAGGCATCCAACCCGCAGGTTCAGCGTGAGTCGACAGCCATTCAACCGGCCTCTGCTTCGACAGACGATTTGAACTCCCGCCTCGACGTAATGTGCACGGCGGTCTTCAAAGACGGCAGTACGATCTACCTGGGTATACAGGGCGGCAACACTGGGGTACAGAATGCGAACAGTCTGGCCTCGCAGTTCCTGGCTACCGGGGATGCGCGGCCGGAAATCGTCATCAATCAGGCTGAGCCGCGCGTCATCAATGTAGATGAACCGGAGATCGAACCTTCGATACCCAGCGACCCACATTCGCCCATCTCGAGGCTCATGCAACAAATGGCCCAGACCAGTCCCGGCCAACCCGCGGCGCCGGAAAAGAGGGGTGGCTTCAGTTTCAGAGGGCTGCTGGCAAAAATGTCAAACACTTCTGGCCCTCAGAAGCTGACACAGTTGAGGTTGGGCCAGGGCCAGGACGACAACAGCTCTCAACAGGACCAGATTCAGCCCGAGACCGCGACGCACATCGAAGGCAAGGCCGATTTCTCTCCTTCCCGCAGTTCCAATGGTTCCGACGCGCAGAACTCTGGCATGAACGGATCGAAACGCAAGGTTCCATCGAATGGGAAGACAGGGGCTGAGGAAGAAGTCGGCAACCCGCCCCAGAATGCCAGTGCGAGAATTCGCGTTTACAAGGGCGCCACGTATGTGAAGGGCGACGACAACCAATGGCACCTTCAGGAGCCCCAGCCCGCAGCTCCGAAGCCAGAGGTGCACAACAACAAGCAAAGACACTCCAAGTCGCACTCGCGGTGATTCGAGGAACTGTTTGAGACTGATATCGTCAACAAGCCCTGGTCCGATTTCATCTCCCCGCGCCCTGCCTTGAGCAAGACAGGGCGCGGGGGCCGGTAGAGAACGGGTCAAACCGCAAAGGAGAACGATTTCCGCAGTTCCTCAAAGAAGCATCGATTGCACAAGTTCATTGCGATTCATTTCAAGGTTGCCACGTTAAGCAAGACGGAGTCGGCAAGAAGAGGCGTTTCATGGATTTAGGCTCTTCACCTAATCTCGATTCGAAATATGCTGACTTCCTCGAAGTCGGCAATTTGTCGATAGCACTGATCAGTCCGGATGCGCGCCGCCTGAGAATGGTGTCGAGAGCACTGGCCGATTGTCATGTGGGCGGAGAAGTCTCGGAGTTTTCTGCCTATCCTCCGAGCGTCGACGAACTGCCGAAATTGCTCGATCAGCATTACAGCGTGATCATTATCGACTTGGACAGCGATCGCGACTATGCCATCGAACTGGTAGAGGCGGTCTGCGCCAACGGTGTATCGACGGTGATCGTCTTTTCTGAAAAGGAAGATCAGAGCGTCTTGTTGCAATGCATGCGGGCAGGAGTCCGCGAGTTTCTGACTTTGCCCCCCACCCAGGGCTCGATGACAGAGGCGCTGGTTCGCGCAGCGGCAAGGCGGACAGCGCATATCAAGAAAAAGGTGGGCGGGAAGCTGTTCGTTTTTCTCGGCGCCAAGGGCGGCTCAGGGGTCACGATTCTCTCCTGCAATTTTGCGGTTGCTCTGGCATTGGATACCACGAAGAGCACGCTGCTGATCGATCTCGACCTACCGTTGGGAAACGCCGCGATGAACCTCGGGCTGGAGGCAGAATACTCGACCGTCGATGCGCTTCAAGAATCGAGCCGGGTGGATTCGAGTTTTCTCTCCAAGCTGCTGGTCAAGCACAGTTCCGGGCTCAGCGTGTTGGCCGCTCCGGGCAAATTCACTCAAAGCCAGCCAACTGTCGAATCGATCAACAGGCTGCTCGCAGTCGCGCGACAGGATTTCGATCATGTGGTTGTGGATATGGGATCGAAACTCGATTTCATTGAGACGTCTCTTTGCAAAGATGCGGCGACCCTGTACCTGGTGACACAAGCCGGGATACCCGAATTGCGCAACTCGAACAGGCTCATCAGTCAATTCTTCAGCCGCAGCGGCCCCAAGCTTGAAATCGTGATCAACCGCTACGAATCCAAAGGGATGGGTTTGGATGACGATATGATCACCAAAGCCCTTACTCGGCCGGCCCAGTGGCAGATTCCAAACGACTATGGTGCTGTGCGCGAGATGCAGAACACCGCCGCTCCGCTGGTGCTTCAAGACACAAAAATTGCCCGTCTGATAAGGCAAATGGCCACCGCAGCGAGCGGCCAGGTGGTGACCGAGGAGAAGAAGAAGGGCTTCAGCTTCAGAAGATTGGGCAAGAACAATTCCGAAAAGAAAGACAGTGCCGATGGTCTGACTTCCCTTCGGTTGACGAGCGGTGAGCCCGACGGCGGAAACGCTCCTTCAGGGAGCCCCGAAAGGCCTGCTCGAAGCGCCTCGGAAACATTCGTCGATCGGACTTCCGCCGATGATTCGGATTCGTCTGAAACCGCTTTCACTTCAAGAGCGCCTGTGCCAACGGATTCACACGAGGTCAATGGTTCAGAGGTCGAGGAGCGGGAAGCGCCGGCCAACGCCAGGTCGGCGCATCGGCCCGCTGAACCTGAAAGGCGCACCTACAAAGGTGTGGAGTATTTCAAGGGGGCGGACGGCCAATGGCATCAAGAGAAGGAAGTCGAAGAGCCGGTTCAGGACGTGCCCACCATCGCATGGGACGAGCCTGAGCCAATCTGCTGCGGTACACCGCTTGGCGACAGCCAGTGCAACGCAATCTCGTCGGTTCCAGGAACATTTCTCTACACGCCGCCGGTCGGGTACGTGCTGCCTGCGGGTGTGCATTCGCTCTGGGTGACTTTCAATCCTGCGGATAACAAGCGGTATACCACAACGCAGACCTCGGTCTTACTGACGGTCACTAAAGGCACGCCGGTCATTGAATGGCTGGAGCCTGACCCGATTACCTACGGTGTTCCGCTCAGCGCGACACAACTGAATGCCACTTGCGCGCTCCCGGGAGAGTTCTCTTATCTTCCTGCGGCCGGCAAGGTGCTTCCGTCGGGAATTCACGAACTGTCTGTATACTTCACCCCCATTGCAAGCAGGGATTACTGCCCCACGCAAGCCAAGGTATCGCTCTTTGTGGGCAAGGCAACGCCAACAATCAAATGGCCAACGCCCGATCCCATCACCTACGGCACACCGCTGAGCCTTATGCAGCTCAACGCGTCGGCATCGGTGCATGGCAACTTCTTCTATGTTCCCGCCATGGGCGCAGTGCTGTCGGCTGGGATTCACACGCCGTCGGTGATCTTCACTCCGACGAATTCCGTAGACTACACAACGGCTCAGAGTGCGGTTTCGCTCACCGTGGTCAAGGCACGACCGAACATCGACTGGCCGGCTCCCGATCCGATCGCGTACGGAGAGGCGATCGGCGCAGTGCAACTCAACGCCACCTCGTCGATCCCGGGAACCTTTGCGTATTCTCCCGCTCCAGGCACAGTGCTGAAACCGGGCACACAGACTCTTTCCCTGACCTTCACACCAACCGACAGCGCGGACTACGCGACCGAGCAAGCCTCCGTGCCGCTCACGGTCACCAATGCCGTGTCCGCTTCCATTGAGTGGCTGACTCCCGCCGCTATTTCCTACGGCACAGCTCTCAGCGCAGTGCAGCTTAACGCCACAGCCTCCATTCCCGGCAGTTTTGCCTATACGCCGGGAGAAGGCGAAGTGCTGCCGGCGGGTACGCATCGGCTCACTGTGACTTTTGTTCCTACGGACGATACGTTTGAGACGCTGCAGGGCGAAGTGTCTCTTTCGGTGGCCAAGGCGACCCCGGTCATCGAGTGGCAGATACCAGAGCCAATCGTCTATGGCAATGTGCTCGGCGCGGGACAACTCAATGCCACGAGTTCCGTTGCGGGGACATTCGCTTACAGTCCTGCCGAAGGCGAGTTGCTCGATGTGGGCGCGCACAAACTCGAAGTAACTTTCACGCCGATCGACGAGGGCGAGTACCACACAGCGTATGCCTCGGTCTCAGTGTCGGTCACCAAGGCAACACCGGCAGTTGAATGGGCGACTCCCGAACCCATTACGTATGGCACTGCGCTCAGCACAAGTCAGTTCTGCGCTACCGCCGCGATTCCAGGATCTTTTACCTACACGCCGTCCCCCGGCGATTCACTGAATGCAGGGGAACAGAAGCTGACGGTGGAATTCTCCCCTGCCGACACGAAGAACTACAACGGCTCTCAAGCCAGTGTCTGGCTTACCGTCCTGAAGGCATCCCCGGTCCTCGAATGGCCGACGCCCGCATCGATCCAATACGGCACCGCTCTCAGTTCCGCTCAGCTCAACGCAACTTCCTCTGTTCCGGGGACATTTACCTACACGCCGCGTGCAGGCACGGTGCTCACCTCAGGATCGCAGAACCTTTTGGCCACATTCACTCCGGCGGACATCGTGAACTACGCCACAGCGCAGATCGCCGTTCCATTGAATGTGGAGGCGCTCTCCAGTATGGGCCCGGTTTCGCAGACTGTGTTGGGAACAGAAGCCGGAGATCCTTTGAAAGCGCTCTTGAACAATGGCATGAGGATGAGGGGACGGGATCAAAGCATAGGGATCGGAATGCCTATCAGGACACCTGAACCCCCTGCAGGTCCGCGGCCTGTTACCCCGCAGAATAACACCGTAGCTCGCGCCGATATCGGCAAGACGACGCGGGAAATTTCTCAAGTCGGCAGTACAACCAACAAACAGAGTGAAGTTGAGACGCGCACCTACAAAGGTGCCACTTATGTGAAAGGATCGGACGGTCAATGGCACCTCAAGCAAGAATAGGGGAGAAGGCACCTACAACTCTCCCTCCGGATTTCGATTCATGGGACTCCGAGAATCCCCCTGCGACATTGCCTGACAACTTCAGTGAATTCGATGCCGAGTTCACCGAAGTTGTGAATCCCCCGACACCTGCGAAGGTAGAGGTGCCGGAGCGCGTACCATTGCTACCAAGAGGCAAGTCGCGCAGCAGCAGTGTCTCTCGCACTCCGGCCAAGTTTGTCCCGGATATTGAAGAACGCGCACCGATGCCTTCGCCCAAACGCTTGCAACCTGTGCGCGCTAGCAAAGACACGGTCGAAGACGAGAGCGAGGGAAAGAGCAAGTCCAAGAACAAGATTGCGATTGCCGGCGTCGCCGCAATTCTGATCGTGGGTGCGGGGATCGGACTGAAGCTCTTCCGGCCGGCGCCGCAGGCAGTCGCCACGAACCAGGCGCCGGCATCTGCAGCAACCTCTGCGGCCACCGCGCTCGTCCCGGAATCGGCTGAGCCACAGACCAAGCCCTCGGCTGCGCCTGCGACTTCACAGGCGGCCCAAGCGACTCCGGCAGCTGCGCCCGAGGAGCGCCGTCCCGTGGGAACAGAAATGATGAATCAGCAACTGAATGCGCCCTCGAGGATTTCACCCTCCGTGAAAAATCCGCAGCGGGATGCTCCGCCCCCCTCTGGCTTTGCAGCTTCCGGAATGGAAGGCATGAGCGGAAATCCTCAGGTCGGCAACGTCTTCGGCAAGCATGCTGGACCTGTGGTGCAGCGCGCACCCGAAGCGCCGCACAAGATCACCGTCTCTGCAGGCGTAATTCAAGGTATGCTGGTTCAAAAGCCGGCCCCGGTTTATCCGCAGCTTGCCAAGCAAGCCCACATTTCGGGTACGGTCGTGCTGCAGATCACCATCGGAAAGAATGGAGCAACCGAGGACGTCCGGGCTGTGAGCGGACCGACCGTGCTGAGGCAGGCCGCAGTGGATGCCGTGCGGAATTGGCGCTATAAGCCTTACATGATCAACAATGAGGCAACAGAAGTGGAAGGACAAGCAAGCGTGCGCTTCCAGACAAGCCAATAAGAAGGCAGGCTGCCGCGCATGCGGCAGGAGTTATCCTGTTTGTTACCTGAGGCTGTTATGAACTTTCCCGCCCGCGCGAAAGTTCATAACAGCCTCAAGAGCAGGGATGAGACCTCTCTCGGCCGTTGTCTCCTCCCCGAGTTCTGCCGCGACAACCCTCATGTCAATTTCGCGTTATCCCTTCATCGATATTCCGCTGCTGCCACGCCTACAACGGCTTCACAATCGCTGTACCCCGAATGCATTGCCATCAAGAGGCTTCTTGCTCAAAAGAATCCAAATTCCAAGCACTTCACAGGGCGCATGAATTGTGGAACAGCTCGTGCGCTGGCCGTCACAGTCAGCCTGGCGATTGTTGATAAGCTCGGCAAGGTGTATTCTGCTGGTAGCTGGCGGATAACGAGATTCAAGAATTCAATTCCTGCTAGCCGCCCCCAACCCTTCCCGAACCCACGGGTTGTCTAGAGTAGCTTCTTTTGACTATGCATACGAATCTGCAAAATCCAGGAACCTTCAAGGATTGATGCCGTGGCCGCAAGACTGACCTTTAGGCTAAATGGAGTTTCTGACGGCGAGGCTTCGTTGCCCGCGTGGCTGGTGCCATTTGAGCCAACGCGCGGACTGTCTGGCGCCCATCTGCAGACCATCGTGGGCAATTTTTTCCCCCGACCCATCTTTCAACTCGCGTCGACTGCCGAAACGGTTCTCGTCGATCCGGGCGATGGAAGCAGGGTACTGTGTCATTGTCACTGGCAGCCGGAGGCGGAGCGTGCCGCAAGGTTGACGGTGATCCTGGTCCACGGGCTTGAGGGCTCGTCCAGTTCCCAGTACATTTTGGGCATCGCCGCACGCGCTTGGTCCGCGGGCTTCAATGTGATTCGCATGAACATGCGAAATTGTGGCGAGTCGGATGCGCTGACCCCGACGCTCTATCACTCGGGCCTGTCAGGCGACGTCGGAGCCGTCATCGACCATTTTGCACAGCTCTTTTCACTGAAACGAGTCGCGCTCGTGGGCTATTCCATGGGCGGCAATCTGGTGCTGAAACTGGCTGGAGAGTGGGGCTCCAGGGCACCGCTTTGCGCCGTGGCCACGGTTTGTCCCGCTGTAGACCTTTCCCCGGGCGCCGACGCGCTGCATGAACCGGCAAACCGCGCCTACGAGTGGCGCTTTCTGCGCGGATTGAAGAACCGATATCGGCGCAAGGCTGCGTTGTTTCCTTCAATGTATGAGAACGGCGCAGCCGAGCCGGTTCGCACCATCCGCCAATTCGATCACCGGATCGTGGCACGCTATTGCGGATTCAACGACGCCGACGATTACTACTATCGTGCAGCCAGCGCCCGTGTGGTGGATAAAATCGCCGTGCCTGCCCTGGTTCTTTGCTCCCAGGACGATCCCTTCATCCGCCTGCTGCCTGAGACCCGCGCCAAACTCGAGGCCAATCCTCACATCGCGTTTGTGGAAACGCGGCATGGAGGCCACTGCGCTTATCTTTCCAGGGATCCTGGAAACGAGATCCATTGGGCAGAGTCAACCGTGATTCGATACCTGCTTGCAACGGACGGGCAAACCTATGGAAGCTGACTGGGAGGTTGAAATAGGCGGCGGAGCCCCGGTCATCGATGCCTTATGGCCGGGGTTCGTGGACCTTCGCCGTTACCCGGACCGCATTGGCGAGATCCCGGAAGCTTGTGCGTCCTCTCCGTTGGCGTTCCTGCTGACGGCGCTGAACGCGGTCCAATCGCCGCTGTGGACTGCCAAATGCGACTTGTGGGTGCCAGAGGGCGTGGACCTTACCGTTCCGCAACTCACTGAGCCGGATCCGGCCGCAACCGTCACTCCGGCTAAAGCCGCCATTGCCTGCTATATCGACATATTGCCCGTGGACGGGGTCGTGTTTCCGACCTGGGAACAGGCCGAGGGTTTTTGCCGGGACTGGGTGGCGCGGCTGGCCGGAATATCGATTCCAGGGTCGACAGCGGACTTGATTGTGCGACAGGCGGTTGCCGGAGACCTGGATGGATTTGGCGTAACGGCTTACCTCAGCGTCGAAGGAATCGACTGGTTGGCCGTGATTGAAACCTTTGCGGATACGCTGGTAGCCTTTGCGGATGCCCTTCCGCCAGATGGTGTCTCGGCAAGCAGCAAATGAGATCGATTACCTCTTTCAGAGCTTAGAAAAGCTGGGTGTGCACCTCATCACTTCCATAGCGCTGCTGTCACCACCATGCTCATCTTCTAGCCCGACGAGTTCGATGGCTTCGAAAAAATACGTTGTACCGAGCCCGACGGAGGCCGGTCGATGCGAAGCTGCAACGACCGGGGGAAGACGCAGGCGTGGTCAGAGTGCAGCCAATCGGTGTATTTTCATCGGATGACCCGGTATACGATTTCCTTTTGCGCTCTGGCGACCCTGTTGGCCACTTCTGCTCTCTTGATTGCCCAATCGCCGGCCCCTCCGCAAGCCGGGCTGGCTGCGACGGCTTCCGCTGCGGCGCCCAAACCCGAGGACACCGAAGTCTGGGAACCGGTTCCCGCCGTCGTGACTCCGGGAGTCACCTGCACCGCTCCGCCGTCCGACGCCATCGTCCTGTTCGACGGCCGGAACCAGGACGAGTGGGTTCTGACCCGCGACAAGTCGCCGGCCAAGTGGATCGTTGCCGATGGCGTGCTCACCGTGGACAAGGCCCAAGGCAGCATTGAGACCAAGCGCACATTCAAGAACTACCAGCTCCATCTGGAGTGGAGAGTCCCTGAAAACATCGCAGGCACCGGCCAAGGGCGCGGCAACAGCGGGGTCTTCCTGGCTTCCACCGGCACGGGCGACGCCGGATACGAATTGCAGGTCCTCGACCCTTACCAGAACAAGACCTATGTGAACGGCCAGGCCGGCAGCATCTACAAACAGAGCATTCCGCTGGCGAATCCTGGGCGCAAGCCCGGGGAGTGGCAGACCTACGACGTGGTGTGGACGGCGCCCCTGTTCAACCCCGACGGCTCACTCAAATCCCCGGCCTATGTGACGGCCCTGTTCAACGGCGTGCTGGTGCAGAACCACTTCGAACTCAAGGGCGAAACCCTGTATATCGGCAAGCCATTCTACAGAAAGCACGGCGCGGCTCCCATCAAGCTGCAGGCGCACGGCGACAAGAGCGCGCCCATCGGTTTCAGAAACATTTGGGTCCGGGAACTTCCGTAGAGCCTCCGATCGGGTCGATTGCCATGACCGCCGGTACCCATTGCAGGCCAGCTAGGAGTGTGTCGGGAATAGATTCTGGGCATCAAGAAAGGTATTTTATTGATGCCCAACCTTTTTTAAAATGTTGTTTATGGGAAAGAGTTTCCGCTCCGACGACCTGAACCAGTCCCTGCT
>Ga0181520_10006630_pt1 | contig 17564 bp, 17 predicted proteins | sample PEATcosm2014_Bin_29_FD_132451 | JGI IMG/M metagenome (GOLD analysis project Ga0181520, IMG submission 132451) | Peatland microbial communities from MTU Mesocosm Facility, Houghton, MI, USA - PEATcosm2014_Bin02_30_metaG | ecosystem: Environmental > Terrestrial > Soil > Wetlands > Peat | place... | reverse complement strand
GAAGTGGAGTGCTGCACGCGATTTTGTGATTCGGCTCACACCAGAAGCGGGCATTTGGCCTCAAAATAGAAGGAAGCGTTCGATTCATGTCAGATTTCCTGTTAGAGATCGGTACCGAAGAAATTCCGGCGCGTATGCTCGCTTCAGCCACGGAGGAGTTGCAGCGCCGCCTCGGCGAGCTTGTCACTCGTGAGCGTCTCTCTGCCTCCGCGAACGTCGAAGCCCTCGATTCGCAGGCGTTTGCCTCGCCGCGCCGCCTCGCCGTGCTCGTCCGCGGCCTCGCCGCCGCGCAGCCCGATGTTGCCGAGCAACTTCTCGGCCCTGCTGCCGCCCACGCATTCAAAGACGGCGCGCCCACGCAGGCCGCCATTGCCTTTGCCAAAAAAGCCGGAGTGGCGCTCGACCAGCTCGTTACCACCACCACTCCTAAGGGTGACTACCTCGCCGCCAACGTCATACGCCACGGCAAGCCCGCACTCGCGCTTCTCACCGAGCTCGTACCTAAAGAAATCGCCGCCCTCTATTGGGCAAAGAACATGTATTGGCGTCCTGGCAAGCCCGAGCGCTTTGTGCGTCCCGTACGCTGGCTGGTCGCGCTTCTCGATGGCGATGTCGTGCATCTTGAGTTCGGCGGTGTCACCGCCGGACGTACCTCGCGCGGACATCGCATCCTTTCGCCCGCACCCGTCTCACTAGCCGCGCCCGCCGAATACGCAGACAAGCTTCGCGCCGCCAGCGTCCTGCCCAGCTACGCCGAGCGTGAGCACGCCATCCGCAAGGCGCTCGACGCTGCTGTGAGACAAGTTCCCGGCGCGCGGTGGCGTGAAGACGCCGCCCTGCTCGACACGGTAGTCAATCTCACCGAAGCGCCCTCGGTCATCCTCGGAAACTTCGACAGCGAATTTCTCGCCCTTCCCGAGGAAGTTCTCGTCACCGTCATGCGCGACCATCAGAAGTACTTCGCCGTCGAGGACGCCTCCGGAAAGCTCGCGCCGCACTTCCTTGCCGTGCTCAACACCGTTACTGACGCCGAAGGCGAAGCCATCGTCCGCCACGGCAATGAGCGCGTTCTGCGTGCCCGCTTCAACGATGCGCGCTTCTTCTGGAATACCGATCAAAAGCTCACCCTCAAAGATCGCGTGCCCATGCTCAAGGCCGTCACCTTCCAGAAGGAACTCGGCAGCTACTACGACAAAGCTACGCGGACCCAACACCTCGGCAGTCTGGTCAGCTCCGCGGTCAGCGACTTCCACCCCGAGTTGCGCCAGGGTGTCGTTTACAAAGCTGCGCTCATGGCCAAGTGCGATCTCACCACCGAGCTGGTCAAGGAGTTCACCGAACTGCAGGGTGTCATCGGCGGTCTCTACCTTGTCCACCAGGCGGAGCGCATGGAACTCCCCGAAGCCTCTGCCCTCGCCATCGGCCAGGCCATCTACGATCAGTACAAGCCCGCTTCCATGGAGGATGAAGTTCCGCGCTCGCTGGAAGGCGCGGTCCTCTCCATCGTCGATAAGGCCGATACCATCGCGGGAATGTTTGCCCTCGGCATGATTCCCTCCGGCTCCAAGGATCCTTTCGCTCTCCGTCGCGCCGCCAACGGAATCGTCCGTACGCTGATCGAGCACAACATTCCCATCAGCCTCCGCCAGCTCATGGCTGATTCCCTGCAACAGTACAAGGGCAGCGAGGCCGAGTCCCGCTTCACGGCCGTCGACGCCTACGAGCAGAACGTCGCTGCGTTTTTCCACGAGCGTCTCGAGTTCTACCTGCGTGACGCCCGCGGCTTCGCCTACGATGTCGCCAAGGCCGTGCTCGCCTCCGGCGCAGACAACGTAGTGGACGCTCTCGCCCGTGCCCAGGCCGTCGCCAAGGTGCGTGGCAGTGACGATTTCGACGCCATCGCCGCTTCGGTCAAGCGCATCAAGAACATCCTCCGCCAGGCCACCGAAGCCGGAAAGTGGCCGCCCGCCGCTCCTCTTGACGTGTCGGCGTACAATGTTGCGCAGTTGCAAGACAATGACACTGAACGCATTCTGGCCGCGCGGACCGCGGAGCTGGCATCCAGCACCGCCCTGCTATGCCAAAGCAAGCAGTATGATGAAGCCCTCGCCGCGCTGGCTACCATTCGCCTGCCCCTCGATGACTTCTTCGACAAGGTAATGGTTATGGTGGACGATGAAGCGATCCGGAGTTCCCGTCTCTGTCTGCTCCAGACGGTGGCTTCAACCTTCCAGTCCATCGCCGACTTCAGTGAAGTCGTCACCGGAAGAAAGGCTTCCTGAGTGGAGCCTTTTGCTTTGGTGCCAGAGTTGTTCTTTTTTCCAACCGTTATGATATGCAGCCTGTTTCGGGTTGCGCGTTTCAATGAGTACGTAATCTCTTTACCCAGAGAGTGAGGCTATGGCTACTCCCACAGTCAGTGCAGTCAAGTACGTTTACTCCTTCGGTGGCGGCAAGGCCGAAGGCAACGGCAAGATGAAGGACACCCTTGGTGGTAAGGGGGCCGGTCTTGCTGAGATGACCAATGCTGGTCTCCCTGTTCCTCCGGGATTCACGATTCAGACAGAAGCTTGTCGCGAGTACATGCGCGGCAACGTCAGCGAAGACGTTGACAAGGAAATGGACGCCGCCCTTGCCCAGCTCGAAGAGCTCCAGGGGCAAAAGCTCGGTATCGGCGAAAACCCTCTACTCGTCTCCGTCCGTTCCGGTGCAAAGTTCTCCATGCCCGGAATGATGGATACCATTCTCAACCTCGGTCTCAACGATGAGAGCGTCAAGGCCCTCGCCGAGCGCACCCAGAACCCGCGCTTCGCCTATGACTCCTACCGCCGCCTCATCCAGATGTTCGGCAACGTCGTCCTCGACATCGAGAAGTCTCACTTCGAAGAGGTTTTCGACGGCAAGAAGAAGCAGAAGAGAGCCAAGCTTGATACGGACCTCAACGCTGCCGCTCTGCAGGAAGTCATCGCCGACTACAAGAAGGTCGTCAAAAAGTTCGCCAAGATTGACTTTCCCCAGAACGCTCACGATCAGCTTGTCATGGCCCGCGACGCGGTGTTCCGCTCCTGGCAGAATGATCGCGCCAAGCACTATCGCCGCATGAACAACATCGACGATATGCTCGGCACTGCGGTCAACGTCCAGGCCATGGTCTTCGGCAACCTCGGAGAGACCTCCGGCACCGGCGTTGGTTTTACCCGCAATCCCGCCAACGGTTCCAAGGAGTTCTACGGCGAATTCCTGCTCAACGCCCAGGGTGAAGATGTCGTCTCCGGCGTCCGCACGCCGAAGCACATCACCGAGCTCGAAAACATCATGCCTGAGGTCTACAACGAGCTGCGTGACATCACCTCCCGCATGGAAAAGCACTACCATGACATGCAGGACTTCGAGTTCACCATTCAGGACAACAAGCTCTACATGCTGCAGACCCGCAACGGCAAGCGCACCGGTCTGGCCGCTGTCAAGGTTGCCATTGATATGGTCGAGGAAGGCCTCATCACCAAGGAAGAAGCCATCTTCCGCGTCGAGCCCAACCAGCTCTACGACTTCCTCGTTCCCCGTCTTGATGAGAAGGGTGGCAAGGCCGAACTGCTCACCCACGGCCTTCCGGCTTCTCCCGGAGCAACCGTCGGACAGATCGTCTTCACCGCCAAGGATGCAGTCGAATACACCCAAAAAGGCAAGTACAAGTCCATCGTGCTCGTCCGTGGCGAAACCACTCCGGAAGACATCGCCGGCATGGAAGTTGCCTCCGGCATTCTCACCTCGCGTGGTGGTATGACCTCGCACGCCGCGGTGGTCACGCGTGGCATGGGCAAGTGCTGCGTTGCCGGCGCCGGTGAGTTGGTGGTCGATGAGAAGAAAAAGGAACTCCGCGCCAAGGGCAAGACCTTCAAGGAAGGCGACTGGATTTCGTTGAACGGAACCACCGGCGCCGTCTTTGCCGGAAAGCTCAACACCCTGCCGGCTTCTCCTGACGATCCCGACCTGGTCAAGTTCATGTCCTGGGCCGATCCCTATCGCACCCTCAAGGTCCGCGCCAATGCTGACATTCCTCGTGACGCCAAGGCCGCTCTTTCCTTTGGAGCGGAAGGCATCGGTCTTTGCCGTACCGAGCACATGTTCTTTGCCGAAGACCGTCTGCCGCACATGCGTGCCATGATCATGGCCACCACCGAGAAGGAGCGCCGCGCCGCACTCAAAAAGCTATTGCCCATGCAGCGCGCCGACTTCGCGGGACTCTTCAAGGCCATGAAGGGTTACCCGGTTACCATCCGCACTCTCGACCCACCGCTGCATGAGTTCCTGCCCAAGCGCGAAGAGCTGCTCGTCACCATCAAGGAGCTCGAGCTTACCAAGCCTCGTTCGCCCAAGCTCAAGGAACTCCGCACCATCCTCGCCCGCGTTGAAGAGCTGCATGAGCAGAACCCGATGCTCGGCCTTCGTGGCTGCCGTCTCGGAATCACCTATCCGGAGATTACCGAAATGCAGGCGCGTGCCATCATCGAGGCTGCTCTGATCGCCAAGAAGCAGGGCAACACCCTCGTGCCGGAAATCATGATTCCTCTCACCAGCACCGTCAAGGAGATGAAGAATCAGGCCGACGTTGTGCGTCGCGTTGCCGCTCAGGTGTTTGAGGAAAAGGGCGACTCCGTTGAGTACAAGGTTGGAACCATGATCGAACTTCCCCGCGCCGCTCTGGTCGCCGATCAGATCGCCGAGGAAGCCGAGTTCTTCAGCTTTGGTACCAACGACCTCACCCAGACCACCTTCGGCTTCTCCCGCGATGACATCAACCAGTTCCTTCCTGTCTATATGAAGGAGGGAATCTTCAAGCAAGATCCTTTCGCTTCCCTCGATCAGGAGGGCGTTGGTCAGCTCGTCCAGATGGCCACCGAACGTGGCCGTAGAACTCATCCTGATCTCAAGGTTGGTATCTGCGGCGAACACGGCGGCGAACCTGAATCCGTCAAGTTCTGCCACCGCACCGGCCTCAACTACGTCTCCTGTTCTCCCTTCCGTGTCCTTACGGCGCGCCTCGCCGCCGCTCAGGCTGCACTGGAAGAAAAGGGCGGAGTCGGCGGCGCCACCAAGTAACCACAGACGAACAAGATGGACGACAGATGAACGGGTGCCCCACTCAAGCTTCCTTTTGCTTGAGTGGGGCCTTTGTTTTTGTTCTTGCAGTTGCCTTTGTCTTTGCGTTTTGTCCTAGCAGTCGTCCTTGTCCGGGCAGGGCTGCCGTCAAGTCCATCCCTACCACACCGTCAGCGTTGACTCATCCACCCACTCGTGGAACCCGGCTCCCGTGGCGTTCACGTCCAGTTGATACTGCACCCCGACGTTATCCGACCATCCCACGTTCTGTGCCGAGTATGTCTGGTTGATCGTGTACGGTGTTCCATCCACCACCAGTGTCACGAACTTGTAGCTTTGCGTTCCGGCGATCCGTTGCACATACCATTGAATGTGGTGCCACACGTTTGGCGCAAACTCTTTGCAAGCCACGCTCGTTTGGATCCAGTGCCCGTTGAGTTCGTCCCACACGTCCCATTTCCCGGCCGCCAGGTCGCACTGGCTCCCGAACATGTAGTTATACCCGCCCACAAACTGGAAGGCGTCGAACTCCAGCGCCTGCGCCGCATCCGCCGCGCTCTCGTCCACCTGCGCGTAAAAGTCCCAAAGAAGATTGGTCGCGCCGTTGTTCGCCCCCAGCTTCTGCCACCATAGCGAGTTTGCCCACACCCCGGAGTTGTACAACTCCATGCTGTTGCCATCCATCGATGGAGTCGTCTGGTTCTGTGCCAGCCAGTATGTGCCCGCACCGCTTCCTCCCGCACAACTCGCCGTATCGCACGACTGCCATCCCGTCCGCTGTTCCAGCTTCGTAAACACCTGCGCATCCGCCGGTGGCGTCGGTAGTCCCGTGGTGGGTGTCGGTGTTGGAGTTGGCGCCGGTGCCGGTGTTGGTGCCGGTGTTGGTGCTGGAGTTGGTGCTGGAGTTGGTGCTGGTGTTGGTGCTGGAGTTGGTGTTGGTGCTGGTGTTGGTGCTGGTGTTGGTGTCGGTGTCGGCGCTGGAGTTGGAGAGGGGGTGCCGCTCGCCGCCGGCGACTGTTCCGCCGTTTGCGGGTGCATTGCGCTCCCGCACCCCAGTGTGCAGCAAAGCACCCATCCAATCAGAGAGAAGGAAACTATAACCGCGAGTCTTTTCATGCACGTCCTGCGCAGCCCTAAGAGTACTTAACACTATCGGGCCACACCGCCGCCGCGGGTATACGCTTGATCCCCTAGAGGCCTTTGCAGACGTTCCATGTCCTCTCGCTATCTGGACATGTACCGTTGGTCACGCACCAGGCTCGCCGCCGTGACCGGTCTTTCCTTCCCCGTACCGTCGCCGGAGCAGGTTCTTCGTGCCGTTGCAGAGTCAATGTACGAGAGTTGGTGCACGGTAGAGGCTGTAGTTGTCGAACGCGGTGGCCGAGCCTGCTACCATATTCCCATCGCCCTTTTTTCGGAATTGCCTAGTGTCCTCGAACCCGCTTGCCGTCCGCTCGCCTAACGAGCGCTTCTATCACCCTGAACTCGACGTCCTCCGTTTTTTCGCCTTCTTCCTCGTCTTTCTGCATCACTCCGTACCCCACGACCCGGCCTTTTACACCGCCATGGGCGTCGCTCCCGCGCTGGCCGCCGCACTCGCGGCCCTGGGAGCCACCGGAGCTTTTGGCGTCAATCTTTTCTTTCTGCTCAGCTCTTACCTGGTCACCGAACTGCTTATTCGCGAGCGCGCCCATTTCGGCCGCGTCGATCTCAAGGCCTTCTTCATCCGTCGCATCCTGCGCATCTGGCCGCTCTACTTTGCTTTCCTCGCCTTCGCCTGGGCCATGCAGTGGTTTGTTCCCGGGCAGCACATCGGATGGCGTGCCGGCCTTGCGTTTACCCTTCTCGCCGGAAACTGGTGGATCGTCTTCGTCGGCTTTCCCTCGTCGGTCATCTTTCCCCTGTGGTGCGTCTCCATCGAGGAGCAGTTCTATCTTTTCTGGCCTGCTACCATGCGCAAGCTCTCGGAGCGCGGCCTGCTCGCCGCCGCCACTCTCATGCTCGCCGCCGCCACTCTCACCCGCTGGTATCTCGCCTCCCGCCACACCTGGGAATCCAGAATCTGGGCCAACAGCTTCGTGCAGCTTGACTCCATAGCCCTCGGCATTATCCTCGCCGTCCTCCTCGCCGGACGCGCCCCGCGCCTCACCGCGCTTCACCGCACAGCGCTCCTCGCCGGAGGCTTCACCTGCCTCGCCCTTGCCGGATGCTATTTCCGGATCAAGTTCGATCCGCTCACCCCTGCCCGGGTTCTCCTCGGATACCCCGTCGCGGCCGTCGGAGCCGTCGCCCTCTTCCTCGCCACTTTCTGCGAACTCCGCAGCCCAGGCAAGCCGGGCCTCATCCCCTGGAGCTTCCGCGCCTTCGTCTACCTCGGACGCATCTCCTACGGCCTATATGTCTTCCATGTCCTGGCCCTCATGATCAGCGACTACACCGTCCAGCGCCATGAATCTAGCCTCTCCCGCTTCTTCCTCCGCGACGCTGTCGCCCTCGCCATCGCCGTCGTCCTGGCATCCATCAGTTATCGCTGGCTTGAGACGCCTTTTCTTACTCTCAAGCAGCGCTTCACCCACGTCCTCTCTCGCCCCGGCGGCTAAAGCGGTTCCAGAGGCACTGTTTCCCGAAGCCGCAGACCTCTGGCCGTTGCGACCATCAGGGAACAACGGCAGAGCACGAGCTCGAAATGGACATAGTCTCTGCGACTGCTCTAAAGTGTTGGAGGCAATTCTATGCTGCCGCTAGTGCAATGAAATGCCACCGGAAGTAAGAGTCAGCGCGGCGCAAACCTGCCATATCAGCAACCAGCTCTGCCGTTCGGTCCCACGTTGAGAGAGTGAGTGCAAAGGCGATTTAGCGCGGGTGGCCCATTCAAGCCGCGATTTTCGGCTTGAGTGGGGCCTGAACTATCCCATTGCGGGAATCACCAGCCGTAGCGCTGGTAAAGTCGCTTCGCCAGTGCTGCAGCACTGGCGAAGCACTCGCTGGCTGCATCACTTTGCACTGGTGGAAGACTTGTGCCCTCAGCATTAAAGCTCACCTGCGGCATTTCACTTCTGTTGCTGGAGCCCGGTGCTGACCTCTCCGTCGTTGCCCGTTGCAGTGGTCCTCCTTTTGACACAAGCCCCGCCGCTTTTTAGTATGATCCTGCAATGAAAACCGCGCTGTTACTCATCCTTAGTGCCTCGCTCCCGGCCTTCGCGCAAACTCAAACCTTCTCCACCCCGGCAGGAGAGGTCAAGATCACTCCGATCTATCACGCCAGTACCCTGATCCAGACCGGAGGCAAAACCATCTACATCGATCCCGCCAAGCCCGCCAAGCTCTCGGGACTCCCCAAGGCCGACCTCATCCTCATCACTCACATCCACCCTGATCACTTCGACCCCGGCTCCATCGCCGCCCTCAGCCAGCCTGGGACCGAAGTCATCGCGCCTGCCTCCGTGGTTGAAAAGTATCCCGCCGCCCATCCCATCGCCAACGATCAAACCCGCCAATGGCAGCAGTGGACCATCGAAGCCGTCCCCGCCTATAACCTCGTGCGAGGCCCCGCTCCCGGACAGCTTTACCATCCCAAGGGACGAGATAACGGCTACATCCTCTCCTACGGGGGCAAGCGCTTCTACTTCTCGTCTGACACGGAAGGCACGCCTGAAATGCGCGCCCTCAAGAACATCGATGTCGCCTTCATCTGCATGAACCTCCCTTACACCATGTCTCCCGAAGAAGCTGCCGAAGCCGTCAAAGCCTTTCACCCCAAGGTTGTCGTGCCCTACCACTACCGCAACTCTGACCTGAATGTCTTCCAGCAGCGGCTGGAGGGAACCGGTATCCAGGTCCGCCTCCTCGACTGGTACCCCAAGTAAGATCCCAAGTGCCTCACCTACGGCTCGGTTGCAGCATAGAGGATAATCCACGCTTCTGGTCTTTTGGCTTTCTCGACTCCGGGCCAATCGGCCGTCGTTGAAATTCGAGCGTCTCGCATTTCTCCGCAGCCGGCGGACGTGCTCGTATCATCCCGCACAATTCACCGGAGGGTTATTACCCCTCCAAAATCAATAGCAGCGAAGACAATCCTTGGGAGATCGTCCCAAACATTAATCACTCTGCCACCCCCTGCCTCCATTCCTATTACCACGAATGCCAATCCTTGCCCCAAACCAAAGAGCCGGGCGCACCCGGCTCCAAGCGGCATTCCTTGCTCATTACTGCACCTGCTGCAGCCTCGCAATCAGCTTTTGAGCCAGGTTTTCTTCGCTCTCGGACCACAACACGCGTCCCGTCGTGTTGCAGTTGCGCTCCACCCGGTGCGTGAATTCGATCAGCGCCGCCACATTCGCTTTCACCCGCAGCGCGTCGTCCGCGCTCAAATCCACGCCCTCATGCAGAAACGGAAAATCCAGTCCGAAGTCGATCACCATGTGCCCGCTCTCGGCGAACGCGCCCTCGTCGAACTCCAGTCCCTGCACGGTGAAAACAACTTTTTCCGGACGTAGTACCCACTCCTGGCTCACCGCGTCCAGCATCCACAAATCCCAGTATGTTTCCAGGCTCAGCGCAAAATCCGCCTGCGCATATTCCCGCAGTACCTCAGCCGCTTCCTCGCCCGTCACGCCCGGCGAGAAGCTCTCTTCGAACAATGAAGGTTCGCCCCAGTCAACCGGCTGCACCGATGCATACCACACGCCGCTACGGCTTTCGGAAAAAGGGAAGTGCCGCAACACCTCCACCAGCCGCGGCAGCATCAGTTCCGCATCAAAGCCCGGAAACCACAAGCTAAGGTTCAATGTGTCCGCCACTTCTTCACCTCCTCAAAGACGTTCATGCTCTTCATGCTAACGTACCGCGCACCTCGCCGCGAGTCGCTGCCGTCCGCGCGCGCGTTCCTCTTGTTCTGCGTCCATGCCGGAATCTGCGCGCATTTCCACAGAAGCAGCCCGCTCCGCTTTGACACGCCCTCTCACGGTTGCTAGTATGAATTTGGTCGTAAAACCCTGCCTAGCTGCGTCCCCGTCGTCTAGCCCGGCCTAGGACACCGCCCTTTCACGGCGATAACGCGGGTTCGAATCCCGCCGGGGACGCCATAAGAATCAACAAGATACACGATTACTTGATAAGCGATAGTGAAAATGTCGAGTTACATGTCAAATAAGGCAGCTTTGAGACTCACTTTTTGACTCAGTATCCGTAGTCAGCCGTGAGAGCCTAGCCAGACACCCCCCACACCCCCAAATCTGCCCGAAGCGCAATCCGGGGGTGCGTCCCTGAATCTCCGTGGAATCCAAGATGAAACTGGGGTATACCCCTATAACGTAGTTTCCCTTACGTATTTGCTTTCCGTATTCATTCGGAGTAGTTTTGCGCGGAACTCATAAAGAGGGAACAACGGTGCTAGAAGAGAAAGAAGAAACCGTACCGACAATTGAAGACGCCCAAGCGCCGCAAATGGTTCGCACCTCACAAATTATGTGGGGAGTGTTCTTCGGAATGACACTCTGGAGCATCCTTGCAGGTTTTGTCTTTTACGTAATCATCGATATATGGATGGGTTGGGCTTGGCTATATTACCTATTAAAAGGCAGTAGATAGCAATCCTGCTATCTACGCCTAGTTGAGTAGGTGGAGCGTGCAAGAGCTTTTGATGTCTTGCTGTTCGGGTTGCCGATGTCACCTGCAATTACTCCCGGTGCGTGTTTCGAGATGAGTTGAGGCGTTTCAGCATGAACGATGAATCTAATATGATCGTCGCTCACTTCCTGCATTTCAACGTATCCGTTCCCGTTGTTGTGGATTTCAATATGCGTTTTTCCGCTCTGACTATTCGATGGAGTGCCCTGCAAATCCGCAATGATGTCTCTGTTGTCCGCTGCGGGAATGATGCGCTCGCCCTGGTGCGCCTGAATAATCATGTCGCTTGTTAGGAAATTGGTGCCTGTGGCAAGCTTGGGAATCACGGTCAAGGCCATTCCCGAAGAAAGGGCAGTAGCGTAGGCCGCACCCCCAATTGCGTCTGCTGATCCCAACGTAGCGACGGAAGCAGCAATTGCTGCTGGTGCCCATGCTGCCGCTAATGTGCCTGCCTGTGCTACCCCAACAGCGGTAGCTGCCGTTCCTGCTGCCGTTCCCATGGCAAGGTTGACGACATACTGCATACCAAGCTTGACCATGCCGCTAATCAGCTCGGACAGGGCGCTGCGGGCTACGTCCTTCAGAGCGCTACCCAGATTCTTCGAATACACAACGGCTTTTCCGATGCTGTCGGCAAAACCATCGGCCAGCGTCTTGAATACTGGCTTCATTGTGTTTTCAATACCCTTGCCAAGCGTGGTGAAATCCTTGGCATAGTCCGCGATTGCGCCCTTGTAAGGGTTGCCGCCAGTTCCGCTGTTTAGCTTCTGATCGTTGAGCGCAATGTTAGCTTTCAAGCGCTCTGCGTTCTGCGCTTGCTGCGACATAGCGCCTTTGTTGACCGCTTGCGTTAAAGCGTCTTCCTTGATGCGCAATTGATCGTCTAAATTCGCTTGCGCGTTAATGAGTTTGTTGGCTTCCTGATCCACAGCGTTCTTGCGCTGCTGTGCTTCGATCAATGGCGATAGAGCAGCGTTAACCTTAGCGATGTCCGCTTCGCTGTAGCCGAATGGATGGGAAGCATCACCCTTTTCGCGTAGTTCCTTGTCCTGGCCCTGCAATACGCCCTTAACGGCTATCTGCGATTGTGTGCCAAGTTTGTTAGCAGCATCCCTCTGCTCATCTGCCAATTCGCGCCGAAACCGCGTAACGGAGTCGGATGCTTCGTTGTATGCCTTGCTTGTCTCTTTGAGTCCCTGATTGTACTGCGCTTGCGTCAGCTTTCCACGGTCGTGCAGAGTGGTCAGAGCTTCAACGCGGGCTTTGTACTCATCGGTAGTGCCATTGAGTGATTTGTAAATCGTTTCAAGTTCCTTGTCATACTCGCGGTTCTCTACGATGGTCGCAATCAACCCTTTGTATTTTTCAATTTCATCGGCAGTCAACGTGATGTGCGAGCGCTGAGCAGCTTCCTTGATGCGGTCAAGTTCGCTCGCTTCCTTCAACGCATTGCTATACAAGCCAATCTGCGCAACTTGATCCTTCAACTTATCGGTTTCATTCTTGTCAAACGTCTGGCCTGCAATCTGATTCTGAAACGGCAATTCCTTCGCTGCTAGCTTGTCACGATTGAGCGGGTTGATTGTAGATTCTTTGCCCACAAGAAACGACAAGTCTTGCTGCGCGGTCGGTTTGTGTCCTTCCTTGTCCAACGTGCTCTGAAACTGTACAAATGCTGCCTCTAGCTCTTTCCATTGCTTCGCGGCTTCCTTCGTTTCAATACGCAAGCTGGATGTTTGATCGTGCAACTTATCGACCGTTGCATTCTTCGTCATGTTGCCCATTGTAAGATCAAAAGAACGTAATTCTTCATTGGCAAGTTTGACCGCTCCACCGTATTCTTCCCATTCAGCTTTCAGGCCAGTACCGGGAGTCTTCGTCTTATCGCCAGCTTGATTCATGTGCAAAACGGAGTCTTGATTCTGCCCTCTTTGCATTTCATCTCTGAACGTCTTAACGGCGCTGCTTCTGTCCTTCATACCTTCCGCTAAAGCTTCGTTGATTGCCTTTTGCTTCAAGGCTAAGCTCGCGTAGACTTTCGCGCCTGCATCTTCCAAGCGCCCTTGAGCCTTTAGTTCGCCTTCCTGAGTTAGAACCCCATACCGTTCTTTAATCTGTCTGCTGGCTTCGGTAGTGCTTTTCTGTTGGGTAATTAGTCCGCCCCACACGTTAATTGCATTCTTTGATAGAACGCTGTCGAGACGCTTGCCTACTTCATCCAACGATTCATCAAGCCTATCGGCCATAACGCGAGCTTCATCCAGCGCCATAACAGCGCCGTTCGTTGTGGGCTTATGTTCCAGCTTGGCAATGGTCGCGTCTAGCTTGTCATTGGCAAGGGCAAGTTGATCGTTCGATCTACGCACCGATGTTGTAGCTTCCTCAAATCCTTTTGCAATTTCCCTGCCTGCGTTCTTTGCTTGCTCGTATACTTTGGTGAGGGAAGAACCCATCTGATAGAGCACATCAAGCATTGCAATCGCGCCGATGACAGGAAATGCTGCCTGCAATATGGAGCCAAGACCGAGAACCCGCGTAGCGAAATTCGCAGCGGCTCGATTCATGCTCAAGGTACGGCCCTCAAGTATGCCCATTGATGCAGCGGCAGACACGTTAGCGCTAACAAGGCCATTCGTTGCGGTCGCTGTCTGCGTCATCGTTCCGCGAACGTTTTGAAGCTGAGATGCGAGCGAACCACCTGAAGACTGTAAGCTTGCAAGCTGAGACTTGAGGTTCCCAACGGAGTTTCCAGCTTTGTCGCTCGCATCAGCAATTGAGATGAGCCTGGGAGCTATCTGCGCATCGACGCTGTTGGATACCGCAATGTCAATTATGTTTGTGCTGTCGGCCATGATCTACCCTTTCACAATTGGTCGTTATGCGTTCTGTTTCCATGCTGGAGCTTCCCACGTTGGCGCTTTAGGGGCGTTTGGGGATGGCATCTGCGCCAAAGACAGGTGAGACTCCCACGACATCACTGGAGGGCCATAGTAGGCCGGTACAACGGGAGCAGGTAGGCTCACAGGCTCATCTATGGGAAGCATAGAGGCTGGTACGATGGTTGCTGCGTCAAGTGTCAATGCTTTTTGCTGAGCAAGCGCTTTGGCTTGCCATTCTTCATCGGAGCCATGATCACGCATGACAAGAACGTTTGTAGGCGCAACGGCAACATTCACGTCAACCAGCTTGCCTGAGCCTGGTTGATCGTACATTTTGAACTTGGCTTTTAGCAGATAGATCAATCCGGCTGGAATCTTGCCTGCGAGCGTCATCGACACGATTTGTTCTTCGAGTGTTTGCCTATATGCATCGCGTCCTTGCTCGTATGCTTCTACGAAGTTTTCGTTTTCTTCAAACCAGCGGGCAACGGTAGCTCTCGAAACGCCAAAGAACTTTGCTAGACCAGTTATCGAATTGCCCTTCAACGCTAGTCGTTCAATATCTGCGAGTGCGTTTGATGGTGGATGCTTGCGCGGTGCTGCCATGTTTGAATGCTCCGATTAAAAGCGAGGGATGCGCGGCTCTCAGGTACGCATCCCTCTTTCCGTTGGTTGACGGAAACTATTTTGTTAAGAGGAAACAAAGCGGTATGCTTTTGCGAGCGAACGCAACGCGACTCCAGTTCGCAGCAAGTGCGAGTTCGGCGCTAGAAGGCGATGCGCTTGCAACGTTCGTCCCAGTGAAAGTGAAACCCAATGGGTGAATGATGCTGTTACGACGCGAGAACAGTACGGATGCACCGCCGCCCATACCTTGATCGGGATAACGCCATGCTTCAGTGCCGAATCCCGTTGCAGGATCACCCGAAGCGAACCCCACTGCGTCAGGCCCAAAAATCACACTCATGTAGTTTCCAGCAGCCATTGCCAATGAATCGTCTTGAATTACAGCCATGCCCGCGTAAGTCGAGAACATGATGTTATTGTCGCTATCACGGATAAACTCAATTTCATTATTCTTCGATGCCTCTCGATACACGCTTGAATGCATCGCAATGGCCTTGAAATCTTGCTGCCTGTCGCCAATGGTTCCAGCGGCATCGATAACGGCATTGCGCGTGAAATTCGGACTGGTGTATTGAGTGCCATTGATCGTGACAGGCGCAGCAACAGTGGCCGCGCTAATGTTTACAACCATATCGCTGGCGTTGTTTGCAGCGTTGGAAAGCGCAATGCCGATGAGCGACTGTATCAGCCTGTATTCATAGGTGCGATTCCAGTACGATAGGATGCGCTCTGCGATGCGGTTTATCGGGTCGGAACCGGCAAGCTCGCCCGCAAAGCTCATGGCTCCCCATGAGTTGTTGAGATAGCTCTTGCGGACAACTTGATTGTGCGCAGTGATCTTGTTTGGCGTGGAAAGCGCGGTTGGAACATCGTTGCTTAGGTTCGGGTCAACGCCCCCTGGGTCGGCAGGCGAAACAAGATCGCCCCAGAACGGCACATTGATCGTGTTGCCCCCCGCGCTTACTTCAGCTTCCATGAGGGGGTTTGCGACCAGCACGCCTGACTCATACAGGGCTGTGCTGGTCATGCTGTTTTCCGCTAAATATGCGCTAAAGAATTCCGGCTGAATTACATCTACAAGCTGTACGACTGGCATAAGCCTACCTCGTTTCAAAGTGGTGGTTCTTTGATCCAAGGCGCGGCGACTGCTTTGCCTACGGCTCCGACTGGAGCGGTGCTACTCTGTTGCATCGGTGCCGACTGGCACCGACTGAAAATAGAAACAGTTACTCTCTACCGCAATCCAAAACGATGTTTTGATGCAGGAGCAACGGCGCGTTTTGATTCTGCCCCATCTCCAGCACCACTCGCCTTACTTGCGATAAGAATAGCGCGATACAACTTCACCTTCTCTGCGTCCTTCGATTCAAGCAAGAGATTCTTAATCGCTTCGCCTTGAAACGGCACGGATTTTCCATCCTTGCCCATGACAGGCTTACCATCGGGGGGATTAATTAAAGTTAGAATGCCTTCGCGCATCTCGATTTTGTATTCAGCTTCAAGCGCAGCGCGGAGAGCCTGAGGCGCAACCGAAATAGACTCGCAAACCGCGCTAACAGGGGCATCAATTGTCAATGCCTTAATACGAGTCTCGGCATCGGTTGTCTTTGCTGTAAGGGTTCCTACGCTCGCTTCCAATTCCTGAATGCGTGCCCGGCGCGTTGCACTTTTCTGCAAGAGTTCGGCGTTGACGCGACGAAGGGTCTCTAGTTCATCAGCGGTGTTCGGTTCGATAGGCTCGCTCATTACTTGCGTTCCGATGCAAAGAACTGGCGAAACGTCTTGAGGTTGATTTTCTTTTTGCTGCGGGTCATCTCGCTGCAATACTCGGACCACAGTTTGCTTTCGGAACGAGAAAGCCAATCCGTATGGGACACAGCTACGAGAAAGAACCTAGTAGCTTCGTCCTCATCCCATAAGCCTTCGTTCCATAGCGGCTCTGGGCTACGCGGCACGCTGACGTTCGGCTCATCGGCAAGCATTGCTTTGCGCGTAATTCCCTCGCGGATAAGAGACTCGACAAACTCCGCAAGCGTCAAACCGTTCTCTCGGGCGGCATAGTACGCAAGCCAGTGAGTCTTGGCGTCAATGTGAACAGTCAGCGATGTCTTGTCGTCTTGCATTTCAATCACCTCGATACTCACATTAGCGGTGCGCCGTCTGCTTGTCAACAGAAAAAATAATTGGCATAAAAAATAAACTGTGCTACGGTCTAGCTGAGGCACCTAATATGAAACCATCGCCCGCTTTACTTGACCATTTCTCTCGCAACTATCAGGATTTTATAACCCTCGTTCGAGAGGGTGTAATCAATCGCACCGTGGCGCATGTTTGGTGTCAAGAAATTTGGTTTCATATTTATGCGAGCCGTTACAGCAAAGCGAAGGCTGCATAGTGAACACTAATCTACTCAATCGAGATGCCGCGTTTTCGCTTGCAAGTATTGGCCTTCATGTCTTCGCATGTACCCCTGATAAGAAGCCGACCGTGCAATCGTGGGAACAGAACGCCACAGACAACACACTGAAGATTGAAGCGACTTGGCAAAGTTCCCCACATTTCATGCCGGGCTTGCCCGCTGGGGCGCATGGTCTGGTGGTCATCGATTGCGATAGGAAGCCAAACGCGCCTGATGGCGTGACAGCATTTCATTCCCTCTGTGCTGCCCATAGTATTGACCTATCGAGCGCGTTTGTTGTCGAGACTCCATCAACGGGCCTTCACTTCTATTTTCGCTCTGATACTGCCTACGGCAATTCTCGCGGCTCGCTTCCTGCCGGTATCGACGTGCGCGGCAAAGGTGGATACGTCATCGCCCCTGGCGCGACTCTGCCTGATGGCAGGAGATACAAGATTGTGCGTGGCTCTTAAAACGCGATTCCTGCTCTGCCTGATGCGCTAGCAGCGTTCCTCCGTCCAAAGGTGGACTCTGCGCCCACTCCAGCGGCTCACGCGCCACAGATCGCCACAGAGCGAGAATGCGCCTATGCCGCGCAAGCGCTGGCAGATGAGATTTCCAAGCTAGAGGCGCTAGGGCCGGGAGATGGACGCAACCACGCTTTGAACATTGCCGCGCACAGCATGGGAACCATGAGCGGAGCAGGTTGGATTGATCCCGTTGCCGTCACTCAAGCATTGCTAAATGCTGCTAGTGCGAACGGCTACATTGCTCAAGATGGCGAAAGGGCAGCAAAGGACACCATTGAATCCGGTCTAAATGCTGGCATCAGTAAGCCTGGGTATTCCGGTGAAGGTGAACGCTGTTCCGGAGTGATTCCGAACGGCATTCCGGAGTAAAGGTGAACAGCAGTCGGAGCGAAGCGACGCTGG
>Ga0181520_10006629_pt1 | contig 17566 bp, 16 predicted proteins | sample PEATcosm2014_Bin_29_FD_132451 | JGI IMG/M metagenome (GOLD analysis project Ga0181520, IMG submission 132451) | Peatland microbial communities from MTU Mesocosm Facility, Houghton, MI, USA - PEATcosm2014_Bin02_30_metaG | ecosystem: Environmental > Terrestrial > Soil > Wetlands > Peat | place... | reverse complement strand
GTCGTGTTCGCATGACTCCTCGCTGCGCTCGTCGTCCTGCAAACACGACGACCGGCAGTAGAACATTTCTTGGCCTCTTTGAACATACGAGACGCCAAGAGCGCCAAGACGGCAATAATGCCAGCGCCGAACGTGCCAGCATGGCCGTCTCCGCTGCACCCCGGCTCCCCATCTCCCCCGCTTCTTCTCCAGCAGATTGAAACAGAATGCAACATAGGGGGGGTGGGGGTCGGCCTGCGGCCGAGAGGGTAGAGAGCGGAAAGTAGACAGTAGAGCGACGATCCACGGCTTCCGCCTCACGCTCCACTTTCTCCTCTCCACCGGCACCGCGATCTCCTTGCTCCCCAACCGTGTCGCAGAATGTCCCACAATCCCCCAGCCCCCCGGGTGGGGGGTTACCGCCGACGGCGGGGATTGGCCAGAGCAGGGGAGGAGATGAACAGGCGAGCGGTTCGACCGGTTCGGCAAGCTCACGGCGGGCAGGCTCGCCGCGGGCAGGGGTGCCGGAGAGCGGGGGAGCGTAAAGGTGGACGAATCGCGCCTTTGGGCGATAGGATGGGTCGATGATGCGAGTCTTACTGGCTAATCCGCGTGGGTTTTGTGCGGGGGTGAACATGGCGATCGAGTGCGTGGACAAGGTTCTGGCGGTCAAGGGGCCGCCGGTTTATGTGTATCATGAGATCGTACACAACCGGCACGTGGTGGATGGGTTTCATGGGCGGGGGGTGACGTTTGTGGACAATATCGAGCAGATTCCGGAAGGGGCGGTAGTGGTATACAGCGCGCACGGGGTGTCGCCGGAGGTGAGGCGGGCGGCGCGGCAAAGGCGGCTGCTGGAGGTGGATGCCACCTGTCCGCTGGTTACAAAGGTGCATATCGAAGTGCTGCGCTATGTGCGCGATGGGTATACGATCATCTTCGTCGGTCACCGCGATCACGACGAGGCGATCGGAACCGTCGGCGAGGCGCCGGGTTCGATCATCGTCGTCGAGTCGGCCGGTGATGTGGCCAGGCTGGAGGTTCCCGATCCGGGCAAGCTGGCGTACGTGACGCAGACGACGCTGAGCGTGTCGGATGCGAAGATCGTGGTTGATGCGCTGCGGGCGCGGTTTCCGCGGATTCGGCATCCGGAAAAGGACGATATCTGCTATGCGACGACCAACCGCCAGATGGCGGTGACGCAGCTTGTCGGCCAGGCGGAGGTGGTGCTGGTGATCGGAAGCCGCAACAGCTCGAATTCGCAGCGGCTTGTCGAGCGGGCGGCCGAGGCGTCGCGGCCGGCGTATCTGATTGACGATGCGTCGGAGCTTGATCCGAAGTGGCTGGCGGGTCGGGGGTCGGTGCTGGTGACGGCCGGGGCCAGTGCGCCGGAATATCTGGTGGAGCAATTGCTGGAGCGGCTGGTGTCGGAATTTGACGGGGTGGTTGAAAGCCACACGCTGGTCGAGGAAGATATGTTCTTCGATCTGCCGAAATCGGCCAGAAGTCTGGCCGTGATGGAATAGATTATTGTGTGGCTGAAAGGGAGAGGACGAAATGAAGGGTGTGATACTGGCGGGCGGGACGGGGTCGCGGCTGTTTCCACTGACGAAAGTCACCAACAAGCATCTGCTGCCGGTTTACGACAAGCCGATGATTTTTTACCCGATCGAGTGCATGGCCAAGTCGGGGATCGAGAAGGTACTGCTGGTGACCGGCGGGAATAACGCGGGGGATTTTATCCGTCTGCTGGGCAACGGGCGGGAGTTCGGGCTGAGGGAGTTGAATTACACCTACCAGGACGGGGCCGGCGGCATTGCGCAGGCGCTGGGGCTGGCCGAGGATTTCGTGGCCGGCGACAGCCTGTGCCTGATCCTGGGCGACAACATTCTGGAATTCACGATCGGGGCGTCGGTGCGGCGGTTTGCCGAGCAGGGCAAGGGCGCCAAGATTTTCCTGAGCCGGGTGGAGAACCCGCGAGCTTATGGCGTGGCGGAGATGGACGGCGAGCGGGTCACGCGGATCGTGGAGAAGCCCAAGGAACCCAGGAGCGATCTGGCGGTGATTGGCGTGTATTTGTATGACGGGAACGTGTTCAACATCGTCAAGACGCTCAAGCCGTCGGCCCGCAATGAACTGGAAATCACCGATGTGAACAACGCGTATATCGCGGAAGGGACCATGACCGCCGACCGCGTGAGCGGGTTCTGGGCGGATGCCGGCGAGAACATCGATTTTTATCTGCGTTCGTGCAACACGGTGGCGCAGAACGGGGCGAACAAGGACGGCCCGCAACCGTAGCGGGGCGGAGCGGCCGGACACATACGCCCGATCGGCGCGGGCAGCACGGGAATCTCGTATGCGGACCATTCTTGTCACCGGAGCGGCGGGCTTTATCGGGACCAATTTCGTGCGCATGCTGTTGGACCGCAACGAGCCGGTGCGGCTGGTGGCGTACGATCAGCTCACCTACGCCGGGAATCTGGCCAACATCGCCGATCGGATCGACAACAAGCGGCTGTTCTTCGTGCGCGGCGACATTTGTGATGCCGAGCGGCTGGAGGCGGCGTGGGATGAGCATCACGTCGATCAGGTCGTGCATTTCGCGGCCGAAAGCCATGTCGATCGCAGCATCATGGGTTCCGGGCCGTTTGTGCGGGCCAATGTGGTTGGCACGCAGGTGTTGCTCGACGTCGCCCGCAAAAAGAACGTCGGGCGGTTTGTGAACGTGAGCACCGACGAGGTGTACGGCACGTTGCCGGAAGACCGGCCGGATGAAAAGTTCGTCGAGCAGACGCCGCTGGCGCCGAACAGCCCGTATTCGGCGAGCAAGGCGGCGGCCGATTGCCTGGTGCGGGCGTATGTGCACACGTTTTCGTTTCCGGCGCTGATCACGCGCTGCTCGAACAACTACGGGCCGTACCAGTTCCCCGAAAAGCTTATTCCGTTGTTCGTGACCAATCTCATCGAGGGCAAGAAGGTTCCGCTGTACGGCGACGGCCTGAATGTGCGCGACTGGCTGCATGTCGAGGACCATTGCCAGGCCATCTGGACCGTGCTGGAACGCGGGCGCATCGGCGAGGTCTACAACGTCGGCGGCAATAACGAATTGACCAACCGCCGGCTGACGGAATTGATCCTCTCGACAATGAAATGCGACTGGGATCAATACGTTCAATACGTGAAGGACCGGCCGGGCCACGACCGCCGTTACGCGATTGATGCGGGCAAGATCGAGCGTGAACTGGGCTGGAAGCCGCGGCATAAATTCGAGGAGGCGATCGGCGCGACCATCCAGTGGTATCGCGATAACCAGGCCTGGTGGCGCGCGATCAAGAGCGGCGAATATCTCAAGTATTACGAGCGGCAATACGCCGGGCGATGAATCGGGCACGTCATGGGAATGTACGATCGAATACTCATCACCGGGGCCGGCGGCATGCTCGGGCGGGCATTCACGCGGCTCTTGCGCGGTCGCGGGGCAAATGTCGTCGCTCTTCGGCATACCGATCTGGACATCGGCGACCCGGCCGCCGTCGCGGCGGCGTTTTCGGCACATCGGCCAACGCTGCTGCTCAATTGCGCCGCCTACACCAAGGTTGATCTGTGCGAAAAGGAATCCGCACTGGCTCATCGCATCAACGGCGCCGCCGTCGGTTCTCTGGCCCAGCAGTGCCGAACCGCCGGGGCGGTCCTGATGCACGTCAGCACGGATTTCGTGTTCGACGGTTTGCTGCTCCGGCCCTATCGCCCGGATGATCCGGTGAATCCGACGCAGGAATACGGCCGCTCGAAACTCGCCGGTGAGAAGGCATTGCTCCAAGCCGATCTCGCGCAATGGCTGCTGGTGCGGACAAGCTGGGTGTTCGGCGTCGGCGGCGTGAATTTCCCCCGCACCATCGTCAACGCCGCCCGCGCCGGCAAGCCTCTGTCGGTCGTCAGCGATCAACGCGGCTGCCCAACCTACGCCAGCGACCTGGCGGCCGGGATTCTCGATCTGCTCGACCACGGCCGAACCGGAATCCAACATCTCACCAACAGCGGCGCGACAACCTGGTTCGACGTGGCGAAGGCGGCACTGGTGGAATTCGGCCTGGCCGATTATCCAGTCAAGGCCATTACATCGGCCCAATGGCAGGCGATCCGTCCGGACTCGGCGGCCCGGCCGTTGTATTCCGTTCTGGAAAGCTCACTGCCTTTGCGTCCCTGGCAAGCGGCACTGCACGATTTCGCCCTTGCCGCCACGAGCGGCGGCTGGGACTGATTTCCACATCCCAATCCAGCTTGCGATTGGCCGGAAAGGCGCAAAAAAAGAAGCGGTCCCGGGCAAGGACCGCTCCCAATGGGGCTGATGCGGGGTCTTCCAGAGGGCAGGAAGAGCCCCCACATCGGGGAAAGAACAGGATGCTTTTCTCGTCCGCCCATAAGCGGAATACCAGAGACTGTCAATCGCGGTGCCAAACCGGCGCGAGTTTCGGGACATCTGCACCAAAACTGCGTTAACACACGCTGAGACTAACTCTTATAGGGCGCCGAATTCTGGATAATTGAGAATCCGTCGCAACAACAGGCTCGCCATCAATACGTCAATATGTCGTGTTTGTCGCACCACAATGCGACAATATGTCGCTATCATTAAATGGCGGAAGCGTATCGAAAATCAAACTCACAGCCTCATTGCCGGCCGGCTCCAATCGCTTGCTGGCCATTTCGACCGGTCATTGGTCATTTGTCAGCATGGGCCCGGCTTGAGTATCATTTCCGACTGAACAAGCGGCCGGAAGCGCTGCTCGTTGGGTGGCTGCGGCGGTTTGCGGGCGCGCCCGCTCACGATCTCAAAGGGGGGGCCGAAAAATCGGCTTGATTCGGCTTTGCCGAAGGAGAAATGTCATGTCGTCGACCGCGAAGGTGATCGGAGCGTTGTTCATGTTGGCCCTTATGGCGGCCGTACCGCGCAGGGCGCCGGCGCAATCGGGACCGCAGACCACCCCGGCGATCGTCGCGGCGGCGGCCGCCGCCAAGACGCCAGCCTGCGATGGGCCTGTTCAGGCCAACTGGGATTCCATCCGGGCCAATTACAAAGTCCCCGCGTGGTTCATCGACGCCAAGTTCGGCATCACCATGCACTGGGGCCTGTTCTCGATCCCGGCCTACCACAACGAGTGGTACGAAAAATACATGTACACGAGCTTCAGCGCCTGGCACACGCAGAACTACGGCCCGCCGGATAAGTTCGGGTACAAGGATTTCATCCCGCTGTTCCAGGCCAAGTCGTTTGATCCGGACGCGCTGGCGGCCCTGGTCAAGGCATCGGGGGCCAGGTACTTCATGCCGACCTGCGAACACCACGACGGGTTCAGTTTGTGGGACAGCGACATCAATCCGTTCAACGCGGCCAAGATGGGTCCCAAGCGCGACCTGATCGGCGAAATGGCCGTCGCCGTCCGCAAGCAGGGCCTCAAGTTTGGCGTCTGCAACCACAGCATCGAGCATTACACCTTCGTCAACCCCACGGCGGGCCTGGCCAACGACACCAGGGATCCGGCCTTTGCCGATTTCTACTGGACCAACCACAATGACGCGAATTTGCAGCGGTTCCTGGAATGGTGGGTCGCCAAGAGCATGGAACTGATCGACAAGTATCAGCTCGATATTCTCTGGTACGACAACGGCGTGAACGGCCGGAACTTCGATCCGCTCAAGGAGAAGGTGGCCGCGTATTACTACAATCGCGCCAAACAGTGGGGCAAGGAGGTGACCATCGACACCAAGGACTCGGCGTTTCTGGCCGGCAGCGTGCTGGATTTTGAAAAGCTCCACCCGCGCGGCCCGACGCAGATTCTCAAGGGCATCTGGGACGCCGAAGAGCCGATCGGCAGCACCTGGGGCTACGTGACGGCCAACGCGACCGGCGGCGGGGCCGAAACCTTCCGCAGCCCGCAGTCGGTCATCAGCGAACTGTGCGAAATTCTCAGCATGAACGGGAGTCTGCTGCTGAATTTGTCGCCGGATGGCCAGGGCGCCGTCAATCAACAGCAGCAGACGACGCTCAAGGCGGTGGGCGAGTGGCTGGCCGTCAACGGCGAGGCCGTCTACGGAACCCACAATTGGATCCTGGCCAGCGAAGGCGCGCCCGCCGCTGCGCGGGGCGGTGGCGGCGGTGCGGCTCGTGCCGGCCGGCGCGGCGCCGGCGCGGCAACTTCCACAACGCCCACGGCCGTCGCACCGGCGACAAGTCCCGCCCAAGCAACCCCGGCCGTCGGCGTCACTTACCGCTTCACCGTCAAGGACGACAATCTCTACGCCATAGCCCAAGCCTGGCCCGGCGGCACCGCCAACATCGCCTCACTGGCCACAGGCAAGGCCCCCAATGGCAAGATCACCAGCGTCACGCTTCTGGGCAACGCCGGCAATCTCGATTTCACCCAGGACGCCGCCGGCCTGCACGTCAAGATGCCCGCCCAGCGCCCGTGCAATTACGCCTTCACCCTGAAAATCACCGGCCTGAAAATGAACCCGCCGGGCGCGCCCCAGCCATCCGTTATGGCGGATTTGGTGAATAACTAAACTTCGGTCAGAAGATTTGATCCAGCAGGAGTCTCATTTCCACAATTCCGGCTCGATCCGCCGGTGATCGGTAATTGACCAGTCGAATTCGGCGTCTTCGACCCACGACCCGATCGCGAAATCCAGTTCGTGATTGGTCAAGATCGTTCGACCGATTCCCGCTCCGTGTGCAAGAGCTTCGACGGCAACTTCGTTGAGGCTCCGACCTTGCTCTCGAGCCTTCTGCCGCAGCGCCTTGTCCACATCCGGCGGAATGTTTCGGAGGGTATATTGCATGGTTAGACTATACGCCACTGATGCTGGTGCGCGAAATCACCGCACGCTGGTCCGGGCGATTGCCGCATGAAAATCGCGATCTCGCGCCCACAAACCATCCTCGGGGCAGGTATCTATATGTGACGGAGGTCAATCATGTCATCATCCCAGCGGATGTCGGGAATCAGTCTGGCGGCTTTCTTGTCGGCGGTCGCTCTTTTCGCAATTACGTCGTCGAGCCAACGAACGGCATCGGCCGCCGGCACTGGCGCGGCCGGGGCGACAAGCCAGCCCGCCGGGTCGGCCGACGACGCATCGCTGCCGGCGCGGGAGTACAATTCAGCGCTGGATCTTGGCGTAGCTTTGGCGCCACTGAATGGCGGCCCGTATATGGATGGGGTGCGTCGCTATCCCACCGATTTGGGCCGCGTACCGGCGGGAAAGCCGTTGGCCATTCCGGCGGGGCGATTGTGGTATGTGACGCAGGACTCCCCAGTGGGGCCCAAGTTGATCCAAGAGATTCGAGCCCAGCGGATTCCCGGAGTGAGTCTTTGGGATGGATCTGATGCGGATTTGGCCAAGCTATCGGATCTCCGCGAGCTGCGACTACTCGATCTATCCAACTCTGACGTGACAGACGAGGGCTTGGCGAATATCGAGGGGCTGACGTCTTTGCAATGGCTGAGCCTGCACGACAATCTACGTGTGACGGACGCGGGGTTGGGCCATCTCATGTCGCTGAAGGCACTGCGAACGCTCGACCTGTCCGGCATAGCAATTACCGCTGCCGGCTTGGAGAAGATCGAGGGATTAACGGGGCTTCAAAGCCTCAACTTGGCGTCAAGCAGAATTGGCAGCGACGCCGGTCTCGCGCATATCAAGAAGCTAACCGCCCTGAGCACGCTTGACCTTACGTTTACGGGGGTCACGGACGCCAGTCTGCAGCATCTTGAAGGCATGGTGGCGTTGCAGACTCTGAGTCTCAGCCAAAGCGTGGTATCCAGCGCGGGGCTCGAACACCTCAAGGCCTTATCGCGCTTACGGTCGCTTGACCTGTCGGACACAAAAGTGACAGGCGCGGGCCTGGTCTGGCTCAAAGGGCTTCCGGAATTGGCGGAGCTCAACTTGTCAGCGACACGGGTGACCTACGGCGGCTTCGAGCATTTGCGGGAATTGGCTGCTCTTCGGAACCTTGGCCTTTCAAGCATGGGGGTCACGGACGCAGAGCTGGCGAGCGTCAAGACGCTGACGAGGCTGGAGGTACTCACCCTGGAGGGAGCGGATTTGACGGACGCTGGACTGAAGAATCTTGAGGGCTTGGTATCGCTCAGGACGCTCAATCTGACCGGAGTGAAGGTCACCGACGAGGGCATGGTGAATCTCAGGAATATGTTGGCCCTCGAGGATCTCCGGTTGGATGCTACCCGAATAACGGACGACGGGCTCAAAAACTTCGGCGGCATGAGGTCTCTGACGGTACTCAGTCTCAACGATACAAAGATTACGGATGCGGGACTGGAGCAACTTTCAGGCCTGAAAGCTCTGCGTATACTAAGCGTATATGATACCAAAGTGACACGCGACGGCGCGGCGGCGCTAAAGAAGGCGTTGCCGCAATGCCTTATCGAGTTTGGAAAGATGGGGGCAAGAGGCTGACACAGATTCCGCGGCTTTCGCCGCCCATCGGTGCAGTCGTCCGGGTCGGCCGCGTGACACCGAGCACATGAGCTTGGGGAATCATCGCAAACCACTTCGTTGTTCGCCCCCACGACGCATAGCCAAACGCACCATTCCCCGATAATCTTGGCGGACCTGTTCAGCTCGGGCATTAGGACGATGGCCGGCTGGGCCGGGTATGGAGGTGCTGCGTGCGGATATTGGTCACCGGCGGGGCGGGTTTTGTTGGGTCGAATCTGGCGATTCGGCTGGTGCGCGATGGGCACAATGTTATCGTGGCCGATGATTTTTCGTCGGGGCGATGGTCGAACCTGTGCGCGTTCGGCGGGGATGTGCTGACCGTGGACGTGGCGGGGGATGCGACAGAGCCGCCTGGGCTTGACCGGTTCGATGTCATCTTCCATCAGGCATCGATCACGGATACGACCGTGGTCGATCAGCGGAAGATGATGCACAACAATGTCGAGGGGTTCCGCCAGATTCTCGGCTTGGCCCAGCGATGCAGGAGCCGGGTGATCTGGGCCAGCAGTGCGTCCATCTACGGCCGGGGACAGGCGCCGATGGTCGAGACACAAGCGACCGAGCCGCTCAATGTCTATGCGTATTCGAAACTGGCGATGGAGCGACTGGCCGAGCGATGGCGGCCGCGGTTGGCCGAGCCGATCATCGGGCTGCGGTATTTCAATGTCTATGGGCCGGGCGAGGATCACAAAGGGAAATTCGCCAGCATGGTGCATCAACTGGCGGTGCAGATGCGGCAGGGCAAGCGTCCGCGGATTTTCACGGCCGGGCAGCAGCGGCGCGATTTTGTCCATGTGGACGATGTCGTTCAGGCAAATATCCACGCGATGACGGCGGGCGAATCGGGCATCTTCAACGTCGGCAGCGGACGGGGCGATTCGTTCAATCAGGTGGTGGCGGAGCTGAATCGCGTGCTGGGGACGGATCTGCCGCCGGAGTATTTCGAGAATCCGTATAGTTTCACACAGGACTGGACACAGGCGGATTTGACGCGATCGAGAGCCGTCTTGAAGTACGAGCCGAAATACGATCTGGCCGATGGGATCGCGGCGTATCACGCATCGGGGATGCTGGGGGTGCGGGGGTGACGGAATTTCGGATGACAAGGTGACTGGGTGACAAGGTGACTTGGTGAAGGCAATGACAACGCTTCCGTCACCTTGTCACCGTGTCACCTTGTTATATTGGTAGCGAAGGTCTCGGTTGAAAACTTCCACTCATCGGCGCGGCGGCTTTCCAACCGGCGGGGCGTTTCGCATAATCGGCGCCATGTGGCCGTGGCTGGCAAGTCTGTTGGCAAAGGAGACGCCCCAGTCCGATGCGCTGGGTCCGCGCGGGGAGACTCTGGCGGCGAAGTATTTGCGCGAAGCGGGGTATCGCATCGTCATTCGCAATTTCCGCTGCGAGATGGGGGAGATCGACATCATCGCCCGCGACGGCAGGACGCTGGTGTTCGTCGAGGTCAAGACGCGCGAGGATGACGATCCGACACCGGAGGCGCAGGTGAACGCGGTCAAGCAGCACCAATTGACCAAGGCGGCGCGGTATTATCTGTCGAAGTACCGCGGGCCGCAGCCGCCGGCGCGGTTCGATGTCGTCGCCATCGTCTGGCCGGAGGGCCAGGAGGCGAAAATCCGCCATACCCAGGCGGCGTTCGAGGCGACGTTCTAGAATCGAATTCGGACTCACCGCAAAGACGCGGAGGACGCCCAGAAGCCATGATCGACACGCATTGCCATCTTACGGACATTCGGTTGCTCGATCAGATTGATGCGGTGATGCAGCGTGCCGCGGGCGCGGGCGTTACGCAGATCATGACGATCGGCACGCATCCGGCGGATTGGCCGGCGTGCGTTGACATGTGCCGAAAATGGAGCAACGTGCGTGCGGCCGTGGGCGTGCATCCGAATTATTGTCAGGAGGCGGAATTGACCGATCTGGCTCGGCTGGGGGAATTTCTAAAAGAGCCGGGCGTGCTGGCGGTGGGGGAGATGGGGCTGGACTATTTTCACCAGGATGCGCCGCGCGATCGGCAGGCGGAATTCTTCCGGGCGCAACTGACCATCGCCCGCGACATGGGCCGGCCGGCGGTGATTCATTGCCGGCAGGCGACGGACGATACGCTGGCGATTATGAAGGAATTCGCGGATGTGCCGGCCGTGTTTCATTGCTTCACCGGATCGCTGGCCGAGGTAAAGAAGATCGTGGCGGCCGGTTATTACGTGGGGTTTACCGGCGTGGTGACGTACAAGAACGCGCCGGAGGTTCGGGACTCGGCGGCGTACGTGCCGGAGGACCGGATTCTGGTCGAGACCGATGCGCCGTATTTGTCACCCGAGCCGATGCGGCGGCAGAAGATCAATGAGCCATCGCTGGTGATGCACACGGCGGCGATGGTGGCGAAGGTGCGCGGGGTGAGCGTCGAAGAACTGGACCGGATCACGACGGGGAACGCGCGGAGGTTGTTTGGGTGGAACTAAAGTTCGGACAACACTTATGGAATTTCATGCGCGCCTCGCTTTGCTAGCCCGCCGGATAAGGGCGCGTTTCTTGGCGCTGAAGCAGCCCTTGTTGAATGCAACAGGCGTGCCACTCTTGAAACCTTCCAAGAGCTTGGCGGCAAGCAACGCCTTGGCATCCTCACGAGCTTGGGCACGGCGATCTTCTTCCAAAGGCCCTGGCCCCGTGCGTTGGCGCAGTTGTTCGACGAACCTGTCATCGTCGGCGGCTTGCTGCTCAATGGCTTGGCGATTGTCATAGAAATAGGCCAGAGCCGCGTAAACGTCGGAGAGCGTGAGGTGCGGGAAGTCGGCCAGAACCTCATCGGGAGACATGCCGGCCTGCGCCCGGACGGCGATGTCCCACACGCGTATGCGCGTGCCGGAGATGCACGGCTTGCCGCCGCACACGCCGGGCGTGCTCGTCACATATTGTCTGGGCTGTGCGGTCGGTGCGGTGCTCATGTCCAATAGTGTAGCGGTTGTTCGCCCGTCGTGGCAATGATTACTTCGGCGTTCTGATCCACAGGCCGGGTTCACCCCTGCAAGCTGATGGACGCTTCCATACGGGCGTCGGGGGAGGGCATGTCGAGTTGGCGGGCGGCGGTGGCGGCTTTTTCTCTCGAGAGTTTGTCCAGCAGAAGAACCCATGTTTGGCGCTGGTATTTCAGGACGGACAGAGCCTCGTCGAGGGCTTCGATCCTGTGCTGCGTGCTGGCGACGATCAGGCTGCGCAGGGCGTAGTTGTAGAGGGAACTCAGCTTCCCGCAGAGTTCGGGATAGACATCGTGCTTGAGGGAGCCGGTCATCTCGGTGACGATCTTCTGTACGCGCGAGATCAGGAGATAAGTCTGCTCCCAGTTGCGGCCTTCCATGGCGATGCGTGCCTGCTCGCCGAAACGGATGGCCCCGTCAAAGAGCATGAGCTGAAGCTGTTCCGGCGTGGCGGTCAGGACTTTGGCGCGAAGGTAATTTTGTGCAGCCTGCGGGTTCATACGGTTTGACAATCGGCCAAAGGCGATCCGGCTATGGGAACTATCGGCCGGGAGGGGCTGCGGAATTGAAAAGGTTGGCAAAGGATGCGGCGGTTGCGCAGGAATTGCCGGGCGAAGTCAGCAGCGAGGGGCGTTTAGCCGGAGTTGGACTGACTTTAGCCCGTAACCTTGCGAGCTGCGAGCCGCTTACACTCGGGGGGCACTTTTCATGGCCCGATCCAGTTTTTCGACCGTGGCAACACTGGGCGTGAGTTTGCAGCGTTCAATGCGGTTAAGCGTCTCAACCCTAACGCCGGAGCGGCGGGCCAATTCAGCCTGGCTAATGCCTGACGCGCGACGATCGAGGATGATCCTGCGAGCCAGCGATGCCCGCGAGAACGCCAAGGCGTCATAATTTCCGTTGGCCAGCGGCTTGGGGAGTGGAGGCAAATCCAAATCCCCGCCAGGCGCTCGCCGGCTCATCAACTGTTCGTATTCTTTCTGCGGAAGCACAACGAATCGCTTGCCTTCAATCTCGAAAGTGCCGGCCACCATGGGTTATTCCTCGTAAAATCCGTCGCGATGCCCGATCTTTTCAACTACGACAGCGTTCCCGCGCACAAAAAACTGCACACGGTAGTCGCCCGTGCGAATGCGATACCTTCCGGCCAGCCTGTGCCGCAAGGGTTTTGCGCCGCTTACCGCTGGCCAGTCGCGCAAACGCCGGATCACTCTTGATGCACGCGCCTGAATGACGGCTGGAAGCTCTTGTAACTCCCTGGCCGCATCAGGCGTCAGTTGCACGCCCATTGGCCCAGTATAGCAAGGCATTGACCGATAATGCAATCCATTGATATTGCGCCGGGGCCGCGAATATCATCGGCGAGGTGCAAATCATCCAAGCGTGCTGGTCTTCACGCTGCTGGACGTGGACGTGCTGGAGGTGAGCGAGCCCAGGGCCTGTTGTTGGGACTGGAGGGTCGCCAGCGTGGTTTCGAGATTGGCGAACGTGGTTTCCAATTGGGTTTGCTTCTGTGCAATCTGGTTGTTCAGTTCGGTGATGCGATCCTGGTAGCCCTGAACTTCATTGCTTAGCGTATTGTCTTCGAGCGTGATGGCGCCATTGATCGGATCGGTGAGGTCTGTGATCTGGTTGGCGATCACGTTGCCCAGGCCGGTCTTGGCCTTGCTGAAGAGATTGGTGACGGCTGTTGGATCGTTGGCGAAAGCGGCGGCGAAGACGCTGGGGTCGAAACTGAGCTGGCCGTTGTTGCCGACCGTGATGCCGATTTGGGTCAGGCTGGTGTATTGGCCGGCGCCGGGCACGTTGGTGTTGATGATGTTGTACAGATTGTTCTGGATGGTCTGGGCGGTGGCATTGCCCAGTAGCAGGCTGCCCTGGTCGGTTGTCGTGTTGAAATTGGTCAGGGACTGAATGTTCGAGACGATGGCGTTGAAATCGGTGGTGAACTGGTCGAGTTGGCTGCTGACGGCCGAAGGATCCTGGGCGACGTTAAGCGTGACCGGGCTGCTGCTGGCGCCGACCAGGCTGACGGTGACGCCGGGAATGATGTTGGTGAGCTGGTTCTTGCTGGAGGTGATGAGCAGGGGCTGGGAATTCCCGGCGCCGCCGTAGAGAACGGCGGCGTCCTGCGCCGCCACGAGGGTGGTGGGGTTGAGGTTGGTGGAGCCGCCGTCAATGACGACACGGCCCGCCGAGCCGCTGTTGAGTGAAGTCAGAGCCAGGCGATAGGGATCGGTGCTGGACCCGTCGTTGATGATGCTGGCGGAGACGCCGAAGCCCAGGGAGTTAATCTTGCCTTGGAGGGTGCTGAGCGTGTCGGTGTTTGTGACGGTCACGGTCTTTTCGAGGGAACCGTCGATGGTGGTTTTAGTGGCGGTGCCGGCGATGTTGAGATCGGCGGCGGTGGTGGAGTTCTGATCGGCGACGGTGAGTTTGCCGGCGCCGCCGGCGGTGTCGGTGAGGAGCAGGCCGTTGCCGTTGGCATTGATGCTGGCGGTGACACCGGCATCGGCGTTGTTGATGGCGCTAATGACATCGCCGATGGTCGATGCACCCGTGGCGGCGAGATTGATATTCGTGGATCGGCCGGCGGAGTTGGTGATGGAGAAGGTTCCGAGTGTGACGCCCTGGCCGCCGTTGTAGCTGGCGAGAGTCGTGTTTTGGGAGATGTACTGGAACTGGAGATTGGCGCCCAGGTCGCTTTGCGTGGGGGTGAAGGTTCCGGCGATGCCGAGGTTGGCGGCGGTGTCGGTGGAATCGGCATTGGCGATGACCAGATTGCCGCTGCCGCCGGTGTTGTCGGTGATTTGAATGCCGGTCTGCGAGGCGTTGAGGCTGGCGGTGACGCCGGCGCCGGCGTTGTTGATGGTGGAGAGAATATCGCTGACGCTGGTGGCGCCGGCGAGGTTGATGGTATGTGACTGCCCGTTGCGGTTGGTGACGCTGATGCCGCCGAGATTGATGCCGCTGCCGCCCTTGAGGCTGGAGACGAGAACCGAATCCAGACTGGCCAGAATGGCCGAGCCGGCGATCGTGTTGCCGGATGGCCCGGTGGCGATCCCCAGGTCGGTGGCGGCGTTCGACCCGGCGACATTGGTGATGGAGAACGTCTTGGACCCTGTCGTGCCGTCGGTGACGTTGATACTGCGGCCGTTGCTGGCGATCGAAGCGGTGGCCTTGTTGCCAGTGGCGGTATCGATGGCGGTAAGCACATCGCCCACGGTTTTCGCGCTGGCGAGATTGACGGTGTAAGTGGACCCATTGGCCAGGGTGATGGCAATATCGCCGGCGGAGTTGTTGGGGTTGAGGCGCACGCCCCGGCCGTCGTTGAGGGCGTTGAGGCTGGTGGAATTCGAGATGGTGTTGATATTCGATCCGGTGAGAGTGCTGGAGGCGACGGAGGCGGCGATGCCGAGGGACGCGGCGGTCGAGCCGTTGATATCGGCGACCGAGAGATTGCCGGTGGTCTTGCCGGAGGTATCGGTGAGGATGATATTGCCGTCGCCGAGGCTGGCATGAACGTCGACGTTCAGGGACGTATTGATCTGTTTGATGACGTCGTCGAGGGTGACATCGCCGGTGGTATCGATGACGGCGGAGTTGCCGGCGCGGTCTGTGATCTGGAACTGTCCGGCGGGGACGCCGGCGCCGCCGTTGAGTGCGGCCAGCGTTGTGGGCTTGGTGGCTTCGCCCCCGCCGAGTTCGAGGGTGAGGGTGCCCGCGCCGACGGGAGCGGAGCTGGTGTCGCCGAATCCCTGGCTGACGGTTTGTTGGGTGGTGACGAGGCGCTCGACCTGGAATTGGTAGCTGCCGACGGTGGCGGCGGTGCCGGCGGTGGCGGTCAGGACATTGGTGTTGCTGCTGTTGGCTGTGGCGGCGGCGAAGGTTTGGGGCAGAGCCAGGCTGTTTCCAATGGTTTGCAGGGCACTGAGGCTGGTGGAAAGCGATGAAAACGCGGCTTCCTGCTCGGTCGCGTTGGAAACCTGGCCCTGCAGGACGGTTACGGGCTGCTGGTCGAGTGAAATGAGCTGACTGATGAGCGCGCCGTAATTGATGCCGCTGATAAGCCCGACCTGTGCCTGAATCTGAGCCATATATCAACCGGCCCACTGGCCGTGAATCGCGCGGGCTTCTGTTGGCACTCTCGCACCATCGCCGGTCCGCGAGGCGGCGATGGGCTATTTATCGACCATTGGATCGCCATCGAACAAAGAACAGCGATTGGTGAAATCGCAGTTGCCGGCCATCGTCGAGCAAAGGCGTGCATCCTGGGCGAGTCGGTCCAGGGCGTCGGGGCGGTCCTCGATGCACTGACCGGCCCATTGGGCGAGAAAATCATCGCAGGCCGAAAGTACATTGACCAACCGGGCGGCGGAATCGGAATCGCGCATGGATGAAATCTCCATCATTGTTCTGGTGTTTTATCGGAACCGGACGGCTTGGCGGTTGAATGGAAACTGTCGGATGGTCCGATAACGGAATCGCCGGGACATGTCGAAATTTCGCGTCCGGTGGATAACGGGGGCCGTGCTGTGAATAATCCGAGACGACGCACTGCGGACGAAGCTGGCAGCGTGCGCAGGCTATTGGCCGCGCGGCAACTTGTCCAGACGGGTGTGTGGAGGTGAGGGATGGGAGCAGCCAACGGCTGGACACGTGGATTTGTGGGGCGGTGCCGATGACTCTGCGGTTCGAGACCGACCTCTGGAACGCCGGTGAATGGGATGGCATGGCGGACGGATTCGCCAATGCCAATGTGTTTCAATTGTGGCACTACGGGGAGTTGCATTCTCAGGGCCCCATGCGGAAGGTAAGCCGGGCGGCACTGCTGGCCGGTACAAAATGTCATGTGATGGCGCAGTTTCGTATCAAGAAGCTGCCGCTGGGGCCGGGCGTTGCCGAGGTGGAGTGGGGGCCGCTTTTCGACAGGGCAAGGTTCTCCGAACAGCGGCACCTGGTGGGGGAGTTCCTGGTGCGTGCCAGAGAAGAGTATTGCATCCGGCGGCAGCTTGACATGCGGATCATCCCGCGCGGCACTTTGTCCGCGGAACAGGACGGCCAGTTCCGCGACATCTTCCAGCAAAGCGGTTTTCACCACAATGAGGCGGCGTGTCGCTACAGGACGGTGATTGTGGACGTGGCTCGCGATCTGCCAGCCATCCGCAAGGCGCTGGACCGAAAGTGGCGAAACCATCTCAACGTCGCCGAGCGGGCCGGGATGACCCTGGAAATTGGCGGCGGTCCCGAGTTGTTCGATCGCTTTTACCGCCTGTATCAGGAGATGTGGGCCCGCAAGCGTTTTGCGACGGGTATGCGGGTCTCCATCATCCGGAAGATGCAGCGAGTGCTGCCTCAGGAGCGTCGCATGCACATCGCCATCGCCAAAGACGGCGACCAGGATGTGGGCGCTACGGTATGCGCATCGTGCGGCGATACGCTGCTGTACTATCTCGGCGCCACAAGTCCCCGACTGCGCCGTAGCTGCCGCCCGGGCTATCTGCTCCAGTGGTCGAACATCGCGGCCGCTAGGGAAAAGGGCTTCCGCTGGTACGACACCGGCGGTATGCCGGATGACGAGGCATCTGAGATCACTGAATTCAAAACGCGGATGAACGGCGAGATCGTGCAGTTCCCCGGCCGATTCGACGCAACGGCGGGTAAGACACCGTCACGCTTGTTTGCCACGGCGGAGCACGTTTATTGGCGTGGGCGGCATGTGTTGACGGGGAGATGACGGCGAGGGCCAAACGAGGCGAGATTTCCCTTGCATGGGCGGGTGGCCAATCTAACATCGTGATATGCAGACCGTCGGGATCAAAGAAGCGCAGGCGCGGCTGCCGGAATTGATGGACTCGGCGGCCAGCGGGAAGGACGTCCTCATCACCCGGGACGACAAACCCGTCGCCCGGCTGACCGGCTCGATGGATCGGCCATCGCTCTCGGCGATACGGCCGGTCTCGGTCGGCGCCATCCTCCGCCCGTCTACGTCGGACGATGATCTACTGGAAGAGATGACCACGGATTTCACCGATAAACGCATCGCGGCTGCAGTGCTATGGGCCTGGACCTGC
>Ga0181520_10006628_pt1 | contig 17566 bp, 8 predicted proteins | sample PEATcosm2014_Bin_29_FD_132451 | JGI IMG/M metagenome (GOLD analysis project Ga0181520, IMG submission 132451) | Peatland microbial communities from MTU Mesocosm Facility, Houghton, MI, USA - PEATcosm2014_Bin02_30_metaG | ecosystem: Environmental > Terrestrial > Soil > Wetlands > Peat | place... | reverse complement strand
TGCATTCTGGACGCCTTTGACCCTGAAAATCGCAGGGGTTTGGGGGATGCAATCCCCCAAGGTGTTAGGGCCGTTCAGCGATCTTGCCGTTTTGCCATTCTACCAAAGATTCTCGTCTGACAAAGCCGTAGTCGTCTGTTGACCGGGCTTCACGCTCCGCTTGCGTGGTCTTCCGGTGATGTCAGGCGGTACCCTACGCCTGGTTCGGTAACAATGTACTCGGGGCGCGCCGGCTCGCGCTCGATCTTGCTGCGCAGTTGCCGGATGTAGACGCGCAGATACTGCGTATCCTCGACCGATCCCGGCCCCCACACCTGCCTGAGCAACTGGCGATGCGTGACCACTCGACCCGCGTATGTCGCCAATGTCTTGAGTATCTCGTACTCGGTCGGGGTCAGTTTCACCCGCGTCCCGGCGACGGTTACCAGCCTGCGCGGCAGATCGATGACCAGGTCGCCGAGACCGATGACCGGGCTTTCCTCGACCGGTCCGAGGTGGCGCATCGCGACCCTCATGCGCGCGAGAAGCTCTCCAGTGCTGAAGGGCTTGGTGATGTAATCGTCCGCCCCGGCGTCAAGTGCCGCGATCTTCTCCTCTTCGCGCTCTCTGACGGATAGGACCAGTATCGGCACCCGCGACCACTCTCGCAGCCGCTCGATCACCTCGCGCCCGTCCATGTCCGGCAGGCCCAGGTCGAGGATAACCAGGTCCGGGTGCAGGAACGTCGCCTGTTTGATCGCCTCTTGCCCACAGTCCACCTCGGCGACCTCGTAGCCGTGGGCGCCGAGAGCGGTCTTGAGAAATCGGCGGATCTGCGGCTCATCATCGACGACGAGAACGCGGGGGCCGCTATCGCTCATCCGGTCCCTCCTCATCGGCCTCCGGCTGGGGCATAGGCGCCTGGGGCGCGGCGGGAAGAGTGAACACGATCTCGGTTCCGCCGCCATCCCGTTGCCGCGCCAGGATACTGCCGCCGCTAGCCTCCACGATCCCTCGGCAGATGGACAACCCGAGGCCGGTCCCGACGCTCTCTCCGGGCCGATGCACACGGTGGAACTTGTCGAACACCGCTTCGAGGTCCTCTTTGAGGATGCCGAAGCCGCGGTCTCGCACCACGATCTCAATGAGGTCGGCCTGCCCGCGGGCAGCGATCTCGATCCCGCTGCCGACTGGCGAGTATTTTACCGCGTTGTCCAGCAGGTTGACCAACACTTGCTCAATGAGCACGAAATCCCCTAACAGCAGCGGCAAGTCATCGGGCACCCGCGTCTCGATAGGGCGGCCCTCGAGCGCGCGCCCGACACGCGACAGGGCGGCGCCCACGATGTCGGCCACATCGCACCAGTCGCGCTTGAGTCGCAAAGTGCCGGACTCGATCCGGGCCATGTCCAGCAGATTGCCGATCAGATGGTTCATCCGCGCGGCTTCATCGCGAATCGTCCCCAGCAGCCGGCGACGCGATTCGGCATCATGCAGGTGATCGTCCTCGAGGATACTGGTAACCGAGCCGAGGATCGAGGCCAGCGGGGTGCGCAAGTCGTGAGAGACCGAATCGAGCAGCGCCAGGTGCAGCTTCTCCATCCGTGTCAGCACATCGGCCCGCCGAGCCTGCTCCGTGAGTTGCAGTCGCTCGACCGCAACAGCGATCAAATCCGCGCTGGCCTGCAGCATTCGCCATTCCTCGGGCAGGACCCGCTCGCCGTCGGCCCTTTCCGCCACCGCAAGAACGCCCACCGCCCCGCGCGTCGCCTGTAGTGGGACGTACAGTGCCGAGGCCCCCGCGAGAGTGTCGGTGCCCTTCCCGGCGGTCTGGCCGTGCTGGTATGCCCAGGTGGCGGTGGCGATTTCGTTGTCGTCGAACAGACTTAGGGCGGTCTCTCCTCCCGGACGGCTTCGCGGCGCATACGCCTGCACGCTCAGGCGGCCCGTCTCGTCGGGCAGCAGGATCGCAGCCATCGTCGCGAAGTCCTCGGCGACCTCCTCCGCCACCAGATCGAGCAGCTCCTGGGTCTCCTCGACCGCGACGAAAATCCGACTCATGCGGAACAGGGCCTCGGTGCGCGCCTCCCTCGTCTGTGCGGCTTGGACTTCGTGCTTCAGACGCCCCGCCAGCCCGCTGATGATGATCCCGACGGTAACGAAGACGCCGAGCGTAAACGCGTAGCCCGGTTGGGCCACGGTCAGCGAATAGAAGGGCGGCACGAAGAAGAAGTCGATGCAGAGCAATCCGAGCAGGGCCGCGGCGAAGGCTGGACCGATACCCCAGCGCATTGCCGCGAGCATGATCGGCAAAAGGTAGATCAGGTTCAGATCGAGTACGTTGAGGTGATCCCGGAGCGCAACCAGGATTGCCGTCAGCAAGGCCATCCCCGCGAGCACCACGATGTACCCGCGCAAGACCAGCCTGGGGCGCAGGCCGGGGAAGATGCGGAGGCGCTTCTCTCGCGGGTACGCCTCTCCGGGAATGACATGGATGTCGATTCCGGGGCACTGGCCGATCAGGCGGTCCGCCAGGGAGCCTCGCCAGGCTTCCGCCAGCCGGGCCTTCAACGGCTTGCCGATCACGATCTGGGTGACGTTGTGTTCGCGAGCGAAACGCGCGACCGTATCGGCGACGTCGTCTCCGGTGAGCGAGACGACCTGCGCGCCCAGTTCCTCCGCCAGGCGAACGTTCTCGGCCAGGCGCGCCTTCTGCGCGTCATTGAGAGGCGGGCGGCCAGGCTGCTCCACGGTGGCCGCGATCCACTCGCACCGGCTCTGCGCCGCCATTCGCCTCGCCACGCGGATGAGATTGGCGGAGAAAGGGCTTGGCCCCACGCACACCACGATCCGGTCTCGCACCGCCCACGGGCCTTCGATGTCGTGCCGGCGCATGTAGGTGTCGAGCTGCCCGCCGACACGCTCGGTGGTCTTGCGCAAGGCCAACTCGCGCAGGGCGTTGAGGTTCCCGGGGCGGAAGAAGCGTTGCAGGGCCTGAGCGGCCTGGGCGGGCACATAGACCTTGCCCTCCTCAAGGCGGTGGATCAGCTCCTCCGGGGGCAAGTCGACGAGCCGAATCTCAGCGGCCTGATCCAGGATGCGGTCGGGGACGGTCTCGCGCACGACGACGCCGGTGATCTGCTGCACGACGTCGTTGAGGCTATCGACGTGCTGCACATTGAGGGCGGTGAAGACGTGAATCCCAGCGTCGAGGAGTTCCTCCACGTCTTGGTAACGCTTGGCGTGGCGCGAGCCGGCGACATTCGTGTGGGCTAGTTCGTCGACGATCGCGACCTGGGGATGTCGGGCGAGGAGCGCGTCGAGGTCCATCTCGCGCAACGTCACGCCGTGGTACTCGACCTCGCGCGCGGGCAGTAGCTCAATGCCTTCGGCCAAGGCCTGGGTCTCCTTGCGCCCATGGGTGTCCAGCCAGCCGATGACGACATCGAGGCCCTTGCCGAGGTGCTCGTGGGCTGCCTCCAGCATCGCATACGTCTTACCGACACCGGCGGCCGCGCCCAGGAACACCGTCAGCCGTCCGCGTCCGGTATCTTCGCGGATGCGCTCCAGTATCTTCTCCGGGTCCGGTCTCCGCTCTTCACCCACCTCAGTTACCTCTCCGCGAAGTCTGCGACGCCGAGACTGCGTCGGGACGGACCCGGCGCAGCCCCGGCGTTGGATGGTGCAAAACCCGTCGCTGGAAGTTAGGGTTCAACTCGGTCGTGTATTCGTTCGGGCAGTCGACGCGCCCACTATCGTCCTGCCATCGGCGCGGACCGCGACACTCGTGTGCAGCATATTCCCGCCCCCGCTCGGAATCGCCTCCTTGCCTGGATAGGGGGTCTCGACCGGGCCCGCATTGTCGCCTGTTCCCGATCCTCACCCGGCGTGATGCCGGCGTCTTTGGGGCAGTCCAGCTTGCCCTATTGCATTACTGGCTGGGCTTCTCGGGCGTCTTGCCCGATTTGCCGGGCGCCGCTCCCTCCACGGCGAGGTTGAGGCGCAGGACGTTCACGCGCGCCTCGCCGATGATGCCGGCGGGAGGGCCTTCGGTGGTCTTCGCGACGAGTGCGCGCACCGCGTCTTCCGACAATCCCCGCGCTTTGGCGACTCGCGGCGCCTGTAGCGCCGCGTTGGCCGGGCTGATGTCCGGGTCCAGCCCGCTGGCCGAGCGTGTCACAGCGTCCGGCGGGAGTGGCGCGTTCTCAGGCAGCCCGTTCTCCTGTCGATAGGCGGACGCCAGGTCCTTGATGCCGTCGAAGTTCCCCGGATCGTCCTTGCCATTCGGCAGCTTCTTGTGCACGCCGTTGATCAGCTTGTCGCTCGTCGGGCCGAGGTTCGTGCCGCCGGAACTCGTCGGGTCGTAGCCGTCGTTGCCGGCCGCCGAGGGGCGCGGGTGGAAATACCCCGGCGCGGTGAAGTTCTGTCCGATCAGGTGCGAACCTATCACCTTGCCGTCACGGTCGATCAGGCTGCCCGCTGCCTGCGCGGGGAAGGCCACTCTGGCGATCCCGGTGATCACCATCGGGAAGACGAACCCGAAGAGAACGGCGATCACGATGACGATGAGGATTGAGGTCTTGATATGCTGTAGCATAACGATCAGCTCCTTACTTCTGAGGCACTCGTGCACGCCGCTGCGTCGTAGGAGCGGTCTCCAGACCGCGATGCCGTCACTGTGGCGCCGAAGAAGCACTATTTTGCTTCAAGTGACGCGCATCCGGCACGTTCGACGGCGGGATCGCGCTCTGGAGAGCGCTCCTACAGGCTGTTGCGACCGCTCCTGCCCGGCCATGCGGGTCCTACGCCAGGTGCAGCAGCACCAGCAAGCGGTCGATTGCGAAGATGCACGGGAACGGGGCGATCAGCCCGCCGACGCCATAGATCAAGAGGTTCCGCAGCAACACGGCCGAAGCCCCCAGTGGCCTGTAGGCGACGCCGCGCAATGCCAGCGGGATCAGCGCGACGATGATCAGCGCGTTGAAGATCACCGCCGCAAGAACCGCCGATTGAGGGTTTGTCAACTGCATGACATTGATGGCCTGCAGCGCCGGGTAGGTCGCCACGAACATCGCCGGGATGATGGCGAAATACTTGGCCACGTCGTTGGCGATGCTGAAGGTGGTCAGCGAACCCCGTGTCATAAGGAGTTGCTTACCGATCTCCACGATCTCGATGAGCTTCGTTGGGTTGCTGTCGAGGTCGACCATATTCCCGGCTTCCTTCGCCGCCTGGGTGCCCGTGTTCATGGCAACGCCCACATCGGCTTGCGCCAGGGCCGGCGCGTCATTGGTTCCGTCGCCGGTCATTGCCACCAGCTTGCTGCCCTGCTGCTCCCGACGAATCAGGTCCATCTTCGTCTCCGGCGTGGCCTCCGCCAGGAAGTCATCCACGCCGGCTTCCGCTGCGATGGCGGCGGCGGTCAGCGGATTGTCGCCGGTGATCATGACCGTTTTGATCCCCATCGCGCGCAGTTGATCGAACCGGTGACGCATCCCGCCCTTGACGATGTCCTTGAGGTGGATCACACCCAGAGCCTGACCGTTGCGTGCGACGACCAGAGGCGTTCCTCCCGTGCGGGCGATGCCTTCGACGATGTTGTCGAGTTCCACAGGGACCGCCCCGCCCTGCTCCTGGATGTGCTTCTTCACCGCGTCCGTAGCGCCTTTGCGGATGCTCGTGCCGTCCATGTCCACGCCGCTCATTCGTGTTTGAGCGGTAAACGGCACAAAGTGTGCGTGCTCCTGATCGCCAAGCTCCCGGCCGCGCAGGCCGTACTTCTCCTTCGCCAGCACGACGATGCTGCGCCCCTCGGGCGTCTCGTCAGCGAGGGATGAAAGCTGCGCAGCATCGGCCAGTTCGTCCACCTTCACCCCGGGCATGGGGATCAATTCCACCGCTTGACGGTTGCCGAGGGTGATCGTGCCGGTCTTATCGAGCAGCAAGGTGTCCACGTCCCCGGCCGCCTCCACCGCCTTCCCCGACATCGCGAGCACATTGTGCTGCATGACACGGTCCATTCCCGCGATGCCGATGGCTGACAGCAGCCCGCCGATAGTCGTCGGGATGAGGCAGACAAGCAACGCCGCCAAGACCGGAATGGTCGGACTCGTCCCGGCGCCGACGGCGCGCACGCTGTAGGTGGCGAACGCCGGCAGGGTCACCACCGCCAGCATGAAGATCAGGGTCATGCCCGACAGCAAAGTCGAGAGCGCGATCTCGTTGGGCGTCTTTTGCCGCTGGGCGCCCTCGACGAGCGCGATCATCCGGTCCAGGAACGTCTCACCGGGGTTCGAGGTGATGCGGACGACGATGCTGTCCGAGAGGACTCTCGTGCCGCCGGTCACCGCGCTGCGGTCCCCCCCGCTTTCGCGGATGACTGGCGCACTCTCACCGGTGATCGCCGATTCATCAACGGAAGCGATGCCCTCGATGATCTCGCCGTCGCCTGGGATGACCTCGTTTGTGTTGACGACAACTGTGTCACCCTTGCGCAGCTCGGAGGCATAGACCATCCGCTCGATCCGTGGCGTACCGTCCGAGACGCGTCGGGCCAGGGTCTCCTGACGCGTCTTGCGCAGCGTATCCGCCTGCGCCTTGCCGCGCCCCTCGGCCATCGCCTCGGCGAAGTTGGCGAATACCACGGTGAACCACAGCCACAGCGTCACCTGGACATTGAACAGCAGGTCACTGCTTGCGGTGAAGATGTCCTTGATGACGAGGTAGGTCGTGAGCGCAGCGCCGACCTCGACCACGAACATCACCGGGTTCTTGGCGACCATTCGTGGATGAAGTTTCCGGAATGCGTCTCCGATGGCCCGCCAGACGATCGGACCGTCGAATAGAGAACGGGGCGCATGCCTGGGTTTCCTGTAACCCTCCGTTGCTTCGGGGGGAGTAACGGTCTCGGTTGCCATAGAGCATCTCCTGCCTTACGAGTGCTGGCCTCTGCCATCCGCCGCAGTGGCGGGGGAAACAAGTGTCTGTGTCCTGTGCAACGCGTCGCGCACAATGATGACGTCCTCTAGAAAAGCTTCCCTGCCATCATCTGGAAGTGCTCGGCGATCGGTCCCAGCGCCAGAGCCGGGAAGTACTCGAGAGCCCCGACGAGCACAACGACGGCCACGAGCATGAGTACGAAGGTCCCGGAGTCCGTGGCCAGCGTTCCAGCCGATGTCGGAACTATCTTCTTGCGGGCCAGGCTTCCAGCCATCGCCAGCAGCGGGACGATCATCAGGAAGCGGCCAACGAGGATGGCGACCCCAAGCGTCAAGTTGTAGTACGGGGTGTTGGCGGAGAGCCCCGCAAACGCCGACCCATTGTTGCCGGTCGCGGAGCAGTACGCGTAGAGAATCTCCGTGAACCCATGGGCCGCAGGGTTGTTGGTGTTGTTCCAGGTGGCTCCCTCGTAGAGGCTCGGGCTGGAATTGTTGACGTGGTTCCACTTCGCCGCCGACGCCGCCAACGCCGGCTCGTCTTGCTTGTTCTCGTCCGTGATCGTGACCGAGTCCTTGCCGGGCGGCAAGTTGAGGCTGCTTGCCAGCGCGGTGAAGAGCAGGACGTTCGTTACGAGGATCAGCACCGCGAGGATAGCCATCCTCACCTCGTACTTCTCGATCTTCTTGCCGATGTACTCGGGTGTGCGTCCGACCATTAGGCCGGCGATGAACACCGCCACGATGGCATACATCAGCATCCCATACAGGCCTGCCCCAACACCGCCGAAGATCACCTCGTCGCACATCAGGTTGCCCAGGGGCACCGCCCCCCCAATCGGCGTGAAGCTGTCGTGCATCGAGTTCACTGCCCCGCACGAGGCGTCGGTCGTCACCGTCGCGAACAGCGCAGTGGCGGCGATGCCGTAGCGGACCTCCTTGCCCTCCATGTTGCCGCCGGGCTGGCTGTCGCTGACCTCTGCCAGGACACCGAGCTTCGCGACGCCTGGATTGCCCCTCGATTCCGCCTGGTAGCAGATCCCCACCCCAACCATGAACATCAGGGACATGGCGGCGAATAGCGCCCAGCCCTGCCGGGTGTTGCCGACCATCTTGCCGAAGGTGTACGTCAGCCCTGCCGGGATCAGGAAGATCGAAAACATCTGAAAGAAGTTGCTCAGCGGCGTCGGGTTCTCGTACGGATGGGCCGAGTTGGCGTTGAAGATCCCGCCGCCGTTGGTGCCGAGCATCTTGATCGCTTCCTGCGATGCAACCGGCCCTTGCGGAATGCTCTGCTTCGCGCCTTCCAGTGTGGTGGCGTCCACGTATGGCGAGAAGTTCTGCGGCACGCCCTGCCAGACCAGTACCACTGCATAGATCAGACAGATTGGCAGCAGCACATAGAGGATCGCCCGGGTGATGTCCACCCAGAAGTTGCCAAGGCCGTCGACGGTATGCCTCGCGAAGCCTCGCACCACCGCGATTGCCACCGCCATGCCCGCCGCTGCGGACATCCAGTTGTGCATCGCCAGAGCCATCATGTTCGAGAAGTAGCTGACGGTGGACTCGGGCGTGTAGCTTTGCCAGTTCGTGTTGGTAATGAACGATACTGCCGTATTGAACGACAGGTCCGGCGTCATGTCCTTGCCACTGAAGTGCTGGGGGTTGAACGGCAGGATGCCCTGCAGCCGCAGCAGCGCGTAAGTGAGCAGCCCGCCGACGAGGCTGAACGCCAGTAGCGCCGCGCCGTACGCAGTCCAGCGCATGTCTTGCTGCTCATCTACGCCGCTGATGCGGTAGATCAGCCGCTCCAGTGGACGCAGGACGCGGGTCAGTATGGTCCGCTCGCCGTTGAAGACGCGCGCCATATAGGCGCCTAACGGCTTGGTGGCGAGCAGTACCAGAACGAAGAACAGCAACATCTGCAGTATCCCGATGGCAGTCATAATGGTCTCCTAGAACCGCTCCGGGTTCAAAAGCGCATACGTCAGGTACACAAGCAGAAACACAGATACGATGGCCGCAATGATTGTGTCGAACATGATGTCCTCCTCACAGCCGGTCGCAGCCGCGCACGAACGCTGCGGCCACGATGAAGAATACGACTGTGATTGCGATATAGAAGATGTCCCACATAGTGGCGCTCTCCCTATTATGTGACCGTTCCCCGTGCCCGCTGTGGTCCGCGCTCTTCGGGGATGGCGTCCAGGTCCGTGCATCTGAGAAGAGTATATCCTCAGGCGCGCAAAGATGGCATAGAGAGACTGCGGCCATGTATAAAGGAACCATAAGGGGTTTGCCGCCTTGCGTGGCAAGGTCGCGAGGGCGCGAGTGGCGAAAGAGGCTCTTCCTCAATGTGTATGGGTAGATGCCGTAGACTGGTCTTGGCGAGGGTGGTAGCCGACTGTTCTGGGTAAACCGTTGCCGTTGCGTCCGCAGGACGCCCGGCGCGAAGCGCCCCTTAGCCGGGTGCTTCAGCGCCCGGATAACAAGGCCCTCGCTCTTTCTGCGTCCACAGGACGCATGGCGGCGTAGCCGCCCGAAGCCCTACACTGCCGGCGCGGGCGGCAATGGGGCCTTCGGCCACCCGTCCTGCGGACGGGATGGTCCTGGTGCGGCGCGGTGTCCCGGACGCTGAAGCATCCGGCTGAGGGTCCCCGCCTGCGGCGGGGCCGGGCGTCCTGCGGACGCAACGGCACGGCCAACGACCGCGTGCCCGAGACGGGGCCGGCGAACGGGTCACGGCCCGATGTGCCGGACAGTCCATTCAGCCCATGTCAAGCTACCCACACACATTGAGGAAGAGCCGGCGAAAAACGTGCGCCACCAAGGAGGCTTTCTGCGATGCAAGCTGGCAATGCTTCCCCGTCCGGCCGCCGCATCCTGCTGCTGGCCCTGGCCCTCGCGCTCCCTCGCCTCGTTGCCTGCGCCCCTGCCGGTGAATGGCGCGAGGTCTTGCGCGAGGACTTCGACGCGGGGCGCCTCGACCCCGAGCGCTGGGAACTCATCCCTGATGTCTCCGCCGCGCCCTCTTTCGATGCCCACGGCGGCGGCAAGGCCGTGCATATCCGCCGGGACGCGGGCAACGCAGGTATCGCGACGCGTCTCAAGGTTGCACCGCCGTACCGGCTGTCGTTCGAGTTCATGCAGCCCGCCGCGGAGGCCGGCGGCTACCGCCTGGTGGTGGCCCAGCCGCGCCCGGAGGGCAACGCCTGGTGGTTCGAGTTCGACCGCACCGGCTTCGCGGTGTGGACGACCTCGGACGGAGGCTGGGCCCCGCGCTGGCAGGCGGACGGGATGCGGCCGGACACGTGGTATCGAGTGGATGTGGAGGATCAGGCGGAGCGGGTGCGCTTCCGGGTCATGGATGCCGACGGCAAGCAGATCGCCGGCAGCGACTGGCTACCGCACGACATGGGGACAAGCGCATCCATCGCCTTCCGTGCCGATTCCGGGGGCGGTTTGCGCGGGGTTCTCTTCGACAACATCTCGCTATCTTTGCCCGCAGGCGCGCCGATTGGGCGCGTCGCGACCAGCGTCGACCGCGCCCTGCATGAGGCGATGGGGGTGGTGGCGCCGGGGCCGCATATCGCGACGGTGTCCACGCGAGACGGCCTGGCGATGACCCTCGACGGGTCGGGCAGCGCCACCCACGTGCGCCTCGGCGGCAGGGACGTGGCCCCGAAAGCGGGCGGCTACGGGGGCTTCTACGCCTGGGACATCACGCAGGCCCCGCAGTATCACCGATTCACCGAGGCCGCGCCGCCGTCGTCGGACGGTACGCTCAACCTACGCTGCGAGAGCCTCGGCCTGTCCTTGAGCGCAAGCTTTAGGGCCTCCGACGACCACATCGACCTCACCGGAGATCTGGCCGATCTCACCGGCAAAGACCGCGCCATCATTCTCGTCTTCGCCCTGCCGGTCGACGCAAGCGGCTGGACCTGGGGCGACGATCTGAATCATTCGCGCCACATCGAGGAAACCGGCCGCTATCAGAACGTCTTCGCGTACGGCGTCGCCGGCAAGCGCGGGACCCATTTGGTGTCGCCTTATCCGTGGGCGAGCGTCACGTCCGCTGACCGGGGCTTGCTCATCGGGCGACCGATGGACTGGCCGCGCCTCAACGCATTGTGGTACGACTTCACTCCTGAGCGCCGGTTCCTGGGAGCGCGGGTGGAGCTTGGCCTGTCGGCGTTGACGCGCAAGTTCCCCTCGCACGCGAGCTTTCGGTTCACGCTCGCCTCGGTCCCCCAGCCTCGCTGGGGCTTCCGCGCCGCCACTCAGCGGTATTACGACCTGTTCCCCAGCCTGTTCACCAAACGCGTCCAGCACGAGGGCATCTGGCATCTATGGATGACGACGAAAGCGCCAAATCCCGAGGATTTCGGAATGGTCTTCCACGAACAGGAGCCTTTCTCCGAGGACCGCGTCCAGTTCGATAATGCGCACGGGGGATACTCGTTCACTTACTCCGAGCCCAGCACGCTTTGGCAGCGCACGAGCGCTTACGGGGCGGACGGTCATCTCCAGTGCAAGGCATTCCTCGCCGAATGCCTTAAACGCGCGGCAGATATGGGCGCGCTCACCGACTACCCGTTCGTACAGCCCAAACGCCTGCCCGACGCGGAGCTTGCGAAGGCGGCTCTCAACAGCTACGTTGGGCGGGAGGGTGAGCCGACTTCGTTCTACAACTCACCCCCGGACCGCGTCGGCCTGAACTGCTGCTCCGATCCTGAGCTTCCGAAGCCCTCGCGCGCCAGCCTGTGGTTCGACTACGAGGGCATCCCCGCGCTTACCGACAGGCGGGTCGGTGGCGCGTACATCGACAGCGTCGGCTGGAGTTCGTTCGATGCCGCCGAGGACTTCCGCGCCCAACACTGGGCGACGGCCGGCCTGCCGCTGATCCCCAGCTTCCAGACCGAGGCCCCGGCCGAGTTGGCCGGATTCTCGCACTATGAGCTGTATGCGGCGATTGGGGACGCCATGCACAGCCGAGGCAAGCTGACCCTCGCGAACACATTCCCCTATTGCCACGGCTTCTATGCGCATTTGTTCGATGTGCTGGGGGCTGGCGAGGCTGGCGATCTGCAGAGCTTCCACGACCCCGACCACCTCAGCTTCTGCCGGGCGCTCTCCTATCACAAGCCCGTGAGCCACATGAACTACGCGTACACGAAGTTGAGCATCCCTCTGGCGGACAAGGAACGCGCCATCCAGCGCAACCTGATCTACGCGGTGTGGCCCGGAACGGGGAATGGGGGAGATGTGGCGCAGTTGGAGGCGATTCGCCCGCTGTACAGCAAGTACGTGCCCATCTTGCGGGCATTGACGCAGGCCGGGTGGGAGCCGATCACCTGCGCGCATGTGCGACCGGAGACCGTCCTGGTCGAACGCTATGGCAAGCCGGGAAGTGATGCTGTGTACCTGGCGGTGCACAATCCGGGCGCTGAGGCGGTCGACGCCCGCGTGACCATCGAGGACGGCCTGCCCGTCGCGGCGGGCGCGCGCGATGTCGTGGACATCGTCACCAAAGAGAGGTACCGGCTGCAGGGGCGCACCGTATCGGTACGGCTGCAGGCCTTCCAGACAATGGCGCTGGCGATCCCGCAGCCGGGGCACTGAGGGGCCGCCTCGCGCGGCTATCTCACGCCGCGAAGGTCACGTCGAACATGACCGCGCCCTTGCCGGGAACCTTGCACCCGAACGTAGAGCCGCTGAACCCCGGCGGGGTGCCCGGGAACGCGGTCACTCGCTCGATCTTCTCGATCTCGCGGCCCATGTCGAGGTCCGTCACCACGTAGTAGTGGCTGTCATTGCCGACCAGTACGCGCCAGGTGCGGTCGCCAAGTTCCAGGGCCTGCACGCGGATTGCCTCGGAGCGAGAAAGCACCCTCGGGGCCGCCGAGCATTCCGCGATTACGTCGGCACAGGCAGCCACGAAGCTGTCAGACACCTTGCGGAAGTACAACTCCTGCACGTAAGTCGGCGGCTCCTCGAGGCCCATCAGGTCGGGCGGGATGACCTCGGGCTCGTCCGACGCGATGTCGTGGCTTCCGCTCGGCTTGGCCCCGTAGACACGGCACACGAGTTGGCCCGGGCCGTAACAGTCCTCGAAGCCGAAGTCCGTGGCGGGTAGCCCCGGCGTCTCGCCGCCGATCACGATGACCGGCCCGCGGTCGTAGGCGAGGACAGCCGCCAGCTCGTCCTCCGGGAGGAGTTGCGGGTTCAGAACCAGCAGCGGGCCGTTGACCACCCCGATGTCCGCGATGTCCACGGCGCAATGCACCGGAGCGCCCCTGCTGGTGAGTTCGTGCAGCAGCTTGTGCGTGGTCCAGCGTCGCGTGGCGATGAACTCGTCGAGTTGCCGCTCCAGCGCCCGATCAGACCACACCAGCGTCGCCCCCACGACACGCCTTGGCGCAGCGGCAAAGCCCAGGTCCCACCACTCCCGCAACCACTCCCACTCATGCCGCCGGATGCCGTCCGCCAAGCACACGACAGGGCCCGACGAACAGCGCTCCAGCGTTCGGTCTGATCGCCAGTGGTACAGGTTGCTGTTGCAGTAGACCTCGCGCTCCAACAGCGTCGGCCCGTGGCGCAGCACGTCCCAGAGTTCATTGACATCGTGAGCGTTATTGAGGCAGTGCAACTCTGTGTCGGGCAGGTAGGACTTCATCAAGAGCGTCATCGCCAGGAAGTCATAGTGTGGAGCGGCCACCATGCCGCTTTCGGCCCCGATCGAGACGCCGGGATTGACGGTCTCGCAGATGATTGAGTCCACTCTGGCCTTGACCATCAGCTTGTAGTCCACGCCATAGCGGTACAGCGCCTGGAACGGATCGCGGGTCAGCGCGTTGTTGGCCACGACGACCTTGCCCTTTGCGTGAGCCGCATCTGCGATTTTCTTGCAGAAGCGGGCGACGCGCCCGGCATAGAATCGCAGCCACTCCTGGCGCAGGTTGCGCCAGATGAACGCCTGCCGGGCACGGATGACGTCCGGATTGTAGGTGGATGGCTCGCCCAGGCCTGCCGGCAGCGTGATCCCCGTGGCCTCGACGAACTGCCCGGTGATATCGTCCGAATAGTCGCCCTCATACAGCGGCAGGCGAGGGTGTGAATAGCCGTCTGCCTGATGGAAGCCGTCGAACTCGTAGTCCTCGAGCACTCGCGCGAGCTGCGCCGCGAAGAAGTCCTCGTACCAGGCGCCGTCGCTCAGCCGTTTCCACGGGCATATCGAGCGCACCCGGTCGCCGTTGCGGTTGACATGCCAGACTTCGGGGTGTTGGCCGATCCACTCGTCCGTCAAGAACTGGTCGAACACTGCGAACATGACTTTCGCGCCGTGACTGTGCAGCTCCCGGACCAGCCCGGCGAGTTGGTACCGGGTCCACTCCTGCCGCGGGCGCTCCACGCCATAGGGGTGGCCACCATACGTGCAGACATCCACCGGAAAAGCCCGGTCAGTCTCCATTCCATCATGGGTATGCACGAAGTCCGGATTGAAGAGCAGTAAAGACACCACATCGGGTACGAATCCGGCGTTGTCGATGTAAGCCGCCACGCCGAAGTCCTGGCTCTCGTTATCGAACCCGGTGAGTTCTACCCACACCCATCGGTCATAGACTGGCTTGCTATCTGGCATCGGTCATCTCCCGTTCAGAGGCGTCTTGTGGCTCTCTTCCGACCCTCCGCCTCTGCCTTCTTCTATCTGCCGTACACCTTCACTTCGGCGATCTCGCTTGTGCCCGGACCACCTACCGGCGCGTACTCGGTTTCGGTCCCGCTGTTCGCGAGCTTCCCGATCAGGAGCTTCAGGTGGCCGCCCAGCGCGGCGCTCTCCACACGCAGCCGCTGCCACTTCACCCCGTCGCGAGAGACATCGCTGAGGATGAAGTCCTCGACCACGGCTATCCGCAGCCAGTACCATTGCCCCGCCGGGTAGTCGTCGAAGAGCGTCTGATCGGCGCCCCGGTCGATGGCGACGCGGTCGTCAGCGCGCACGTTCAGCCGGTAGCCCCCGCTGTCGCCTCTCAGCATCAGCCCCGGTCCCCATGACATCCCCCCATCGGCCATACAGCGGATCTTGCACTGCACCGCCGCAACGTTGTCAGGCAGCGGTCGCTCGATGTAAGCGCAGGTGTTCGACCGCGCGGTGATGCTCAGCACCCTACCTGCGGCCGCAATGTTGCCCTCGCTGTTCGGGCTGAAGTATCCGCCCCAGCCGTCGGCCAGAGGGATGTAGGCGATGCTCTCGGGCTGGCTGATCTGCACCGCCTGGCCCGGCGTGGAAGGGGCTGCCACCGCCTTCAGCCCGGCGTCCGCAAAGTCCGCCTCGTATAGCAGCTTCAGCCCCTCGATCTTCCGGGTGCTCACCTCGTCCAGGCGCTGCCATCTCCGCTGCGCATCCGTGTTCCGGCGCACGCACGCCGCATCCACGCGGGCTTGCAGGCCGGCGTTCAGCGCGGGCCAGTAATCCTGCGCCATCACCTGCCCGCGATAGTCGTCCAGCCAGCCGGGGATGAGGTGCAGGCGGATGTTGCGGTCGAGCAGCGTGTCGATGAACGGCTTGTCGAGCTTGTAATCGTTGTTGTCGCACAACACGCCGATGGAGTTGCTGATGTTGTACGTCGAAACGAAGTACCGCAGATAGTCATCGTTGCGATACTGGTCCTGGCAGCCCTCCCCACGGAGCATGAACGTGTAGTATGTGTCGATCTGCGGCAGGTACACGCCCCCTCCGGGCGGACTTCCGGTAGCGTGGTACTCGAGGATGCCCTTGTCGCCGACGACCTCGCGCGCTTTGCGAGAGATCAAGTACGTCCGCACGATGTTGCCGTAGATGCCGTCGAAGTACAGCCCCTGCGGCTTGTATTCGCGCATCACCTTCGTGATCTCGCTGAGGAAGATCGGCCAGTTGAGGCCGCGATCATCTCCGGGCGAGAATCCGGTCTGGTCGAAGTGCTCGAAGCTGTTCATCGCCTTGTTTTCCTGCCCGGTGCCGGACAGGAAGTAGAAAGGCGACGTGTACACGTAGTTGCGCATTCCAAGCTTGCGGCAGGTGTCGTTGACGCGCTGAAACTCTTCGATCCCGTTGCGCGGGATGAATCTCAGACTCCAGTCCTTCCACAACATCACTTCGGACTGCTGTAGGAGCATGTTTCCGTACTTGCTCCAGCGTTCGATCTCCGCGTCCGTCGGGTAGCCGGTCTGGTTGGACCAGTGCCAGATGACGCGATCTTGCAGCGAAGCCTGCCAGTCGAATGGGCGCGGCGGTCCGACCGACATCCACAGGAACTGCCCCGCCTTGAGGTTGTGGGTGACGTTGAGCCCCTCGCGCCCGTCGCTGCCCCCCGGTGGCCCGGCGGCCACGTAACTGCCGACGCCGCCATATTCGTCCAGATACAGGTGATTGCCGGCGATCTGCCGCAGCGTTGCCGGGCTGAATCCCAGCCGGTACGAGACCGTCAGCGCCGTGGCGGTCTTCAGCATCAGAAGCGAATCGCTGTTGACCCTCAACCGCAGCCGCCCTCCATCTGCCGTCATCAGCACCGCTCCGGTGCCCCGCTGCGTGACTCGCAGGCCCGACAGCGCGCCCGCCGGGAAGCTCACAACCGCCGCCTCGCGCGGCTTGCCGAGGCGCTGCTTCAGATGAAGAAGCCCTTTCGCCGGCTCGAAGACGAACTCGGCCCCGGTTGTGCGGATGATGGTGCGGTCGGCTTCGACCCCGACCGCCTCGACCGCCATGCCGAACTGCGCCTGCATGAAATCGCCGGTGGTGAGCAGGTAGTCGGCATCGGCCTCGATGGATGGCGACAACGCGGGCTGGGCGCTGACTGCGCCGCAGGCGGCAAGCAGAAGTCCGAGAACGACAACGATCATTACTGATACCCCTCTTCGTCACGTGCCAGGTTGGAGCCTCTCCACGTCGGTGGTGCTTTCGCTTCCCGGACCTCGCCGACCTTTGTGAGGGTCTTCCTCAATGTGTGTGGGTATCTTAACATTGGCTGAACAAGTCGTCTCGGGCGCGTGGCGTTATCCCTTGCCGTTGCGTCCGCAGACGCCCGGCCCCGCCGCAGGCGGGGTCCCTCAGCCGGATGCTTCAGCGTCCGGGACATCCGCCGCATACCGGCATCTCCGTCCGCCAGGACGGATGGCCGAAGGCCCGATCAGTCCCGCACTCAACGACTCCGGGCGGCTTACGCCGCCAAGCGTCCTGCGGATGCACAGAGAGCCGAGGCCGTGTTATCCGGGCGCTGAAGCACCCGGCTGAGGGGCGCTTCGCGCCAAGCGTCCTGGCGGACGCGACGACAACGGCCAGCCCGCGTCCTGATACGAAATCCTGGCCAAGACCAGTTCGAGACCACTACCCACACACATTGAGGAAGAGCCCCTTTGTGAACGCGCCGAAAGAAGCGCTAGTGCCTTGTCAGACGAGAAGCTTTGGTCGAATGGCAAAACGGCAAGATCGCTGAACGGCTCTGACACCTTGGGGGATTGCAGGGGTATCGCTACGCGATCCCTCCCCCAATCCCCCGCGATTTTCAGGGTCAAAGGCGTCCAGAATGCGGGGGGCTGGGGCTAAGATCGCATAGCGATCTTCCTGCAATCCCCCAGGACGTATAGGCCGTTGATGTGCGTGCCTTAACAGGTCT
>Ga0181520_10006626_pt1 | contig 17575 bp, 14 predicted proteins | sample PEATcosm2014_Bin_29_FD_132451 | JGI IMG/M metagenome (GOLD analysis project Ga0181520, IMG submission 132451) | Peatland microbial communities from MTU Mesocosm Facility, Houghton, MI, USA - PEATcosm2014_Bin02_30_metaG | ecosystem: Environmental > Terrestrial > Soil > Wetlands > Peat | place... | reverse complement strand
GAGCCGGTCTCCAGCATCTTGAGCGAGACGTTGGTGAGCATCTCCTTGTCGAGGCGGTCGCGCAGGTTGCGCGAGGTGACCCACTTGCCCTCGCGGCCGGCGAAGGGCGAGTTGTTGACGTTGAACTGGATGGCGATGGTGGGCTCGTCGATGACGATGCCGGGCAGCGGCTGCGGGTTCTCGACGTCGCAGAAGCTCTCGCCGATGGTGATACCGGGGATGCCGGCGATGGCGACGATGTCGCCGATCTGGGTCTCCTCGATGTCGGTGCGCTTGAGGCCGGAGAAGCTGAAGAGCTTGGTGATCTTGTGCTTGGAGAAGGTGCCGTCGACGCGCGCGACGTTGTACTCCTGGCCGGTGCGCATGGTGCCGTTGAAGACGCGCGCGATGGCCAGCCGGCCGAGGTAGTCGGAGTAGTCGAGGTTGGTGACCAGGATCTGCACCGGGCCGTCGGGATCGCCCTTGGCGGTGGGGATGGTCTGGATGATCTGCTCGAACAGCGGCTGCAGGTCGGTGCCGGGGACGGCGAGGTCCTTGGTCGCGGTGCCCAGCTTGCCGTTGGTGTAGAGCACGGGGAAGTCGAGCATGTCTTCGTCGGCGTCGAGGTCGATGAAGAGGTCGTACACCTCGTTCAGGACTTCCTGGGGGCGCGCGTCGGGGCGGTCGATCTTGTTGATGACGACCATGGGCGTCAGCTTGGCTTCGAGCGCCTTGGAGAGGACGTAGCGGGTCTGCGGCAGCGGGCCTTCGGACGCGTCGACGAGCAGGACGACGCCGTCGACCATCTTGAGCGCGCGCTCGACCTCGCCGCCGAAGTCGGCGTGGCCGGGGGTGTCGACGATGTTGATCTTGTTGTCGTGGTAGTAGAGTGCGGTGTTCTTGGCCAGGATGGTGATGCCGCGCTCGCGCTCGAGGTCGTTGGAGTCCATGACGCGCTCGGCGACGGCCTCGTTGGCGCGGAAGGTGCCGGACTGGCGCAGCATCGCGTCCACCAGCGTGGTCTTGCCGTGGTCGACGTGGGCGATGATGGCGATGTTGAAGATCGGCTTAAGGGCCGGCTTGGCGGCTGCCGGCTTGGCTGCGACGACGGGCTGGTCGGCGGTCTCGGAAGTAGGAAGTGTCTGATCCATCATGATTTGACTGCTCAAAACGTTGGGTTGTCCTGTCTGGATGCTTATTTGAGGCGCGTTCAGTCCCAGCCGAAGATGCGGGCCGGGAGCTCATTGAAGGATTGCCAAATGGCAAAAATGAGCGCCATGTCTAGTCTACCGCACCGCGCACCCGGCCGGCGGGCGATGCAACTCCGGGCGCCACGCCGGCTATCGAACCAGAGACGGCGCCGGCGGGGCCAACGCCGAAAGAAACCGCGAAATTGCCAGCAACGGCTGCAAGGAGTAAGACTCGGAGGAAGGGCCCCACTCTGCCCGCGCGCTCCGCGGGTGACCGGGAGGATGTGATGAAATTCCTGCGAATTTCTGCCGCGGCGCTGGTTGCGGGCCTGGGCTGCTCGATCGCGATGGCGCAAAACGCCTCGGCCACTGCCGCCGCGCAGGCGAATGCCGCGGTCAGCGACCGGTACCTGACCCCGGTAGAGACCGAGCTGGCCGGCAAGCTGGACAGCAAGAATGCGACCGTGGGCCAGCCGGTTTCGGCGAAGACCACCGAGACGGCCAAGCTGGCCGACGGCACCACGCTGCCGCGCGGGACCAGGCTGGACGGCCACGTGACCCAGGTGCAGGCGCATAGCAAGGACCAGCCGTACGCGTCGCTGGCGATCGTGTTCGACCGCGCCGAACTGAAGAACGGCCAGAGCGTGGCGCTGCGTGCGGTGATGCGGACGCTCGCGCCGCCGGCGGCGCTGCCGTCTCCCTCCGACAACCTGATGGCGGACGGGCCGATGGGGCCGGGCGGCGCCGCCTCCGCGGGCAGCCGCGGCGCGATGGGACTGGGCGGCAGCACGGCCGGGTCGGCGGTGCACCCGGTGCAGCAGACGGCGGGATCGACGCTGGGCGGGCCGGTCGCGGATACACGCTCCATTGTGGATGCGACGGCGAACCCCGAGGCCGGAGCGGTGGCCCACGCCGGCGACAGCGTCTCCGCTGCTCCGCGAGCCACCGGACTGCCGGGGGTGATGCTGTCGAACGCAGCCGGGGCGGATGCTTCCGGCAGGTTGATGGCATCGGGGAAGAACATCTCGCTGGACAGCGGCACGCGGATCACGCTGGCCGTGATTGTGCGCTAAGGCGAAGGCCGGCTGCGGCGGAGGGGGCGATTAAAACAGGAACGCGGCACACCCGTATGGTGGCCGCGTTCGCGTCGTACTCACTACTGCTTACTGCGTTCAGCTCGCCTACTCGAACTGCCTTCAGCTCGCCTACTGGTGGTGCGTACTGCTCTTCGACTGCATGCTGCTTGTTTACTGCATGCTGCATTCATCAGTACATCTACTGCCAACTGCGTTCATCAGTACAGCTACTGGGTGTTGCATTCATCAGTACGGCTCATCTACTGCCTGGTGCATTCATCAGTACGTTTACTGCAACTACATTCATCAGTACATCTACTGCGTGGTGCATTCATCAGTGGGGTCGAAGCCTCGAGGCAAAGTCATTTGGGGGAACACGCCATAACCTTTGCCACCCGGGGCTTCGACCAGTCCGTGAGCATTGGCCCTGCCCACGGACTTGCTTGAAACATAGTGCCGCATTCGTTGAAATCTTCCTGTGATCTCTATCACACAACTTTGACCGAATACCGACCGCTGCGCATCGATCATCGGACAGTTCTTAAGTGCCGAACGCGGCTCGCCGGGGAGGCAGCCGCGTTCGCCGGTTGCGCTTTCCTTTGCTTCGGTCCCGCTCTCTGCTGCGTGCCTTCCACCGGCACAGGCGCCGCTTGCTTCCGTCAACCCAGGCTGCGGGTTGGGCGGGACACTTCCTCTGGCGCCCATCGCACGCATCGGCAAAGAGGCTGCGGCGGAGCGTGCGAGTCTCCCGATAATGGTCCGGGACTCCTCCGCCGCGGCAGGTTGGCTGGTCGGCATTGACCCACGCTGCACCGGCCTCGTGAAGAGAGCATGCCAGAGCCCGGCGGAGGCCGCTGTGACGATTGTCACCAATCGTCGGCGGAGGGGGACGGCTGGTCTATTGGGCCGTCGCGAGGACCAAGACCGTGGCGATGGGATCGAGCGGCCTGGCCGGGAGCTGGATGTCGAGCGCATCACCACTGCGGGTCAGCTTGAGTGGCGTGTGGGCGGGATCGGCGAGCAAGTACGCGCCGGTGACCTTGCGCGGCAGCTTGTCCAGGTGGAAGCTGCCCGCCGGCCAGTTGAAGATCTCGATGTAGATCTTGTCCGACGAGGTGGTGGAGCGCCAGTCCCACGCGGGCACCCACTTCGGCTTGCCGTTCTTGTCCTTTTCGGTGGCGGAGAAGGAGCCGGCCTCCGGGCCGAAGAGGGTGGGCTGGGTGGCGTAGATGGCTTCGCCGTTGACCGCCAGCCACGCGCCCATGGCGTGCAGGCGATCGACCTCGGGCTGGGGTACGATGCCGTGCGAGTCGGGACCGATGTTGAGCAGGTAGTTGCCGCCTTTGCTCGCGATGTCGATGAGGTTGCGCAGCAGGGTCTCGGGCGACTTGAAGTTGGTGTCGTAGGATTTGAAGCCCCAGGTGTCGTTGATGGTCATGCAGGACTCCCAGTCGCGGCCGGGAAAGCCCTGCGCGGGGATGGTCTGCTCGGGGGTTTCCGTGTCGCCCTTGTAGCCGCCGCCGAGGCGGTTGTTCCAGATGAGGTTGGGGTGCTGGTTCAGGAGCGCGACGATCTCCGCGGCGCGCGCGGGCGTCATGTTGGCGGTGGGCGTGTCGAACCAGACGACGGCGGGGAAGTCGCCGTAGTTGGTGAGGAGTTCCTTGATCTGCGGGATGGCCTTGGTGTGCAGGTAGGTGTCGAAGTCGCCGTTCTGCGCGGGGTCCCAGTGGTGGGTGACGGGGTCGTGGTTCTGGCGGAGGATCGCGGAGGCGCCGGGTGCGGTCCAGTCCTGGTCCTGCGAGTAGTAGAAGCCGAGCTTGAGGCCCTGCTTGCGGCATTCGTCGGCGAGTTCGCGCAACGGATCGCGGTGGTAGGGCGTGGCGGCGACGATGTTGAAGGAGTTCGCCTTGGAATCGAACATGGCGAAGCCGTCGTGATGCTTGGCGGTGATGACGATGTACTTCATGCCGGCGGATTTGGCGAGGGCGACGATATCGTGCGCGGAGAAGCCGGTGGGATTGAACTGGCCGGCGAGGGCCTTGTAGTCGGCGACGGGGATGGAGGCGTTGTTCATGATCCACTCGCCGAGCGAGGGGATCTGCTTGCCGTCCCAGGTGCCGGCGGGCACGGAGTAGAGGCCCCAGTGGATGAACATGCCGAAGCGCGCCTCGCGCCACCAGGCCATGCGGGCGTCCTTCTGCGCGGGAGTTTCGATGTCCTGGATGGACGGGATGGGATGCGGCGCGGCAGCGGCCGGAGGTTGCGCGACGGCAACGGAAACGATGGTCAGCAAGGCAGCGACAGCAATGGTATGCGCGATCTTCACAACGACCCCTCAGCCCGCAGAAGCGGCCTAGAGATTGTATCCGCGGCCAACCCTATTGTGCTGCGGCAGCCGGCTGCGGCTTTACCGCGATGCTGACGCCGCCCATCTCGCCCTGGACGACCAGCGGCTGCGAGCCATCCGCATAGCTGCGGATCAGCTTCTCGCCCGGCGGCCGCGGCACGCAGACCGGGCAAATGTAGTCGGCCCCGGTCACGTCGGCGGCGTGCACGACCTTCAGGACGTACTCGCCTTCCGCGACATAGGGGAAGCGGAACTTGTTTCCGTCGCTATCGGTGTTGGTTTCCGCCACCATGGAGCCGTCGGAGTCATCGAGTTCGACGCGGGCGGAGTTGACGATCGCTCCGGTCTCCGCGCTGACGACCGTGCCGGAGACGGTGTGCAGTTTGGCGAGGGGGATGGTGATGTTGTCGGCGTTGGACTCTTCCCCGTCTTTCAGCTTGATGACCTTGGCGTCACGCTGGCGGGCGCAGTCTCCGAAGTAGATGTCCAGCGAGTAGCCGCCGATGCCGAGGGTGGTTCTCAGCAGGTACTCGCCTGCGGGCAGGCCGGCGAGGCGGAAGTTGCCCTGATCGTCGGTGACGACTCCGCCGTCGGTGAAGAAGGAACCTTCCTCGGCCCCGAATTTTGCCCACTTGCCGGACTTGTCCTTGCGCAGCAGCTTGACCAGGGTTTGGGAGGCGGGCTCGCCGTCGTCGAAGTGGACCGAGCCGGAGATGATGGAGCCCTTGGTCAAGGCGATGTCGGCGATGGTGGTGCGGTTGGCGGCGACCGTGATCGGCGTGAGGGCCGCGGCCATGGCGGCCAGGGCGCCCTTCAGTTCCGTGGAGGCGGGCTGGTAGTTTTCGAGGTCGCTGTAGGAGACAGGAACAGGCGATGAATATCCCAGCATTTCCGCGACGACGTAGTAGTCCCCGGGAGGAACATTTGGGATTGCGTAGGAACCGTCCAGCCCGGCCTGCGTGGAGGCCGATGCATTGGCGTCCCCCGCCTTGACGCCCGGGTCAACCGGCAGCAGCGCAACGTAGGCCATGCGCGCGGGCCGCTGGATGTCGCGGAGAAAGACGTGGCCGGTAATGGTTCCGGTGGCGGGCGGCGGTGCGACGGCGGCAGGAGATGGAGCGGGAGCCTCGGGCGGCGTGGGGGGTTGCGCGGGAAGGATGCGCGCAACCAGGAGCAACACGGCGAGCTGACGAAGCAGTTTCAACGCGAACCCTCAAGCTGCGGGTGCGGCTTAGAGATTGTAAGAGAAAAGCGCGGGGGAGTTCTACAATTGCGCGTAGGAGAGCACCCATGGGCGAGGTCGAGGATGTGCGCAAGGGACTTCAGGATGTAGTAGCACCTGACCTCAAAGCTCTCCAGGTCGAGCTGAAGGAGGGGTTCGCCTCGGTCGAAAAGCAGCTTGCGTCAGTGAAAGATGGGTTCGTGTCAGTGGAGAAGCTGGCTGCAATCCGCCACGATCTCGTGTTAGCTGAACTGCGCAGCGCGCTTGCCATAGCGGCCTCGCGACACGAGGCCATCCTGAAGGCGCTTGATATTGATCGGCGTCTGGACAGGATCGAGGCGCGGAAATCACGCAGCAAGCCCCGGCCTAACTAATTTGCCGCGAGGAACCTACCAGAGGCCCCAGGCGCGGCTGATGTAGTCGGACAGGGTCATGGTGATGAGGACGAGGAAGGTGAAGAAGCCGGCGCCGACCGTCATCTTGATCAGGTTCGACTGATACTTCACGTGCATGAAGAACAGGATGACGATGACCATCTTGGTGGACGCGATGGCGAGCGCGACGATGGGGTTGAACACGCCCATGTCGATGTTGGCCGCGATTACGGTGAGCAGCGTGCCGATCAGCAGCGAGATGTAGACGAACACGTACTGGAGCGGCGAGACGATGTGATGCTCCGCGTGCTCCGGGTTGGTGACGTTCAAGGGATCGTGGAAGTGCTGCTCGTGTTCGGTCATGGTGACTCCGGTTCTCAGTTCTCAGTTCTCAGTTCTCAGTTCTCAGAAAATGCTACGGGGCGCGAATTTCAAGTGACCACTGAGAACTCGCAACTTACAACTGTCTTCTAATGCGCCAGCGGGTGACGGTTGATCAGGTAGAGCAGCGGGAACAGGAACAGCCAGACGATATCGACGAAGTGCCAGTACAGTCCGAAATTTTCGATGGGCGCGACGTACCCGGCGCTGAAGTCTCCTCGCTGGGCACGGCCAATGAGCCAGAAGAGCAGCGCGATGCCGATGATCATGTGCAGCGCGTGCATGCCGGTCATGGCGAAGTAGAGGAAGAAGAAGATCTGGGTGTGCTGGGCTACGTCGGGCGGCAGGGGATTTGCGGCCGGCTTGCCGGTCTTGGCATCGATGGCCGGGTTGATGAACTGCGAGACGTCGAAGCTGGCGCCGGGCACGTGATGCAGCTCGAACTTCTCTTTGTACTCGAAGTACTTGACGCCGAGGAAGGCGCATCCGAAGACGGTGGTGAAGACCAGCATCCACACCAGCAGCTTGCGCTTGCGCACCTCGGCGGCCCATACGGCCAGCGCCATGAAGAAGCCGGAGGTGATGAGGATGGCGGTATTGGCCGCGCCCATGCCGATGTTCAAGGTGTTGGATGCGGCGACGAAGGCGTCGTAGTACCAGTTGCGGTAGAGCAGGTAGGCGAAGAACATGCCGCCGAAGAACATGATTTCCGTCAGCAGGAAGAGCCACATGCCGAAGCTGCCGGCTTCGCGCTGCTGCTCCTCCGTCTCGAAGTGGTGACGGTGCTGCGGCACAAAGACATGCTCGTGCTCGACGTGCTCGGCCTGCGTGGTTTCGATGGCGCTATCCAACGGTCGTCACCTCTTGTTTCGTCTTGTGCTCCAGCCAGTCGTAGTCGTAGGCTTCGTGGTCCATGATGGGGATGGTGGTAAAGTTTTCGGTCAGCGGCGGCGACTGGATCTGCCACTCGAGGCCGGTCGCCTGCCAGGGATTGTCGCCGGCCACGGCTCCGTACTTCAGCGACCACGCGAGATACAGGATGGGCAGCATGTACCCGATGCCCAGTACGGTCGCGCCCGCGGTGGAAAGCACGTTGAGGATCTGGAACTCCGGCGGATACGCGTGGTAGCGGCGCGGCATGCCCAGGTAGCCGAGGATGAACTGCGGCAGGAAGGTGAGGTTGAAGCCGATGAAGGTGACCACCGCGGCCATCTTCGAGAGCGTCTCCGGATACATGCGGCCGGTCATCTTCGGCCACCAGAAGTGCACGCCCGCGAGGAACGCCATCAGCATGCCGCCCACCATGACGAAGTGGAAGTGGGCGACGATGAAGTAGGTTTCGGTGAGCTGAATGTCCATGCCCAGCGAGCCGAGGAAGACGCCGGTGAGCCCGCCGATGGTGAACAGGCCCATGAAGCCGAAGGCGTACAGCATCGGCGTCTCGAAGGTGATGGAACCCTTCTGCAGGGTGAACGACCAGTTGAAGATCTTGATGGCGGAGGGTACGGCCACCAGCATGGTGAGCAGCGAGAATACCAGCGCCGAGTAGTTGGAGACGCCCATGATGAACATGTGGTGCTCCCACACGAAGAAGCCGAACAGCGCGATGGCGACCGACGAGAACGCGACCGCGGTGTAGCCGAAGACGCGCTTGCGGCTGAAGGTGCTGATGACTTCGCTGATGACGCCCATGCCGGGCAGAATCATGATGTAGACGGCAGGGTGCGAGTAGAACCAGAAGAGATGCTGGAAGAGCAGCGGATCGCCGCCCTTGGTGGGATCGAAGACACCGATGCCGACCAGCCTTTCGAGCGCGACCAGCACGATGGCGATGGCCAGCACCGGGGTGCCCAGCACCATCAGGATGGAAGCGGCGTAGTGCGACCACACGAACAGCGGCATGCGGAACCAGGTCATGCCGGGGCAGCGCATGCGGTGAATCGTCACGATGAAGTTCAGCCCGGTAAAGATGGAGCTGAAGCCCGCGACGAAGATGGCCGTCGCCGTAGTGATGACGTGGGTATTGAGGTAGTGGGTCGAGAGCGGCGTGGTGAAGGTCCAGCCGGTATCGACGCCGCCCAGCACCAGCGAGGTGAGCACCAGCGTGCCGCCGATGATGTAGAGGTACCAGCTGAGCAGATTGATCTTGGGGAAGGCCAGGTCGCGCGCGCCCAGCATGATGGGGATGAGGAAGTTGCCCAGCGTGGCCGGCACCGACGGCACCAGGAACAGGAAGACCATGATGACGCCGTGCATGGTGAAGAGCTTGTTGTAGGTGTCCGAAGCGACCAGGTCCGGCTGCGGCGTAAGCAGTTCCAGCCGGATGAGCCCGGCGAAGGCGCCGCCGATGAAGAAGAAGACGGTGATCGAGATGAGGTAGAGCATCGCGATGCGCTTGTGGTCGCCGGTCAGCAGCCAGCTCAGCAGGCCATGCTCCGCGGTGATGAAGTTTTTCTTCGGGACCTGCGCAGTGCTCTGGTCGGGCAGATTGAGAATCGTGGTACTGGATGCGCTCATGGTTTCACCACCTCTGACGCCGGAGGCGCCGCCTGGTCGGAATCCGATGTGGTCAGCGTCTGCTGAACCCGGTAATCGGTGTGCAAGGTCTTCAGGTATTCGACCAGGTCAATCAGGCCGTCTTCGCTGACCTGGCCCTGGTAGGTCGGCATAATGGGCGCGTAGCCCGCGGTCACATGCTGCGATGGATTGAGGATGGCGTCGCGCAGATACGCCTCGTTGACGAGCACCTGCGAGCCGTTGGTCAATTGCAGCTTGGACCCGAAGACTCCAGCGAGGCTGGGGCCGCGCGCCGCGGCGTTGCCGGAGTGGCAGGCGTTGCAGCCCATGCTGGCGAACATGCGCTCGCCGTTCTGCGCCAGCGACATGCCGCTGGTCGACTCCTCGGTCCACTTCTTGTAGTCCTCCGGCGAAAGCACGGTGATGGTGCCGATCATGGCGGAGTGGTTGGTGCCGCAGTACTGGGTGCAGAACAGGTGATACTCGCCCGGCGTGGTCGCCTGGAACCATACCGTCGAGTAGCGGCCGGGGATCACCTCGCGCTTGATGCGGAAGGCGGGGATGGAAAAGCTGTGGAAGACATCCTGCGAGATCATGGTGAGCTGGATGGGCTGGCCGGTGGGCACGTGCAGCGCGTTGATCTCGTGCTGGCCGCCGGGATGCTCGGCCTTCCACATCCACTGCTTGCCCACGATGTAGATGTTCATGGAGTTAACGGGCGGCGTGTAGATGCGGAAGTAGAGCAGCGCGCCCCACACAAACGCGATCAGGAAGATGCCCAGCGGAATGATCGTCCAGGTGGCCTCCAGCAGCGTCGAGCCTTCGATCTGCGTGGCCACCGGGTGCACGCTCTTGCGGTAGCGCAGCGAGAAGGTGGTGACGATGATCGCCACCAGCACCACGCCGGTCACCGTCATGCCCAGCAGAAAGAAGTACAGCGAGTCCATCCACGGCGCAGCCGTCGACGCCTCCGGCGGAAACAGCGCCGAGTGGGTGAGCCACTTAATCAGAAATTGCCATAAGACCGGACTAATTCCCATCGTTACCCTTTGTCGTCCTCATCCGTTCGCCAGTTGACCAGATTGTGGTCGCGGCCCAGCCGCAGGTCTCTCCGAAACATCACAAACATGAAACTTCCCAGGCTGACCACCGTCATCATTCCGCCCAACTGCACCACGCGCGCGACGATCAGCGAATGCTTGTTCGTCTGCGGATCGTAGTGGTAGCAGTAGGTAAGAATGTTGGCGACGGGCGAGCCGATCCGGTTGCCCGAAGCCTCGATGAGGCCGAGCAGAATGTCCTTGGGCGAGTACTCCACGCCGAGGTAGTACTGGGCCAGGTGGCCGTCGGTGGTCACCACTTCGATGGAGCTGGCGTGGGCGTACTGGTCCAGCTTGCCGTCCGGCCCGGGCACGCGCACGTAACCAAATCCGGTCGCATTCGAGACCGCGTCGATGGCGGCCTGCTGGCCGGTGAGGAAGTGCCAGCCGTTGGCCGTCTCCGGCCGGCCGTAGCGCTTGACGTAGTAGGCCTTCTTGCTCGCGGCCAGCGCGGGCGTTTCGCTGGGGTCGATGCTGATGATGACGATGTCGAAGTCCTTGCCGGGCGTCAGCTTCACCATCTCGAGCGCGCCGGCAAGGCCATCCATCTCTTCCGAGCAGAGCAACGGGCAGTTGTAATAGACCAGCGAAAGAATCACGGGATGCTTGCCGAAGTAGTCGCCCAGCCGCACGGTTTTGCCGGTGTCGTCGACGAACTGCGCGTCCAGCGGAAGCTGCTGGTTCAGGCGCTGGGTGACGCCAACCTTCTGCAGCACCTGCGGCAACTGGTCGCCGCTGTTGGGGCCGGACTCCTTGTCGCCGTAGCTGGACACCTGCGCGAACGCGGACGCCGCGGACAAGGCGCAGCACAATGCGGCGCCCAATGCGCCCCGTGCCACCATCCGCCGAATTGTCCGCTGCTGCATCCTCATTGGCCCCTCACAACTGATTTACTTCTCCGGAATCATCTCCGCGTTCACTGCCCTGCCGTAGTTCATTTTCTGTTCGCGCGCCTCGATGGTCATCAGCTCGTAGCCGGTGCGGGCAAAGCCATCGGTCAGCGGCGCGTGGATCTCCGGCGGGGCGGCGTGGGCGACGTTGTCCGGCGTGGCCGTGGCAGCATTCTCCACCGGCAGGCCGCGCTGGGCAATCAGCTCCATCGCGCGCTCGATGGGAATACGAATGGTTCCGGGCTCGCCATCGACCAGGCTGTAGTGCTCCAGCAGCAGGTCTTCCTTCGCGTGCAGGTCGGCGGTGGCCTGGTTGCCGTCATCGACGTCGAGCTGCGGCTGGGGAAAGGGAGCAACCATCTGCCGCAGTTCCTGCTGCTGCATCTCCGGATTGCTGGCCAGGTCCTTGCCCTTGCCCAGCGGCATTGCGCCCGCGGCGACGGTCCACTTGGTGGCGGCGCCGTCCTGCTTCTCCCACAGGTTGTTGATCACCTTGCCCATGCCGTAGCAGAAAAAGAAAAAGATGATGACGACGCCGAACAGGCCCGCGAGGAACACGGCGACGCCGCGGACGTTGACGTCCTCGACCTCGTATCCGGGATGGTCGGCATCCACCTGCGGCGAGTAGTCGGCCGGCTGGATTTTATCCTTGTCCATGTTGTGGCCGTCAGTGGGCATGTTCCGCCTCCAGCATCTCTTCCAGGTGAGGATCGTTGACCACAACCAGCGGCCACTTCTTCAACTGGGTCAGGTAGTACGCCACCCACACGCCCAGCATCGCGATGGGCACGGTGACGAAGGCCAGCACGCTGAGCGGCTCGCCGACCAGGTTGCCGGCGGCGTCCTTGAAGTTCGGCTCGATCAGCCAGAACATGTCGATCAGCCGCGCCAGGATCATGAAGCTGGTGATCCAGATCATCTTCTGCTTGTTGCGCTTGATGTCGCGCGAGAGCAGCAGGCAGAACGGAATCAGCCAGTGGCAGACGAAGTCCAGCGAGCAGATGGTCCACCAGCCGCCGTGGATGCGGGCGAGGTACCAGGGCAGCTCGTCGGGGATGTTGCCCGACCAGATGATGAGGAACTCGGCGAAGGTCAGGTAGATGTTGAGCATGACGAAGGCGAAGAGGAACTTGCCCAGGTCGTGCTGCTCGGTGACGCGCAACAGCGTCTTCATGGGCTCGTAGCGCGACAGCAGGATCACGCTGAGGATGCTGAGCGCGAGCACTGCGTAGCCCTGCGCCACCAGGAACTGCAATCCCCAGATGGACGAATACCAGGTGACGTCGAGCGACTTGATCCACACGATGGCGCCCATGGTCATCAGGATCACGTAGATGAGAATGCCCGGGCCGCTGAGGTTTTCGAACTTGATGCGCCAGCGCTCGTAGCTGCTCTCGGTGCCGCGCAACGGATCTGCGTCGCGCTCCAGCGACCACTTGTTCAGCAGATGCATGAACAGCAGCAGCACGGCGAAGACGATGCAGCTCTCGACCACCAGCGCGTGCGGGTTCAGCATGGGCCGCTTGAAGTTTGCGGTCAGTTGCTGCTCGTGGTTGATCCAGTGGTTGGCGTAAGCGTTGTTGGTGGACGCCGCGTCGGGATAGAGCACCCACTGGTAGAGATGCTTGCCCAGCGCGGGCACCAGGATGGGCACCAGCATCAGCCCGACCAGCGGCAGGGTGCGGGTCATCGCCTCCAGCGGGCGGCGCAGCAGCAGGCCCCACTTGCCGCCGGTCACGTACTGCAGCATCAACAGCACCAGCGCGCCGCCGGCGAAGTTGAAGCAGGTCATGTAGCCCATCAGGTAGGCACGCATGATGTGGTTGCGGCCGTCGTGCGAGCTGATAAACACGTGCGACAGCACCGCGAAGACGGCCGCTACGATGAGCGCGCGCATCCGCCACGCGACCAGCACCTCGGGCGCGGCCAGCGACGCGGGCAGCACGCGCGGCTCGTGGCCGGGTGCGCCGTGTTCTCCGTGTTGTTCGTGTGCAGATGACATTTCGTTTTCGGCCTTAATATATGAAATCGCTAAAAGAAACCGGCTTGGTTACTGGTTCGGCGTGGCGGGCGCAGCTCCGGCTGCTCCCTTGGCGTTGGGATTGACGGCTGCGGGAATCCCGTTGTCCTGGTTGTTGGGCGTGCCGTATACCGCGGTCGGCGGCAGGCCCCAGCTGTTGGCAAAGTTGGCCGGCAGGCCTTCGCCCGCGGCTATGTTGGAGAGCGATTCAATCTTCGCTCCGGACGGCGCATCTTCCGGCTTCGCCGCCTGGCTTAGCTGCAGCGCCTTGATGTAGGCGACGATGGCCCAGCGGTCTTCCGGCGCAACCTGCGCCTTGTACTCCGGCATGGCGCCGTAGCCGTTGGTCATCACGTTGAAGTAGTGTCCCAGCGGCGCCGCCAGCAGGCGGAAGGTGTGGAAGTTGCCCGCCGGACGATAGCCGCGCTGCACAATCATGCCGGCGCCGTTGCCCACGCGCGAGTGGCAGGGCGTGCAGTAGATGTTGTAGCGCTCCTGCCCGCGTTCCAGCACTTCCATGGTCACCGGGAACGGCATCACGTTGCCTTCCTTGCCGTCCGGACCGAGGCCGGTGTAGTAGTAGGCATCCTGGTGGAGCTGGCCGCGCGCGACCGTATTCTCCACCTGGGGCCGCGCGGAACGTCCGTCGGCGTAAAAGTCGGTGCCGCGCTGGGGAATAAACTTGGGCTGATCGTGCATGTCCTGCCGGCATCCCACCAGCAACATGGTCGCAGCCAATGCACCGGCTACCGCGCACTGCCGCGCAACGCTCGCCCCTCGAAGCTCAAACCTGGAAACTCGAACCCGCATTAGTGTTCCACCTCCACCACTGATGCCGGCGAGAACTGATCCAGAAACGCGCGGGTTTCCATAATCGAGAACCTGGGGTCGGCTGCCTCCAGGCACAGAAAGAATTTGTCCGTGCTGGCGCCGTCGCGGAAGTTCGGCGCGTTGAACAGCGGATGATAGAGCTGCGGCAGCCCGTTGAGCGCCAGCATGCCGAACGCAGCCGACAAGCCCGAAAACAGAATGGTCCACTCGTACGCGGGAATGATGAACGCCGGCCAGCTGAACAGCGGGCGGCCCGCAATGTTCAGCGGGTACGACCACACCGCAATCCACGTCTCCATCAGGAACGCGGTGGTCACGCCCATCAGCCCGCCCACCAGGCACACCAGCGGTACGCGGTTCTTGTGGAAGTCGAGCGCCTCGGCGGCTTCTTCCACCGGGTAGGGGGTGTAGCACTCCATGCGGCGGTAGCCCGCGGCGCGCGCCTGCTGGGTGGCGTGCACCAGCTCGCCCGGAGTGTTGAACTCGGCCAGCAACCCGTAGATTCCCTCGCGCGGCGGCATCAGACGGTCTCCTTGGCTACGGTTTCAGCATCGGGTCCGCCCTTGTGGACCTTGGTCTGCGGCAACATCATGCGTATCTCCGACATCGGAATCATGGGCAGGAAGCGCACAAACAGCAGGAACAGGAAGGTGAACAGTCCCCAGGTCCCGATAAACGTCATATAGTCCCAGCGGGTGGCGCGGTAGGTGCCCCAGCTTGACGGCAGGTAATCGCGATAGAGGCTGGTCACGACGATGACGAAGCGCTCGAACCACATGCCGGTGTTGATGACAAAGCTCAACAGGAAGAGGAACAGCGCATTGACGCGCAGCTTGCGCGACCACAGCGTGGTGAGCGGGATCGCCAGGTTGGTCAGGATCAGGATCCAGTACGCCCAGCCCATGGGGCCGAACATGCGGTTCCACATCATGAAGAACTCCCAGTGGCTGGCCGCGTACCAGCTCATGAAGACTTCCATGCCGTAGCCGTAGCCGACGATCAGGCCGGTGCCGAGCATGACCTTGGCCATGTTGTCCAGATGGCGCAGCGTGACTAAATCTTCCAGGTGATAGAACTTGCGGATGGGCACGGCCAGCGTGATGACCATGGCGAAGCCGGAGTAGATGGCGCCGGCAACGAAGTAGGGCGGGAAGATGGTGGTATGCCAGCCGGCCATGGCCGCGACCGCGAAGTCGAAGCTGATGACGGTGTGCACGGAGAGCACCAGCGGCGTGGAAAGGCCGGCCAGCAGCAGCGATGCGGTTTCGTAACGCATCCAGTGGCGGGTCGATCCGCGCCAGCCCATGGAAAGCATGCCGTAGAAATACTTCGCCAGCGGCATGGTCGCGCGATCGCGCATGGTGCCGAAGTCCGGCACCATGCCGATGTACCAGAAGACCACCGAGATGGTTGCGTAGGTGGAGACCGCGAACACGTCCCACGCCAGCGGCGAGCGGAACTGCGGCCACACGTTCATGGTGTTGGGATAGGGGAACAGCCAGTAGCTGACCCAGGGGCGGCCGACGTGGATGAGCGGGAAGATGCCCGCGCAGCAGACCGCGAAGATGGTCATCGCTTCGGCGAAGCGGTTGATGGAGTTGCGCCAGGTCTGCTTGAACAGCAGCAGGATGGCCGAGATCAGCGTGCCGGCGTGGCCGATGCCGATCCACCACACGAAGTTGATGATGGCGAAGCCCCACGCGCCCGGAATGGTGACGCCCCAGATGCCGACGCCCTTCAGGAACAGCCAGGTGAGCGCGATGATCAGGAAGGTGGCGACGCCGCCGGCCACCGCGAGGCCGCCAAACCAGCCCAGCGGCGTGTTCGACGTCAGCACGATGCCGGCGATCTTATGGGTCACGCTCTTGAAGTTGTGGCCCGGCGCGATGACCGCGTACTCGCCCGTGCGCGGATCGATCATCGGGTCGACTACCGGCACGCCTTTTGGATCCAGCAATGGAGATTTGGTCGCCATCGTTATGCGAGCTCCGGATTGGGGTTGATGACGCCGGCCGTGTAGGTGGTGCGCGGCCGGAAGTTCAGGTCCGCCAGCACCTGGTAGTCACGCTCGGTTGCTTTCTTCTTCGAAACCGCGCTGTTGGGGTCGTTGACATTGCCGAAGGTAATCGCGCTGGCCGGGCATGCCTGCTGGCACGCGGTGACGATCTCGCCGTCGCGGACTGCGCGATTTTCCTTGTCGGCTTCGATCTTCGCTGCCTCGATGCGCTGCACGCAGTAGCTGCACTTCTCCATCACGCCGCGCGAACGCACCGTGACATCGGGGTTGCGCATGAACTTCAGGCTCTCCGTATCGAAGTCCGAGTAGAGCAGGAAGTTGAAGCGGCGCACCTTGTAGACGCAGTTGTTGGAGCAGTAGCGCGTGCCCACGCAGCGGTTGTAGACCATGGTGTTCAGGCCTTCGGGCGTGTGCACGGTGGCGCCCACCGGACAAACCTGCTCGCAGCCGGCGTTCTCGCAGTGCTGGCAGGCCATGGGCTGGAAGTGCGCGCGCGGCGCATGCAGATCGCCCTCGAAGTAGGTGTCGATGCGCAGCCACTGCATATTGCGGCCGATCTTCACCTGCTCGCGGCCGACCACGGGAATGTTGTTCTCCGCGTAGCAACTGACGATGCAGGCGTTGCAGCCGATGCAGGAGTTCAGGTCGATCGCCATGCCCCACTTGTTCTGCAGGACCGGCTTCTCCGGCGTCGACGCCGACACGTCCTTGTGGTTGTAGCTCCACGCATCGGGGAAGAAGCTCTCGTCGTGGGTTGGCGCCTCGCCCTCGGGCCCGTAGCCGACCTTGTTCACCAGCGCGCCGGGTCCGCCCTCAATGGCAAAGTCGGGATGCGCCTTCACCTCCTCCAGCGTGGCGTAGCGGATGATGCCGCGCTCCATCGCCTCATGGCCGGGCAGCGAGTATTCGCCGTCGGTGTCGTACTCTTTCTTGTTCAGGTCCTGCTGCGCGAAGGCTCCGCGATGCTCGGTGAAGTTGACCTTGGTGACGCAGAGGTCGTAGATGTCGCCAGTCTTGGTGACGGCGCCGGCGGTGCTGTAGGGGGTGTCGCTGGTGCGCAGCAGGTACGAGTTGAAGCCGACACCCGCGCCCGCGCGACCCGCCTCCGGCCCGCGGCCAAAGCCGAGATGCACGGTGACAACGCCGTCCGCGTGGCCGGGAACCATCAGCGCTCCGCCGATGACCTTGCGGCCGTTGACGTCGATCTCGACGGCGTCGTTCTGCTCGAGCTTCAGCGCCTCCATGGTGGCGAAGCTCATCAGCGCGGCGTTATCCCAGCTGAGATTTGTAACCTGCTTTGGCAGCTCCTGCAGCCAGCCCACGTTGGCGTAGCGGCCGTCGTAGAGCGACGGATCGGATTTGAAGGCAATCTCCACGCTGCCCGCAGCGGCAGGCGTCGAAGCGGGCAGGGCCTGCGCGCCAGCCTTCGGCGTTGCGGAAGTTGCCGTAAACGCTGTGCCCTCCACCCAGCCATCGTGCAGCGCCTTGCGCCACGCGCTGGGGAAGTCGCCCTTGAGGTAGGTCTTCGCATTCGCCTGCACCGCGTCGAACGCCGACATCTGCGGGTTGTCCAGCAGCGCCTGCAGCACCTCGTGCGCAGAATGCCCGCCATACATGGGCGCAATCATCGG
>Ga0181520_10006624_pt1 | contig 17578 bp, 9 predicted proteins | sample PEATcosm2014_Bin_29_FD_132451 | JGI IMG/M metagenome (GOLD analysis project Ga0181520, IMG submission 132451) | Peatland microbial communities from MTU Mesocosm Facility, Houghton, MI, USA - PEATcosm2014_Bin02_30_metaG | ecosystem: Environmental > Terrestrial > Soil > Wetlands > Peat | place... | reverse complement strand
TCGCTATAAAAATCGGCACATTTAGCAAACGGTAGGGCCGCGCTGCCGCGCGGCCACCATGCCCGGCGGCGCAGCAACGCCGCCCTACCAATTGCACCGATTGTCTCTGGGAAATGGTATCAGGGTTTACGATTGATGATTTTAAGGCGATTCGACAAATCATAAATCGCGCATCAATTAACGGCGCAACAAAATCGCGATGAACACGCCCAGCGCGGCGAGCGCGACGGCCAGCAACGGCCAGGTCATCGCGAAACCGATTTTGCACATTTCGCCGAGGCTCATGCCGGCGAACGGCGGGACGGCGGGCGCGGGCGCGGGTTGCGCCTCGGTTTTTTGCGCGGTTTCACCGGCGAGCACGGGCAGCTTGAGCCGCGCGGAATTCCATTCCATGCGCGCATTTTCGATGGTGGTGAGCGCGCGGGTGAGTTCGATTTGAAAATTTTCCTTCGTCCAGATTTCGTCGTGGATGGCCTGTATTTTTTCGAGGGCGTCACGAAAATCGGCGACGGTCTTGACCATCTGCTCGGCATCGCGGCGGGCGTTGAACTCGGCCTCCTCGAGCAGGCCGAGGCCGCGCGTAAGGTGGCGGACCATTTCCTGCCTGCCGGTCTGGAATTCAAGCTGGCGGCGGCGCAATTCCTCGAGCGTGGCGCGCTCGCGCTCCAGATTCTCCTGCGCGCGTTTCAGCTCGGCGAGTTTTTGCTGCGCCTCGACGACCTTGCGGTCCACTTCCTCGCGGGTCGGCGCGCGCAGCGGGTCGGTGAGGGACGCGCCGGGCGTCTGGTGCGCCTGGAAATCGGTGTCCACGAACTCCGTTGCATCATAGTCGGCAGCCATGCGGCGAATTTAGTCCTGCGGCGGGACAGTGTAAAGAGGTTTGAGCGGAGGTTTGCAACCCGCGATATGCAGACTGCCTGTCCGCGCTACGGGGATGTTCCGAGCGGGCCGCCCTGGCCTGACGAAATTTGCACGAGCCGGTAGAAGCGCATCTGCCCCGGCGGGGCGGTGTCGGTGAAGATGAAGTTGCCGTCGCTCGAGGTGATGATGTTTGTGTCGGTGTTCCACGGCTGCGTGAAGTCGTCCGTCCATTGCACCTGAAATTGCGCGTTGACCGATGCCGTCCATTTGAGCGTGGTGCCGCCGCTGGATGCCGCGACGCCGCTTAGGGCAAGGCTGCCGCCCTGGCCGGCCACATTGAAGTTCACCTGGATTCCATAATTGACCGTGACGGCATTCGTGTTTTGGACGCCCAGATAATAAGTCTGGCCGGCATAAATGGCCGGCGGCGACTGCTGATACGGAGCATTGGTGGTGCTCAACGTCACCGAACCACTTGTCCCGCTTAACAACAGTATGTTGGTCGTCGAGGGACTGTTCGTGTCGAACCAGACATTCAGCGGCGCGCTGGCGAAGAGCAGGAGATTCGTGGCATAACTCGCGCTTGACGGCACCTTGACTTGATACCAGGCAATGTCGCCGGGGGGAACGAATTGATTCGATTGGCCGATGCCGCCGCTGACAACTGTCGGAACCTGGTTGGTGTTGTCAAAGACAAATTGCAAATCCCAGCCCAGGAGCACAGGCGGACCGTTTGTGTCGAAGGCGCCGGCGCGGTCGTCCTGAATTTCCAACTGCCAGTCGCCCGCCGCGCCCTCGCCGGCGAGGATATCAAGGGATTGTTCGGGGAAATAATACAGATCGCCCGGCTCCTGTGTCAGGATGAAATCGTCCAGCAACATTCCCGGCTCGATGCCCGCGATTTGCAGCGGCGTCTGGGCCTGCGTCGCGGTGAAGGAAATGGTTTCAGTCTGCCAGGTTGTGTTGTTGCCCAGAATGGTGGCGGGCGCCACGTTGCCCAGATTGACCCGGGCTTCGGCGAGGCTTTGGGCCGGTGAATTGGTGAAAACGGCCGGGTCAAACTTGCCGGCGGTTCCGGCATTGTAAATCGCTTTGACTTCGCTGTCCGAAATGGGGCGGTTATAGATGCTGACCTCATCCAATTTGCCAAGGAATTCCCGGCCCGCGAGTGGTTCTCCCAATGCGGTTGGACTCATATATCCCAGATTCACATTTTCGAAAGACATGCAGGTTATCGGGGTCGGGGTTGTATTGGTCATCACAGGGGAGCCATTGCAATACAAAACGCCGATGCCCGTCGTGAGATTGGCCGAGAACACAACATGATTCCATTGACTTGCCTGAACCACCGGATTTGGATCATCCACTTCGAGCACCGAGACGCCTCCCGCGTCGCGGATGAGCGCATGGAGGGCGCCGGCACTCACTGAAGTTGCAATGGTCGTGTTGGTTGTGTTAATCCAGAGTTGGATATTATTCGTCTGTCCTGCTCCGCCATAAATAATCACCGGACGCGCCGCGCTTAACAGCGTCGGGTAAATCCATGCCTCCAATGTTATATTTGAAACCGCCAGACTGGGGCTTGCAGGCGCGGTGATCTGGCCGTTTTTCGCGGTGGGATAATCAAAGGCCATGCCAACCTCGCCATTGGTATAAACGACCCCCGACCCGGTCACCGCCGCGGTGTTTCCGTTAATGGAATCCACACCATTGCTTTCGCCTCTCCACCAAGCTGCAATTCCCGGCCCGCGATAGGCGAACGTGAGCGTATAGTTTTGTCCCAGCACGGTGGGCAGATTCGTGAAGATGGAGCCGCCGGCCAGCGCCAGGAAATTGCTGCCGTCATAGGCATTTGTGGGATCGGCAACCACGCTGACTTGATTCGACAGAACCGTCCAGCCGGACACAATTTGGTTTGTGACGTAATCCGACGGCGGCAACCCTTCAAAGCCGTTGGTAAAAAGGATGGTCGGCGTTGTTATCGGAGGCACAAACGGCGGAATGGCGAATTTGATGGGCGTCGTCGCCAGGTTCGTGTTTTCGGTGAAGGTGAGATAGAGACTATTGGTGACAACGTTGGTCACCGTCAGATAGAAGGTCACGATGTTGGTGGTTATGTTAATGTTGGTCAGCAAGAGGGAATCCAGCAACATTCCAGGCTCAAGGCCGGCGATGGCCAGCACGGTTCCATTTGTGGCGACGGCGCCGCTGGCGGTGTAGATTTGCCAGTTGGTGTTGTTGCCGTAGAAAGCGGGCGTATTGCTGCCATTTATACTGATTTGGGCTTCGGCGAGGCTCTGGGCCGGCGAAGTGTTGAAAACGGCCGGGTCAAACTTGCCGGCGGTTCCGGCATTGTAAATCGCGTTGACTTCGCTGTCCGACAAAGGACGGTTGTAAATGCTGACCTCATCCATCAGCCCATTGTAGTAAGCAGGACCGAACGCACCCGAAGGCCTTTCTCCAAAGTAGAGGGGATAACTCGTCTTGATGACAAAACCAGTGCCCAAATTAGCGCTGGCCACCACGGCTCCATTCCTATAAAGCACTGCCAAGCCAGTCAATTTGTTGTATGTCGCCGCAATATGTTGAAAATTAGCTACTGTTACTATACCGGCGGCCGAATCAAGCACATGACCCGCGCCGGTCGTATCAATAATGTTAAGGTGAATCACACCGACACCATCCGCACCGATTTCAAGATGGGTGCCTATCCCACTCGACCCGGAATTGTTGTTCCATTCAATCAAATTCATGATAAATGGACTGACTGTCGCGGGATTGATCCAAGTGTCCAAAGTAAAACCGTCGTTCAAACCGACATTAAGCGGGGAACTGGCCGGAACTTGTATGCTCGAACTGGAACCATTGAAGTTAAACGCCTGACCCACTTCGCCGGCTGAATAGGTTATGTTTTGCGGGGCGCCATTGTTGCCATATATGTTGTCAACCAAGTTGTTCTCTCCGCGCCACCAACCGGCGATTCCCGGCCCGCGATAGGCAAACGTCAGCGTATAGACTCCGCCCGTCACCGGCGCAGGCAGCGTGTAGGAAATCCCGCCGCTGGCCAGCGCCAGAAAATTGCTGCCTTGATACGCGCTCGCTGGATCGGTGAGCAAGCTGACTTGATTGGTCGTCACCGTCCAACCACCCACCGTAGCGCCGGCAAGGTAATCCGCTGCGGTCAATCCTTCAAGGTTATTGCTGTAGACTGTCACATTTGTCACCAACACCGTTATATTTGTTGGTATCAATGTCACATTCGTCACCACCACCGTTGCGCCCGCGCCGTTCGTGTCCGCGCCGCCGCGGTTTTGCATCAGATCAACCCGCGTGCCGGACGGGCTGATGAGATAAAACACCAGATCCGAAATGCGCGAATCTTCCACGCGGATGCCGACGTTCACCGACACCACGGGCAGGTTCGTTGCCACATAAATGTCCGCGTTCGTCACCGCGTCATCCAGCAGCGGCGTCGAATTCGTGGAGGCAAAGTCCATGGCCGTCCCGGTCGGATTGGCTGGCAATATCGTCGCAAAGAGCGAGAAGGTCTGTGGCGGATCGCCGAGATTTGGATCGGTATTGAACACGCCAATCCAGTAGCGGCCCGGCTGGAGCGGCGGCACATCCGTTGGCCCGATTGAAATCGAAATGCCCGGGTGCGGCAGCGGCAAGGTGGGGACAACCGCCATTTTATCGTAGTCGTTGGTGGTCGGCTGCGCGCCCAGCTTGACGAACACATCCAGCGGCTGCAGGCCGCCCAGCATGAGGTTGGTGACGCTGATGATGAGGTTCGTCGCGCCCGGCGGCACGTCCACGTAATCGTAAAACCATGTCTGCGGCGCGAGCGAGTTGGTGACGCCGCTGCCATTACCCAGGGGTATCTGCCTTTTGATGAACATGGTGAAACTTTGCACGCTGCCGGTCTGCGTCAAGGCAGTGTCCGCTTCCGTCAGCCGCCACACGCCGGAGCCGTCCTGTCCGAAGAAGGTCTGCAGGCTGCCCGGGCCGTCCGACGGCAGCGCGGCGGTGTTGGTGCCGCTGTCGTCATAAACCAGCACGAGGTTTGTGACGGAACCCAGCCCGTCGTGGTTGTTCAACACGTCCTCCGCCTCCGTGCCCGACGCGCTCCCGCTGTGCGTGAGCGTGCCGTAGAGGTCGCCGAAATTTTGATGCGTGATTCCAACTGACGCCGTGATGTTCGCCACCTCAATCGGATAAATCGCCAGGCCGAGGACGAAATTCACGCCCGGATCCGCCGGCGAACCGTCGGGGATGTTGACCGGCACCGGGACGCCGTTCACAGTCTCGTCGCCGTTGTTGTCCAACGAGCTGAACGGGATGTTGCTGAAAACGGGGAAGAAGTCGTATTCCGACCCCATCTGATCCTGGGACTGCACGCCGATGTAATACACCTCGCCGGGCGTGGAATTGGTGTCCACCACGTATTCCGTGCCGCCGCGTGTCAACGACACGCCGTTGAACACGCTGCCGGGCGTCAGCGCGCCGCCAAGGCAGTTGGAAACCGTCAGCGGCGAGAGAATCAGCAGGTTGGAATCCGTCGTCACATAAAGGTCAATGTCCGCCTCCGGCCGCGTGGCATTGGCCGCCGTGCCGGCGAAGACGCCCATGCGCGGCACGGAAAGCTCCGGCGGCAGGAACGTCACGAAACCCGCGTAGGGAGCGGCGATGGTGGTTCCGTTGCTGCTGACCACGCCGTTGTTTGTCACCACATAAAAATGCCACTGGTTCGTCATGCCCAAAACCACCGCGCCGTTGGTGCCGACGGGAGTCGAGTTGGTGCCGAGCAGCGGCGGGTTCGCGCCGACGAACTGGTCCAGGTAAGGCTGGTTCGTTGTCGTCACAAAGGTGATGTCCTGGTCGCCGGTCGGATTGGAGACGATGCCCTTGTCCGCGACCGTGAACGACCCCGGCACGCCGCCATCCGTGCTGCTGACGACCAGCGCGTAATCCTGCACGACGTTGGGCGCGAAGACGGCGGACGGGCTGGCATTGTTGTAGCTGTTCGTCTGCGCGGAGACGGCGTTCACGTTCACGCCGCGTCCGATGACCGTGATGGAGTAGTTGGTGCCCAGATACGGCGGAATGATGACGTTCTGGACGTTGTTGATTGAATCGGGAACCACCGTGTTTGTCCTGCCTTCGGGCGTGTTGAAGATGTAACCCGCCGGAATGTCGTTGCCGAAATAAACGACCGGGTTCGTCGGATTGTCAAAATTGGTCACGACCAGCTCCAGATTGTTGACGAGCTTGATGGCGGCGGCGGGATTGCCCGGCGGGTCCGTCCACACCAGCGTCACGCGCAACTCCATCGTGTTGGTCTGGACGGTGACGAGGAACGTGTGGCTGTCGCCGGTCGCCAGCGCGTTGGTCGGACTCTGGTCCTGGAAATAAACCGGGGACGGCGTCGTGCCGTTGAAGCTGGCCGGGCCGTTCGTCGGCAGGGAATTGGGCAAATTGACCAGGCCCCAGCCGGTGAAGTTGATCGAATTGTTGACCTGCAAATCATACACGCCGGTCGGGCGCGCGCCGTTGATGAGCATCGCCTTGAGCAGCGCCGGGCTGGGCAGGATGTGCAGCGTGTTGGTGAAAAAGTCCTGCATCAGCGCGAGCGTGCCCGACACATCCGCCGCCGCCATGCTCGTGCCGGTCTCAAAGCGGTAATACGGCCCCAGCGTGTTGTCCAGATTGCTCAACACCAGCATTCCGTTCCCCACGCCGTTCGTCGTGGTGATCGTTGCTTTTATATCGAAACTGATCGGCTGGTTCAAGACGTTGCTGATGCCGTAGTTGAAGCCGACTACCGACTGGTTGTTCAAAATGTCGTCAATGCTCAATCCGCCGTCGGACGGAATGTTAACCTGGTTGTTCGTGGTGAACGTCGAAGGGGGCCACGGCGAGCCGAACAACGCAAAATAAACCGGCAGCAGCGGGAACGGGTCCGGCGAATCGCCGTTCGGAATCACCGTGATGTTCACGCTGATGGCATTGTCGGGAACAAATGGAAATCCTTTGACCGACAGCGAATCCGGACCGACGACAATGCCAGCCTGCGGGGACACATCCTGGGTATTCGTCGGGTTTTCGTAGAAATAGTTCTGGACATCCCACTGGCTGGAGCGCGTGGAGACGATGAACGTTCCCGGCGCAACCACGTCCGGTTTGAAGCGTCCATAAGCGCCTTCAATCCCGATGCCCACGTTGCCGCGGCTGGAAAATCCGGCCACGCGGTAGCCCGTGCTGGTTTCCGGCAGCCACGGCTCATTGGTGCTGCCGTCCGCTTCCGTGACCTGGTTGGTGATGTCGCGCCATTCCTGGATGGCGCCGACCGAGACGACATTCTTGGCGGTGGCCGGCGACTGGATGGTGTCGCGGTAGCCGCCGCCGGGGTCATCCGAGTCGTCGCCGGGGCCGCCCGCGTTGCCCGCCGAAAACACAAACAGCATCGGCTGCGAACCGGTGACTCCCGGCAGCGCGTCGCGAGTCGCCGCGTCATAACTCGCCGCCGCGAGGCTGTAAGTGTTGTCGCCGTCATAATTCCAACTGTCGTTCTCAATCAGCGCGTTCGTCACCTGCGCCGCCTCCTCTTGCAGAATCTGGTCGGGCAGATTCATGTTCATTGCATACAACGTCGCCAGCGGCGCCTTGCCGCGGAAATCCGCGTTGCTCACCGACCCGTAATTGTCGGCCTGGAGAACGGCGCCGACGTTCACCGGGCTGGTGCTCATGTCGCCATTGCCAGCAATCTGGCCCGCGACGAAAGTGCCGTGTCCATCCGTGTCCACCAAATCGTTCGTCGTGTAACCCTGGACGCGAACCGGCGCTCCGCCCGGCGCGCTCAAACTGCCGCCCGTGGTGAAACCCGGATGCGTCGCGTCAATGCCCGAATCGGCCACCACCACCGTCACATTCGAGCCGGTCAGGAGCATGTAGTTTGTCGGCACGAGCGTGTCCACCGAAACGCCGGTGCTGACGCGGCTCAAGTCGTTTGCGTGGACGCGCGGATGATAAGGCTCCACAATGAGCACGCCGGACAGCGCGGCCAGCGTCGTCCAGTCCGCCGGCGGCTGCACGCGCACCACCGGCCCGAACGGCGCCATGTCCCGCGACAAAATCCGCCCGCCGAGCTGTTCAATCTGCTGGATGGTTTGCGCCGCGTTGTCGGCGAACAAACCCAGGTTGAGCGGCGCGCCGACCAGTTGATTGTGAACCGCCGCACCGAGCAGCGCGGACTGGATTTTGTAATACGGCTCCCAGCGGAGCACCGACTGCACCGGCGGCATCCCGGCCAGCGCATTCGCGCCGCCCGCCGAAATTTTGACGAGATAGGCGTCGTTCGGGATGTAGGAAACGATTTGCGCGCCCGCCCGCGCCAGCAGCGCGCGAAAGGCGGCGTTGATCGGCCCGCGCGACTGGACGATGTAAGCGCCCGGATCGCCCGCCTCGCGCAATTGCGGCGGGAAGGAGAAATTCACCGGCAGGCTTGAATCAATCAGCGCATTCTCCAGCAGAATCGCATTGCGGTCGCCGACCAACTGGCCGATGGGCCGGGTGGTGTTGCTCAAGCGGTAGGCGAGCGGGTTGGTTTTCGCCTCCGCCGCGCTCACAAGCGCGGGGTCGGTCAGGGGCGCCGTGACGGTCAAAGTTCCCGGCGTCGCCGCAGCCGCGGCCGCGGTGGCGGCTTTTGCATCCGCGGCCCGGCGGGCGGCTTCGTGCCGGAGAAGCCACACGCCCGCCGCGCACAGCAGGAACAGCGCAATCAAAATTAAACGACGTGAACGCATAAAACTTGCTCTATCAATATCTCACACCTGTCTCATTTAAGCGATGATTGAAGATGGATTGGGGAGCGCAGCCGTCCCGGCTGCTCCGGGCGGCGTCCCGCCGACCGGCTTCAACGCTTGATGTGTCCGGCGCGACGCCGGACACCGCACGCGGGACGCGTGCGCTCCCCCATCTTCCATTTTCCATCTTCGCTTTCATAAAATCAGTTCGGCGGCAGAATGTTGAAACTTTCAATGACCGCGTGCGGCGGCGTCACCGTGACCGCGCCGCTGGCGGTGTTGGTGCGCATCGTGTCCATGCGCACCACCGTGCGCGTGGCGATTTCCGCCACGACCTGGTAATTTGTGACCATCCCAAAGTTCGCGCCCGCGGCGAGATTGACCCCGCCTTGCGCCGGCTTGAGCGTCTGGCCGTAGCTGTAAATCACGTAGCGCGGCGAGCCGACGCGCAGCAGCGACATGATTTGCTGCGGCAGCCATTCATACATCTCGTCGCTGATCTGGTTGGTGGGATTCAGCACGCTCAAATACGGCGAGAGTTCGGTCAACTGCGGCACGCCCAGGATGCTGCCGGCGTGCTCAAACACTCCGGCCAGGCCGTCGGGATTGATGAAACCCGACCGCGCGTTGACAATGCCGGCGGCCAGTTGCCACAGCGGCGAGTTTGTCATCGGCACGCCATTGGCCACGTCCACGGCAACCGGATTGATGATGGTGTAACCGCCGGCGACATTCGTGGGCGCGACAATGCCGCTGAAAAGCGCCGACCACGCGGCGAGACTTTGCCCGCCGGGAGTTGTGCCGATGTTGACCGGGAGCGTCCCGCGCGTGGCGTTGTCGTTGAACGCCGTGGTGAACAAATCGAACAGCAGCCGGTCCTGCACCGGCGCTTCGGCGGCGGCGTCAAAGTAATTCAAATCCCCGGTCCAGTTCGTCCAGGTGCCGGGGCCGTCGGTGGCCAGCACGTCCGAACTCTTGAGATAAACCGTCTGCCACGGCGTGCCGCGATGGACGCGCCCCAGCCAGCCGGTCGTCGGCAGCTTGTTCGTCGGAAAATTCCAATAGTCGGATGAATAGACCAATGGATCCTTGATGGTGTGGTCGTAGGGATGGGGATCATCACTGTATCGCACATTGCCGCCCCACGGCTCGTAACGGTCGTTCAAACCGCCGAGGGTCAATGGAGTTATTTGCTGCACCGGCTGGGAGTTTTGGCTGGAGCCGGCCAGATCACTGGCGAGATAATGCACCAGCGGGTCGTTCACCTCCCACTTCGTGATGCAGGCAACCAGCGCCGTGGGCGTGTATGGGGCCTGCAAACAAAGAGCTGTCCCGCCGGCCGCGATATACGAGGAGTCTCCGGAAACGCCTGAGCCATAACCAAGAAACGCTCCAAAGGCTGCGGTTTGATTTGTCACATCAACCGGAGCCAACCCGCTCCCATTCCAATATGGAGAATAAATGATTGGTAAAAACTGCGCTGACACCTCAATCTGATTGATGATTCCCTTTGGAATCCTCGGCACCGCCCTGTTCGTGATTGGATCCCACATGTCGTTGTATCCGGTATTTTGTGTTGGCTGATAGTTGTTGTTCCTGTCGTAATAGGTGTCATACAAGTTTGTGATTGCCGCCGTGAGGTCAACGCTGTTCTCCGGCCCGATGAGCTGCACGTAATCAATGACGTGGTAGGCGCCATCCACCGCGTTGGATTCCAGCATGACGACCTGCAGGCGGTTTGTGACCAGCAGGGTCCAGTGCGGCATCAAGCTGTTGGTCACGAAGAACGCCGGCGCCTGCGCCACAAAAGAAAGAGGAGGATTGGTGTTGAACGTGTAAATCCACCCGGGTAAAACATACTCGCCCTGTTCAAGCGGCTGCCAGATGAACGATTGCGGATTCGGCTGTATGGGAAGATTTAGCGGGTTGGGGCCACATCCCGGCCAGTCAGTATCGGCAACGGCGTTTGTGGAGGCGAAAGGAATTGTGTAACTCAATCCTTCGTCGTTGGTCAGCGTCACCGTGTTAAAATCCTTCGCGACAATCTGCACCAGCCCGTGCGTGTAATCCGCCTGGTATGAATTCCAGCACTCGACCCCAAACATATTCGTCATGGAAATCGTGATCTGCTGGCTGATGGCGTATCCGTTGGGATTTGACAGGTAGGTCACATTTGTGTTTGGCCGCGTGAGTTGCACCTTGCGGGTGAGCTGGAAAACGTTCTCCATCTCGAACGCGTTGAAGTTCGGGAAGCCCTTCTTCGCGCCGATGATCCACGGCACGCCATAAACATTCGTGGCCAGATTGAAGACGTTGGTTGTCGCGGACAATGTCGAGGCGTCAATGGGCCACACAAGCTGGGTTGGATCCGTGATGGCGGGCACATAGGTGTATCCGGTGATGAACACATTTCCGTTGGTGCTGACCGTGAACATGGGGCGGAAGACGGACGGATAATAAGAATTGGTCGTGGCGTCGAAGACGTTCGCCGCCAGTTGCAGCACGCGCTGGACGGCGGGCGTATAGACAAACCGGTTGCTCACCCAGACGGGAATGTTCGTCACGCCAAACGGCGCGGTCACGTTGAACGTCCCCACGAAGTTCGGGTTGACCACGGCAATGAGGTTGGTCACGCCCGGGGCGGAATTGGTGGGGACATAACTCGTGCTCCATGACGTGGTGTAGGCCTTCAGCATCCGGTCGGCGGCGTTGGCGAAGAACGCCAGCGGCGTCCACGCCATGAAATTGGTCGCGCTGGCAACGCCGTTGGTGTTCGGCAATCCGTTGAGATACGGATTGATGTTGTCGTAATTGAGATTCATCTTGCCGGACTCCGGCGTGGTGTCCGTGCCGATTTGCGAAAGCATCCGGTAAAACGTGTAGCGGTCGTAGGTGGCGTTGGAAAAGCCCGCGCTGATGAGGCTGTTCGTGAATTTGATGGAAGATTTCGACGGGTCAAACAAATCATCGGGCGTGAAGAAATGGTTCGTGTTGTTCGCGCCCACCCAGAATGCGTTTCCCCCGGCTCCGTTTCCGTTGTAATTCGGCGCAGGAGATCCGGTCATCAGCGGACCTGCGGTGTAAACGTCAATGCTGTCATTGGCAAGCGCCGCAACACCGAGCGCGCCATAGAGCGTGCTCACGCTGGGCAGCGTATTGTATAAGGCCGCATACCGATTGGTAAGCAGCGCAAACGCATCTTCAAACCCGCGACCGCTGTTGGGGTAGTTGCCCCAGTTGCCCGGCTGTGGTTGCGTGTAATTATACTGATTGCCGCTCGGATCCCATTCGTTGGTATTCAAGTCCGTGAGGAACGCGGGGAGGTTGAGTTCCCACGAGCCGACGCCTTGATTGCGGGCATAGTAGTCCGAGACAATGGGCTGTGAAGCAGCGAGCTTTTGTCTCGCCGCCACCGACAGCGCCTGATTATGAATGGCGTTGAAATCGAGCGAATTGCCGGCGGGCTGGGCGAAGACGGCAAAGCGCGCGATGTATGGATTGTTTGGCCCGTAAGGCTGATCGGGCCGTTGCAGCACGCCAATCCATTCCGGGTCGCCGACTTGAAATTCCACAATTGGATTGCCCGAACCGTCAAGAATGGTGTGGCCCTGACTGTCCACGTCCGTCACCGGGCCGCTGGGATCGTTGGTCCCGTTGCGGTTCAAATCGAGGTAGAAACGGTTTTCCGGCACATGCGTGATGATGTTGCTCAACCAGACCTGCGGGCTGGTGGTCTGGTAATTGACCGAGACGAACGGGCCGAAGGCATAGGGATTGGTGGTGGAAAGAATGTTGGCGGCGATTTCCGCCTCGGCGAACTGCTGCCCGGCATCGGCGGCCAGCCGCGCCGTGGCGGTGTCCACGCTGGTGGTGACCGCGCCGCTCTCGCGCTTGCTGATGGCCAGAAACGCCACCGCCATCAGCAGCGTCACGGACAGCAAAATGAGCGTGATGACCAGCGCGACGCCGCGCCGGGAGCGCGGATTTCGGGGACATTCAACATTCAACATCCAACGTCCAACACCCAACGGAAAACCGTCGCGGCGGCGAACCTGTTGGAAGTTCGGGGTTGAATGTTGAATGTTGAATGTTTGTTTAATCTTCATTGGTATGCCGAGGGGTCAACGTTGGGAATGGAAACGCGCTGGCGGAAGATGTGAACCGCGCCGGCCTGGCCCTGCAAATACATCGTCTGCTGGTCGTTCGGCGGCGGCGCGGGCAGATTGTTCGGCAGCGACCCGGCGCGCTGCAGGATCCGGTCTTCGAGCGCGCCCAGTTCAATTTCCACCGACGCCGGCAGCGTGTTGCTGAACATGTAAAATCCGGTCTGGCCCAGCGTGGACGGCGGGTAATAAACATTCCGGTTGGCGGTAGCCTGTCCGCCGGAGAAGACAGTATTGCTGGCCATCAATCCGCCGTTGATGTCGTAGGCCCGCACGGTCAGGCTCACCACGCCATCCATCAAATGGCTCATGTTGGCCGAGGGGGTGGTTCTAAAGATGTTGAACAGCGTGGCCGCCGGATCTCCCGCAACCTGAACATTCGTCGTCATCGTAAAGCGATAAAGCGAATCCAAATCGCCCTGCGGCGAATTGGCGATGACATAGCCCACGCCCGTCCACGTCTGGTTTTGGCGGCTCAAGATGAAAATGGTCTCCTGCACGTTCGTCCGTGACTGCGACGGGCCGCTGGCCACCAGCGGCTGCACCAGCGGCACGTAGCCCGACGGCACCACTGCGGTAAAATTCACCGCGCCGTTGCTCGAATCCATCGAGGGCGACATCTGTTTCAAATCCGACGCCATCAAATCCATCGTCGCGCGGCCGGATTCCAGCACGCCGGCCTGCGTGACGCCCGCGCGGAACGCCGCCTGCGTGCTGTTGAACACCGCCATCAGCACCAGCACGATGAGCGAGAGCAGCGTCATCACCACCATCACCTCGATGAGCGTAAAAGCGTGACAAGTAACGCGTGACACGTGACAGGAACGCGATTCGCGCATCGCTGCCATCTTGTCACCCGTCACTTGCCACTTGTCACTGCTTCGTTTCATGGCGCGTTGGTGAAGAATTGCGGCTGGAAAAAATAAAGCGGCACGCCGTTAGTCGTTCCGGTCAACTGTCCTGCGATGAGCGTGCGATAGCTCTGGCGCCAGGGCTGCGGCGGCAGGTTGCCGTTGGGCAGTTGCGGCCAGAGAAACGTCAGTTGCAGCTCGCGCAGATTGGCCGTCAATTGGTCGTTGTAAACGCGGTTCGGGTCGCTGTAAGGCAGGCTGAAGACGCTGGTGTTGACCGCCAGCGGCATATTTTCGCAGATGACGCGGTAGGTGAAGGAATCCTGCACCAGAAGCGCGTTGTTCTGCGGCGGCTTCTCCACCGCCGGCCCGCTCATGGAACGGATGTAGGCGACAATGTGATTGCTGAAGCCGCCGCTGAAAAGATTGTTGGTGGGATTATAGGCTGAATCCATGAATTCGGGCGTGCTCAACAGCCCGACGATGTTCGCGCCGCTGGTGAAATTGGAATAAGCAGAAACGGTTGTGGCGAGAGCGGGATAGGACGTCTGAAAGTTCACAATTTGATAGACATAATTCGTCAAATCATCCGCGCCGCGCGCGCCGTTGCGGATGGCCTCCACGAGAACCGTCGCGTCCTGGTTGATGATGGTTTTCTCGCGGTTCTGCCCCTGCTCGCTCATCCCGAACGGCAGCACGCCGATGATGACGACCAGCGCAAAGCCGATGATGGCCAGACAAAGCGCAATCTCGACCATGGTGAAACCGGTGACACGTGACGGGTGACGGGTGACAAGATTTCCCCCTCGACCGGTTCCTGTCACCTGCCACCCGCCACCTGTCACTTGGTTTTGAAGCTTCATTGGACTTTCTGGAATCTCAAGGTGGCGCGGCCCGTCAGCCAGTCAATGTCAGCAAGGTTGTAGGCGGAGCTGGTGCTGTTGCCGGGCGGCGTCTCCGACACGTTCGCCGGGCTGAATTGCAGCGCCTTGGTGGACGGGTCCGTCGCCACATACACGCTGCCGCGCGCCAGCGGAATGTATTCATCCTGGCCGGCGGGATTCTGGCCGTCATAAGTCAACTGGCCGAGATAATTGAACGCGACGCACGGCACGAGCGCCAGGGGCGAGTCCGCCGTTGGAAACGGGATTGCGTTGGTGGCAAATCCATAAACATTGAAACCTGCAACCACCCTGGCCGGCGACGGGCCGCGCGGCGAGAATTTCCACGACGCGATGAACGTGCCGTCCGGCAGCGACTGCCACGATTCGAGATAATGCCAGGCATGCTGTCCCGGCTGGTCGCCCGCCCCGCCATAGGCGACATAGGTGTAGCCGCTCAATTGCTTGCCGCATAAATTCGTCGCCGCGGTGAGTTGCGCGGGCGTGAGGCCCGCGAGGTTGTTCCAAAAATTCGTTGTCACAAAAATCATATAGACCGTCGTGTGGTTGGCGATGGCCTTTTGCCGCGCGCTGCCAACTCCCTCCAGCATCTGGCGCGACGCGGCGACGGCGGCGTCGGATTTGCCGAGGCTCTTTAGCGCCGGCACGGTCAGCGCCGCCAGAATGCCGAGGATCGAAATCACCACCAGCATCTCGACCAGTGTGAAGGCATTTCCGATTTTTGATTTACGATTTTCGATTGCAAAGGCCGGCCACTCGGGGCATTTCAGCCCCGCAGGCAATCGGCAATCGGCAATCGGCAATCGGCAATTTTTCATGTTACTGCTGCCAGCTTAAAACGTTGTCCTTGTTGGGGGCCTGGTTTGCCGGCACGGTGGGATCCATTTTCCCGTCCGGCCCGGAGGACCAGACCATCACCTTGCCCCGATACGCCCAATTGTTGGGAGCCGCGATGCTCGAATCCCGGGTCAATCCATTGGGGCCGCCGGTGGAAACGGCATCCTGCCCATAAACCGCGTCCACGCACATTTCGTTGTAATTCAAATCCATCGTGATGATGTAGGGATTGCCCCACGGGTCGCGATAAACCAGATCCGTGCCGACGCCCGGCGAACTTGTGTCGCCCGACATGTGGGCATTCAGGAAAATGTGCTGTTGCGGATTCTTGGCGTAATTGTTGTTCGCCGTCGGCCCGCCGCCCGGATAATTGGTCAGGTCCATCAAAATGGCGATGACCTCGTCGTTGGTCAGCGTGCCAAGTGTCCAGGTCTGATTGCCACCGGCGTCATGGCCTGTGCCGCCATAAGTGAAATCAACGTTGGGCGGACCCATCGCGGCAGCCTGCGTGGCGGCTGAAACCGGGAACCGGCCGTAGATGGAATCGTATTGCTGGATGCAATTGGCGATGTCAAGAGCCTCCGTGTGCGCCTTGAGCATGAGCGCATGTTTTTTGACTCCCGCCAGCACCGGCAGCAGCATTCCCGCGAGAATGGCGATGATGGCGATGACGACGAGCAGTTCGACGAGCGTGAAGCCGGAGCGGTTCCGGCGTGAATGAGGAAGGGATGTTTTCATGGTTTTTGGAAAAATAAAATTCCGGCGGCGGAAATCAAGGTCCGGAGCCGGCGCGGACGACCGCCCCGCGGCGGCGCGGCGGCGCGGCAATGGCAGGCTCCGCACTTCAATGCGCGGCTGCCACAGGCAGTCCCGCCACTCCACGGCGATGAGGCGTGGGCGCGGGCTGTTTTCAGATTTTGCGTCGGCGCGCATAAAAATTTCAGGGCAGCGGATTGTTGATCTGCGCCTGGTTGTTCCAGTTGCAGACGAGATATTTTTTCCCGGAAATCGAAAGCTGGACCCAAAGATCATACGAACCGGGATTGTTCGTGGGATTGGACGAAATGTAGCGCCAGGGATTCAAGTCGGGCGGTCCGAGCGGCTGATAATTTGGATCCGGCCCGCCGACGGAGGCGACGAGCAGAGTGACATTGTTGTTGTAGGGTGCGGTTTGATTTTGCCTGTATTCATGGAGAAAATTCCGGCCGCCCGCGGCCTGCTCGCCCGCGCCGAGCTTGCTGCAATTGACGAACGCGCTCACGCCGCCGAAAGTCGAAGTCAGTGTGCCGCTGGTGACGGTCGAGCTGCCGTCGAGCGTCTGAAATGTCGCCGGGGAACTTAAAGTGTTGGTTGTCCCGACCAGCTCGTAGTAAAGCTGGTTGAGAAGCGGATTGCCCGGATTGTCCGGCGGATAAAATCCCCAGGCATCCTTGTAGCTGTCAATGGCTCCCGCCACCTGCGACATCTCCGCCCTGGAGCGGGTGATGAACTTGTTCTTCTCGATCACGCTCATGACCGGAAATATGAACGCCGCCAGCGCGGCGATGATGGCGATGACGGTGAGCAGCTCGACGAGCGTGAAAGCAGAAGTGCGGAGTGCGGAGTGCGGAGTGCGAAGTGGATTTGCGTGCGCGAAATTGTTAACATTCCGCATTCCGCATTCCGCATTCCGCATTTGATTGGTTTTCATATCGTCGTTATTTCAATTCGTCTTCCATCCGCTCGCTCAACCATTGCTTGATCATGCTCTGGTAATTCAGATACCGCGACCGCGCGAGCCGCTTGATGCGCGCCAGCATCCGCGGGTCAATCCGCAGCGTGATGGTCACGGACTCGGACGCCTCGGCGCTGCCCGCCGTGGCCGCCTCCATCAGCCGCAAGTCCGGGCGGTTCTCCGACCAGAAACCGGCCTCGGCCTCTTCGCTGTCGAAAATCGGCACGTCTTCCCAGTTGGCAAATGCGCGCATTTTTTCAATTCTCAATTTTTAGTTCTTTGCCGCATAGCCGCGTTTTTCAACTCAAAACTCAAAACTTTATCGCAGGGTTTGATCCATCTTCCGCTGGTAAAAAAACCGCTCTTCCGGCTCAAATGGCCTTGCGTGCAGCACCCGGACCAGCCGGCCATTCGTCCGATACACACTGAAAACTCCGATGCCACCCGC